>Ga0099364_10012060_pt1 | contig 11710 bp, 9 predicted proteins | sample TergutTh196P3_FD_73070 | JGI IMG/M metagenome (GOLD analysis project Ga0099364, IMG submission 73070) | Microcerotermes parvus P3 segment gut microbial communities from Pointe-Noire, Republic of the Congo - Th196 P3 | ecosystem: Host-associated > Arthropoda: Insects > Digestive system > Gut ...
TTGCGCTGACTTTTCAACGCTACACCCGTTTTTGGATAAAATGTTGAAAGCCCGACCGGGTATTTCGGAAGACGAAATATTAGACGATATTCAAAGTTTTTTCAGCAATAATCCGAGAGAGAGATACCCGTTGGCACGTGCCGTGGAGATTGCAACCGAACATATCCGCGACGGGCTGCTTGAACAAAGTCCAAAAACTGTGTGGAAAACACGATTAATATTGGTGTTACTGTTTTTGGGGGTTCAGTTGATTCCTTTCGGAACAATTACTTATTGCGCAAATGAGGATTTGAAAAGAGGACGGTACAAGGGTAAAAACAACGTCGAGGATCATTATTATTATTATTAATTAATTAACTAACATAAAATTTAAGTCTAAATGTCAAAAAATCATTTAATTATTGGCCTGGGAGGAACAGGCGGAAATATTCTCTGTGAAATGAGAAAGCGTATTTACGAGGAGTTTCGTTCAAACGAAGCTAAAGGCGTTTACATTGACTATTTGTATGTAGATTCATCGCCTTCTGATTTGGACGACCGCTCGAAGTGGAAAACCATGGGCGGCTCCGTGCATCTGTTGGAATCGCAGAAGGTCTCCATTCACGGGGTAAATGCAAACGTGTTGAACAATCTCAACAAGTATCCGGGTATTCGATCGTTCATTTCACCCGAAGATCGCAAGTTGTTAGACGATCTCGGATCGCTTATTACAGATGGTATAGGCGGTCAACGAAGACGACTCGGACGGTTGCTTTTCTCCAATAACCTGAATGGCGAGATAGCAAAAAGTTTTGCAACCCGTTTAAAAGGAAGCGTGCAGCGATTGACAGATACCAGTACGGAAAATGAAGTTATTTTCCATGTTTGTGCAGGTTTAGCCGGAGGTACGGGATCGGGATCAATCATTGATACAGTAGCACAAATTCGCAAAGAATATGCTCCGCTGCCCGGATCAAGCAATCCATACAAATTAAATCTGTATTTGTATGTTCCCGAGATCATTATAGCAACGCCAAGGCACAATGCAGGCTATTATCAGGCAAATGGTTATGCAGCGTTGCTCGAATTGAACGCCATCAGTATTGAGGGCGAATACAGATACCGTCCGAACGATGTAACCGGCAGGTTAAAAGACGAATACGGAGAAGTAAGACGACTGCTTGACGGCTGTGACGCCTTTGAAGCTGCCTACCTGTTTTCGAACATTAACGAAGCGGGCAGGATCATGAAAATAGGTTCGGAATTACCTGCTGCCGTTGCCGACTTCCTGTTCCAAAAAATTGTTGCAGCCAACATGACTGCTCGCGGACAAATGGCGCGTCTCGCAAATGCTGAAAATGTAGGAACATCGCCGGAAAGAGATAGCGACAATACGCCCGTACATAGCCGGAAGTTTATATCGTTTGGCGTAAAAAGAGTAGAATATCCCGAAACGGAAATAAAAGAATACGTTACTTACAGTTTTGCCCGTCAGGCCGCCAGGCAAATGCAGTTTAATATTTGGCGAGACGGTATAGGATACGACGAATGTACATTAGACGAAGTAGGGTTGGGCATCAAAACCGAATTAGCCCAAAGGAAAACCATTGAAGAGCTACTTTTATCTGACAACTACTTGATGCTGTCAAAACCCATTGTTGAACATGAGGGAACAAAAAGATGGAGAGAAATAAAGACGGGCTGGGAAATCAATACACAAAAATATCATGATGAAGCTCAGAGAGAAAAAGACAGGAAAAAATGGCTGGGAATTTTCACCAAAGAATGCGAATTGTATTACAATGAAAATTATCGCGGAGAAGGCGTTGAAAAATTTTACAGAACGCAACGGGGCGAGATAAAGGGGTATGCAGCACATATCCGCAGGCATATTGAGGAAAAACTCTTCAACGAATGGCATAGCGGTACAAAATCCATACTCGAAATAGAAAAATATGTTACCCTGTTGATTGATGATTGCGAAGCAAGGGTATCCAGGTTCAAAGAACAAATTGCCGAAAAGGAAAATATCAGAGAGCAAAAAATTAATCCTGAAATCAAAAAAAATATTGTTGAATGGAACAATATTGGATGGTTAGTGGAAGCATTAACGGGTAGACCCAATACTGTTTTTAAAAAATACAAAACAGCAAAATGCGATTTTTACACGATTCAGACAGAAATTGCAGGCTATACGTATGCCTACGAACTGATGCAAACTATTATTGTCGAACTTGGCGCATTGTTGAAAAATATTGTGACGTTTGAGGCATTATTGACCGATACATTGAAGCAAGTCGATGAACAGATTGAGGCGAAATGCAAGCCACAAACCGAAGACGACAAAGGCGAAAACAAGATCATTAAAAAGTATGATCCCGATTTTGTCAGAGAAACCACCAAGCGTTTTACCATTGATTCTGAGAATCAGAGTAATAATGCCCGAAATATCAGAAATGAATTGGTGAAACGATTGGGCGAGGACGGTAAACGCAGTTTTAACGAGTTGTACGGAAAACTTGATATAAGCAGTCTAGAAGATATTTTCATCAATACCTGTATCGCTAGCGCAACCAAAATGATGAACGATCTCGCTGTTGCAGATTCGTCGCAGAAAATGATTGATGTGAATATCCTTGAAAAAATCAAACAGGAATACAATACCGATGAACGCCTTGAAGAGTTTATCCGTAATTTAGTCAGGTCGGCTCAATGCTATTTACAGTTTAACGACAGCGAAATAGGTCAACAAGGCGGTAGCGATATGATGCGAATGATACAGTTGTGTCTGCCTGAATATAACGATCCTACCAATTTCCGTCAAAAATTCATCAGTAAGTTTCGGGATATAGAGCCAGGTTTTGACCCTGGTCAAGACTTGTCGGTAAACTACAAAGTCAACCAGATTGTAGTAATTGCAGCAGTCAGCGGTTTTCCCTTGCGGTATGTATCCAATGTGTCCGGTTTGAAGGAAAAATACGAGGAAATGTTGATCGGTCCGCAGGCAGCCCTTAACAAAATGGTGCTTCATACTGAAAGTTTTGTAACTGAACTTCCTAAACTTTTCTATGAACGTTACGATGCCAAGAAACTGATACCTGTCATGCTGCTTGCTTATGGTATGGATTTACTTGTTGATAAACAAGACCCCGCAACAGGCGAAACCTTTAAGGCAATAGGATTTCCGGACGAGTTTGATATATTAAGCGGATGGATCAATCTGGGTAAAAACATTATGCAGAGTGTGGAAAGGTTAGCGGTTGATGAATCGAATATTAAAAAGGTTAAAAAATTGGTCGATGAAAAATTAAAAAATGAATATCTACACAACGACAAAAAAAGAGCCTTAAAAAAGGCGATTGGAGAGCTGCTCCAATCTATTCAGCCTTTGTTTCCAAGAGGAGATATGGACAGAGATTATATTCTCTATAAGGATGCGGCAATAAAATTAACAAAAAATGAAATCGCAGAAAAATAATTTTAAAACTGAAATATTATGGCACAAAGTAAATGGATATGTAAAAATGTTGATGGATGCGACAAAGCGTTTAATAACGATGGCAAGGCGTTTGACGATTTGTTGGGACATGAAGTTGAATCACAATTTCAACCGTATACATGCGAAGATTGCGGAAAACCTTTGTTAGAAATAAAGACAGGCGGAGGTTCCGGCGGAGGTATTCCGAAGTTTGTTTTTATCATCCTCGGTGTTCTTCTGCTCGGTGGCGGCGGTTTGGCTTTATACTTCGTCTTTGGAGGCAAAAGCGAACCGCCCAAAATTACCATCACTCCTAAAAATCCGACTGTGCAGGTTGGCGAAAACATAAGTCTGACAGCAACAGTAGAGCCGGAAAAAGCCCGTACAAAGCTGAATTTAAATTGGACTTCCGGCGACGAAAGTATCGCTACCGTAAACGACAGAGGAAGCGTTGCAGGAGTTGCTGAAGGCAGCGTAACAATTACCGTCAAGGATGAAAAGGAGAAAGTTTCGGAATCGGTAACAGTTACTGTGTTTCCAAATGAACCGACTGTTCAGTCCATCAAGTTGATTCCCGAAAGATTATCGCTACAGGTGAACGCATCGGGCGAGTTGACGGCGGAGATTTCCCCGGAAAATGCCGATCGGAGTTCGTTGAGATGGGAATCGAACAATCTATCGGTTGCGACAGTGAATGCGGGTAATGTAAATGCGGTAGCCGAAGGTGTAGCAGTGATTACAGTAACTGATACCAAAGGAGGCGTTAAGGCTGAAGCTACGGTTACAGTAACGGAGAGGACCTTTCCATGCGGCACATACAGCGGCGAAAGATCCGCGAACGGCCAACCGCACGGATTGGGTACTTTTACCTATCATTCACGTACATTGATTGATGATCTCAAGATGGTTTATGCCGAACAGGGCGATTACGTAACTGGAACATTTAGAGAAGGTAAAATTGTTTCCGTACAGTTGTACGGTTCGGGAGGAAATTTAAAACAGACAGTTATTCCTCAACAGCCCGCATCAATCTGCCGTTAAAAAGCTGCAATATGATTATCAGGAAATACCCAGTCATTGTACTGTTGCTTTTTTCTCTTTCCGGCTTGAAAGCGCAGCAATTCGTATCTTTGCAATTGGAGAATATTTTTCATCCACTCAGCGACAAGTGCGAATTGCCGCCGGAAAGCGGTATTTTTTGCGCGAAAACATTTCGGCTACCCTTGAGGGTAGCCTATGATACGGAAGGGAAAATTATACACTTGGGCGTTGCCATTTTTTCAAAAAACGAACAGGACGCCATAGGTAAAATGCTGTGTAATTTTCAGGAGCGCTACCTGTTGGATGTATTACTGCAACCCGATGACGGGAAAGCAAGGGAGTTTTTAAGTAAAAACAAAACGCCGGTAAATATATCCGGTATTGCGCTCGAAACGCAATTCAAGCAAACATATCTGGAAGAAGCGATTTGGCGGGCAATCGACAGCAAGCCCCGTTATACGCTTGTCCATGAAAACTATGTTTGGGGAGTTTTGTGGGAAGATGAATCATTTTGTCTTGATTTCAAATTTCCATCAGACATCCAGCTGATACTGGGAATGGATAAAAAGGAAATCGGGCAGTTTTTTGAACAGCAGCTGAATCAGTTTCAGTACACACAGTTCAAACCTGCGCCGCTGATTTTAGACGCTGCCGACTTGCAAATATTGCGAAAAGATATGTTTGTATTGCCCGGTTCGACATTCTTCATCGAGGAAATGAGATCGGATATTTATTTGATAAAAGACAGTGTTTCGGGATATAAAACCGTGTTCGACGCCAGGTATCCCGAAGAAAGCATAGCAAACCTGTTTATTTCTCCCGACCAACGGGCTGAAAATCTGGAAATCAATATCCTGCATAAAGGGTATGATGCTACGCCCGCCTTCAATGAAAATTTATACCATCTGCTCTCTTTTCTGAATAAAGATTTTGAAACCTATTTCGGGATAGAACATTTATCATCCGAAAAATTGGAATTTACGGTTATTTTCCGGAATAGAGAATATACATTCTATCATCTGTTGTTTGTCGAAACAACCCTGAATGCCATATTTACGAGAACAGATCCGTTAAAAGGAACACTTTATACTTACATTCCCAATCAGAATATCAAAAACCTGTATTATGAGAATGTGGAAAAAACAGACAATAACTAACAAATTTTAAATGGAAAAGTATCAAAAATGAGACGATTGATTCAATTAAGCCTGATAATGCTCTTCGCTTTTCAGGCAATGGCGCAACAAACGGCTGAGGAGATCGAGGCAAGAGCGAAAGAAAGGGAAATAAAAACGTCGGGCGAGTATCTGTATGGCGAGAGTGTCGCCAATACAAAAGAAGAGGCTATCAAAGTAGCAAAGTCCATCCTTGCTTCCGAAATTAACAGGGAAATCCTCACGCGCACAGACTGGCAATATGCCAAAGAAATCAGCGCCAAAGATGTGGAATATGCTGTCGAAAGCATTGACTTGGCGAGAGGAAGCAAAATTAGAGCCATCGCTTATGTCAGAAAGGATGGCATAGAAGCAATTTTCGACAAGGGTGAGGCGCCGGGGGTAATTTTGGAAGATAAAAACGTTGAAAAAGAATCAACCCAAACGAAGCCCGAGGAGCAGCCGGTCATTGCCGGGCAAGCGACTCAGGAGATTCAGGAGATTCAAGAGATTGTAGAAGAACAGGCGGATATTACGGAACTTGCTCAACAGGCGGATAATCAAGAAATTGGTAATCAGGCGAATACTCCGGAGGAGACTGTTCAGATACCTCCGACAAATAATCCGATATTGGATGAGATTTTACCCTGTAAAACAGTAAAAGAGGTATCTGTCGTATTTGAAAATCATCAGAAAAAAGGGAGATTGGCGTATGGAAGATCCGGGACAAATCTTTCTGCCGAAAATTCCTATTTGATGATATACAATCAAGCCGGAGAGATTATGGCTTTCCTGGATAAAGGGTCAGGTTCTACCCGTAAAAATTTATTGACCGGCGAACAGGTAAGTACGCAATCATTTAACGCCGCTCAAATTTGGTTTCAGATTTTTGACTAAAAGATTACGAATATGAAAAATAAAGTATTTATTGGATTTTTTATTGCATGTTTCCTGATTACGACAGGAAATATCAACGCACAGTATGCCACCGAAGTAACGGTTACAGACATCGGGAATGTTACCATAACAAAAAAAATGGAACAGGAAGCAACCAGACTGTTGACGGCTTTGAACGATGCTTACATCAGAGATACACAGCCCGATATGAAAAATGTAAAAGATCAGGGTAGCCTCTCAACCATTTGGGCCATATCGCCTCTTAAATGTATTGAAACGGAAATCATCGAACGGGGTTATTCGACAAAATCCGGCTACCAAATTCGAAATATTCCGATGTTTCTGAAAGATGTCCCGGAGGAAGAAGCCGAAAGGGATATCGCAATTAATTTTGACAGTAATGGAAATATTATTGACATTCATTTCACGATCGGTATCGGCGGTTTTTTGTCGGAAGCAAAAGAAGTGACCGATTTGAGAAAAAGACTGGAGCTTATTGACTTCATAGAAAAATTCCGTACAGCCTATAATCGGAAGGATATCAAAGCCATTGACGCTGCATTTAGTGAAGACGCCGAGATATTTACGGGGAGAGTCACTAAAGTAAAAAAAGTAGAAGGGAATGTCTACGAAGAGATAATCGAATATTTCAAAAAAACAAAAGCAGAATATATTGATGGCCTAAGAAGCACATTTGCTAATAACAGGGTGATTGACGTCAAATTTGATGAAATAGAGCTTATGCAACACCCCAAGCACGACCAGATTTTTGGCGCTATGTTTAAACAAGAATGGCATTCAACCAATTACAGTGATATTGGGTATGTTTTTCTTTACATTGATTTTGGAGACGGAAGTAGACCACCGGTCATTAAAATCAGGGCCTGGTCTCCCGAACAGTTTGGAGGGCGAAAACCGAGCCTTGAGGATTTATTTAATACGTTTATGTAATCGTAAAAAAATAATAAATGAAAAGTCATGAAAAAGTTTTTTTTATTTTTTATCTTTTGCTTACCGTTCGTCATGGAAAGTTTAAATGCTCAGTACGTCACTATCGTATCTATTATCGGCCTCGATCGGGACATTGCAGTAACGAAAAAAATGGAACAGGAAGCGTCCAAACTTTTGACGGCTTTTAATGATGCGTTCACGAATAATACAGCGCCATCTATAGATTTTATCAAAGACAGGCAAAGTGTTTTAACTATTTGGAAAACGTCTCCTTTCAAATGTATAGAGCAGGAAATCATTGAACAGGGTTATACGACAAGAACCGGATACCAGGTACGAAATATTCCGATATTTTTGAAGGATGCTCCTGATGAAGACTTTGAAAGGGAGATAGCAGTCAATTTTGACAGGGATGGAAACATTACCGACATCCATTTCACGATTTCCAATGGTATTTTATGGTCAGCGAAAAATTTTACTGAATCAAGAAGAAAATCGTTGCTTATTAGCTTTATAGAAAACTATCTAACGGCTTATTATCGCAAAGACATTTCATTGATAAGTATAATACTCACAGATAATGTGACAGTTACAGGAAGAGAAATTAAAAGTGTCCAATTTTCTGAGAAGGACGTTTCTTTTCCTAACTCAACGCGGGAATTTCTTGCAAGGTTAAAAAGCATCTTTGATAAGAATGAAAGGTTAGATTTCAAAATCAACGAAATAACGCTTCAGCAACATCCAAAATACGATCATATCTATGGTCTAACTTTTGTGCAAAGTTTACATTTAGCGCATTATAACGATATTCGCTATGTCTTTCTTTATATTGATTTAAAAAACGATAATGAACCGCTTATTAAAGTCAGGATTTTTAAACGCTATGAATACGGAAAAGAAAAATATGATTTGGACGATTTTATGTAAACTCAAAAATAGATGAAAGAATATGAAAAAAACAATTTTAGTACTTAGTTTTACAGTTTTCTCTTTTTCGCTGTTCTCACAGGAAACCTTATCTTGGGAAAACAGGGAATTGCTGGATCAAATATCCATAGATGCAAAACAAGATGAATCGGAAGTCAGGATTTATTCGTCCCTTCCTCTTACCTTTCAATCAATTACTAAAGTAAACGATAAGCATCCCGGTACCTATAAAGTGGAAAAGGAAGGGCCGTTGAACGTGTATTATTTCCTGTTTTCTTCGCTTTCAACGTATAGCGACCGAAAATTAAGAATCAGCAGCGAAGGGTATCAATCCATAGAAATACCTTTACAGTTAGCAGCTTATAGAGTTACGGGATTTACTGTATGGGATTGGCCTGTTAATATTGGAAACCGTTTATTCAAGGAAGGAAAATACGATCAAGCAAAGATAATGTACTTGGATGCGAAGGAGCGTTTAGGGCCTGACGATATGGAAGAAGAAGACGCCATCATTGCGTATTTGGATAAGGTAGCGTCATGTATAGAGGCTAAAGAAAAAGCCGATAAGTTGTATAATGAAAAAAAATGGTTAGAGGCTATAAGAGAGTACATGCAGGTAATAACCATAAATCCGGCAGATCCGTTTTGTAATGAACGGATTTCAGCTTGTAAGAAGGAATATGAAAATACCCCTCGAATTATCAAAGGGACTGTAACCGATGGTAACGGTAATGGGTTGGCAGGACTTAATATTGCGCCTTTGGAAGATGGAAAGCCGGGTATCCGTACAATTACCGATTCTTCCGGAGCATATCAAATCCGGACTGTAAATAAAACAACGGAGCTTATTTATTGGAAAGATGAATGGATTACACGTCGGCCATCGAAATTAATTACTGGAGATGTTATGAATTTTATCATCAATGATAGATGAATTGATTAATCAAATAAATACTTAAAAAAATGAAAACTAAGTACATCGTGTTATTTTTCCTGCTTTTTGCAGGTTATTTTAATGTCTTCGGTCAAGAGTTGTTAGTTGAAGTGATTGAAGCCGAAGCCATCGAGGAATTTAATCCCGAAGTTAGTTTGACGGAAAAAGAGGCGCTTATTATAATCAGGTCTATTTGTCCTTTTACCTTTGACTCGAATGTAGACAAAGACGAAAATATCGTCATTGTAGATAAAGACGAGAAAGAAGGAGTTCATTATTACGCCATCAAATTAAGCGTACCCAGCAGGGCAAGACGATTGAGGATGATAAGCAGTGAATATGAGACAATTACGAATCTATTAGGAGATTTACAGCCTGAGGAAATCAGAAGATTTAGTGTCACGGACCCAAGTAACCCTTTCCTAAGATTAATTAAAGATGGCATGAGTTTTTTCGGTCAGAGCAATTATGAGCAAGCCAAAGGTAAATTCATCGAAGCCTTAGGTCTTACTATTGACTCGAAAGAAAATGAGGAAACGACTGCGCTTGTAGAAAGAGCGGATTTATGTATTGAAGCCAAAGCAAAGGCCGAACAGTATTACAATAATAAACAATGGTTTGAAGCAAGCCGGGAGTACCAAAAAGTGATTGGCGCCAACCGTTTAGATACTTACTGTCAGGAAAAATATGATCAATGTATGAATGGCGATAGAAAGATTACTGGAACCGTTATCAACAGGCAGGGACAGCCCGTAAGCGGAATAAGTATTGTCTTTGAAGAACAGAAAATAGATAAAAAAGGCAAGATAACATATTCCTGGTCGAAAAAAGTTGTGAAAACAAATGCCGCCGGTAAGTTTGAAGTGGAAGCATGGATGAAAACAAGAAAACTTCAATACTGGCTAATAAGGACTAGAAAAAATGAAATTGGCATTCCCGGCGATACAAATGTAGTAAACATTGTTGTCAATGACGGAAGTGGAGAACGTCCGAATGATCTGGACACGCTGTTTGGAGGTTTAGATAGCGGCAGCTAAAATAGACATTTCAGTTGATGAAATTTTCAACCATAATCACAAAGAATGAAAACCGACTTTCATGCTTAAATATTTAATATTAATTAACAAATTTATTTTCATTATGAAACATTATCTTAAAAAACTATTATTTTTATGCTGTTGCACTTTAGTAGCAGGCATTTTACAGGCTCAGGCAGTATTCGGTATAAAAGCGGGAGCTAACGGTTCGGAACTGTTAGGATTTGAAAAATTTTTGCATTCGACGGAGGCGGCAAGCGACATTAATACGGAAATGTTGATTGGTTTTCAGGCTGGATTATCGTTGGATTTGTCTGCCGGATTTTTTTTCATTCGTCCGGAACTGGAGTTTTCCCAGCAGGGCTTTGCTGCAAAATATAAATGGCAATCTGAGACGTCTGAAGCAGAAAAATTTTATATGTATTACATGAAACTGCCCGTTCATTTCGGTTACAAACAGGCGCTCAACATGGATAGCGACCTCCGCTTCGGAATTGGAGGCTATGCAGCCTATTATCTTACAGGTAACGAAGCTATGAAAGATGCTGAATTAAAAAAACTTGACTACGGAGTATCCGCAATGATTGCTTTTGACTATGTAAATACCTCTACTTCAATAGGGTATGAATACGGCTTAGTTGACGTGATTGGCATGGATGGATGGAGCGCTTATAAAAAGGCAAATAATTTGCCGAGTGTTCGTAACGGTAGTCTTAGAATATCAGTTGCGTATTATTTTTAGTTTATTTTGTAACCTGATTCTTTAATCAAAATAGAGTGAAAGTCGGTTTTCACTCTATTGATTAGAGGATTTATCAAGATCTTTTTTGTACATTTGCACAATTAGCAACTGCAAGGGAAATATCATGCAATAGATTGACCCTTATTTTCATTTATCCTATGGATTTTTCTCAGAATTTTAAAAACCGGATGTATCAGATGTTGTGCAATGAGTATGCTTTGTATGAAAAAGCCATGCAGGCAGAACCGCCCGTATGTATCCGTGTCAATCCGTCGAAACAAATTGTGCCGGTATCCGGCTATGAAAAGGTCGGATGGTGCGAAACAGGCTATTATCTGCCTGAGAGACCATCCTTTACCTTCGATCCCTTATTTCATGCAGGCTGTTACTATGTGCAGGATGCCTCGTCCATGTTTCTTGAACAGGCGGTAAAACAATATGTCTCTACCCCGGTATTATGTCTTGATTTATGTGCGGCGCCGGGTGGGAAATCAACTCACTTACAAAGTATTCTTCCATACAAAAGTCTTTTAGTCAGTAATGAAGTGATTGGTAGCAGAGCATCTATTC
>Ga0099364_10012061_pt1 | contig 11710 bp, 10 predicted proteins | sample TergutTh196P3_FD_73070 | JGI IMG/M metagenome (GOLD analysis project Ga0099364, IMG submission 73070) | Microcerotermes parvus P3 segment gut microbial communities from Pointe-Noire, Republic of the Congo - Th196 P3 | ecosystem: Host-associated > Arthropoda: Insects > Digestive system > Gut ...
GGGTGCTGGTCGCAAAGGTTCCGATCCTGTGGTAACAGTCGTCGGGTGCCAGTGCGGTCTATCCTGTTGCAAGGTTTTTAAGACGCTTGCAACGTCTCGTCTGCCGTCTGCCCTCAAGACAACCTTATCATCTTTGACAACGAAGTCGGGAGCATACTTTGGCAAATCATGTGTCAACACCGCTTCGGGAATTCGTAACACCCTTGCAACGGCGGTCAACTCATCGAGAATTTTTCGTTGGTTGAGTTCCGATTGCAAGGCGACGTATTCCTGCGATAGCAGTTGAAATCTTTCTAACAATGCCAAGTGTTTTTCAGCATCGGTCAACGGTGTCGTCTGTTTTTCATCCGGCGGGTTTCCCGGCGGGGCGGAGTAATCGCCTGACAATGCGGCGGCAATCGCTTCCTGTTCTGGGGTTTGTGCATAAAAGTCCATAAGGTTGTTCTCCTTTCGGGGTTAAAATAAATCCTCCGGCACTGTGCTGGAGGGTGTATCAGTTTTCATTCTAAAATCGTGGCATGGTAAATTCAGTTGGCAGTATCCCTCTGCACAGAATCCTTCGGGATACGTCGCCGAGACGTGGTGAACGCATTTCGGGCAGTGGATAGAAGGTATTTCGGTGTTTTCGCCCAATCGTGGCAGTGTTACGTGTGTACTGCTACGATTGGAGTTTTCAGTATCAAAAAGCGCCGTTTCATCCTTGTTTTCTAGGGACTTCTCAATCGTGGCAGTGGGGGTGCTATGATTGGCAAATTCCCCAATCGTGGCAGTCGCACTGCCATGATTGGGAATCGTCCATTTTGCCTTGCCCGAAAACTGTTTTTCCGATTTGCCATTCAGAAATTTGAAAGCCGCATAAATCAATTTTATGCCGAATTTCTGCGCCTTCCCTTCTTCAATCACGTCGTCCTTGTTTTTGCCTTCGATTGGAATCGATTCCTGCAACCACTGGCAACACTGGTCAAATTTGCTCTCTTCGTGTTCCGGTTTTTGAGTAATCATCGAGTCTGCCGTGTGGTCTATGCCGTCATCTTCAATAACCAAGTATCCCGTTGTTTTCGGCTCATCAGAAACGATGGAGAATGTGAATCCCTTTGACTCGCCGTCCGAATTCTTGTCAGGAATGAAGTATCGGACGGTATCATTTTTAGGAGCATGCACCTGCCAAGTCATTCGGGGGACGCTATTCCATGCTTGACTGCCCATTGTGGAGTCGCCCCCAAATTCTCCAGTTCCTTTCCGGTGGTGTTGTACCAAAATGAAGGAAATGTTCCGCTCCGTTCCAATCTTCGCCAGTGGTGCAAGTAGGGCGGACACTTCTCCATAATCGGAATTCTTTGTCCCGCCAAGATACTTGCCAACGGGGTCTATGATGACCGCTTGTACTTTCACCTTCTTTATCGTTTCGTAATCGTCGATGATGGTTTCAAGTTCATTGTGACTCTTCATATTGAGGGGCACAATTTTCCCATCTTTGCCGATGTGAGAATCAATGACCGATGTAATTCCTAAATCTGCTCCCGCTTTGCGGAGCCGCCGCATGACTTTATGATCTTTGCCTTCAGGCGGAAAAAACAATACCGCCCCTTTTGCTGCTTGCTCTTCTCTAAAAAATCCGCCATTTGTAATCTTTGCGGCAAGCCATGTGGTTACGAAGGTTTTGCCGCTCCCTTGTCTTCCCGAAATAAGGCAAAGTTCTCCCGCCGGAATGATTTCGGGAACAAGCCATGCGTCCTCTTCGTCTCGAATGTCGCAAAAATCCGTCCAGCGTTTTTCCGGTGTCCGCTCTGCTTCTTCTTGCCGGGCAGTGGGGTTATACACCGATGTCTCTTGCGATAGTTTCTTAATGGTTTCGAGTACCTCTGCGTTTGATTTACCTTTCGCAAAGTCAATGATGTCGCCTTTCAGCGGCAAGTCGGGCAGTTCGACAATTTTTATGTCATGAGTCGTTATGTCATATTTTAGGTTCGCTTTTACAAAGGCATCGGCAGCAGTCAGAGCGGCTTTCCTACCCTGCGTATCATTATCGGGAAAGATACGGACTGCTTTGCCGATGTCTGGAAAGCGTTGCAAAATGGAATACCACGCCTTCACATTGGGAGTACCGCCCGGCGACGTTGTCGCACAACACTTTGGAGTCAATCCTCCTTCTACAAGCAATTCCTGCATAAAGTTAGCGCACTTCTCGCCTTCAAAAATCAAAAGTGTATCTGCCTTTGCAACGTCAGGATAGCGCAAAGGAAATTCAATGTCCGGCTTCTTCTTTTCCCACTGCCCGGCTTTCATGTGGAATTGCGGAAATTCCTTTTTGCCATTTTGATATTCGTAGCGTATGATTTTATGATGTGGCTTCCCATGCTCGTCGGTGTAGATGTATTCCGCAACCTTACGTTTCTGCCCTTGTTTCTCTGCGGTGGGTGGAGATGAGTTGACGTAACCAGAGGCTTGGGCAATCCTATCATACGCTTGGGCAAAGGAGTCGCTGAAAACTTTTTGGGACAGGGTAAATATGTCTCCGCCAAATCCACAGCGGCGGCAGTGAAACGTCTGTTCCTTCGGATTAAAACGGAATCTATCGTCTCCTTCCCGGCAAATGGGGCAAGGTTGATGATGTTCCGTTTGATGCTTGCCGTCGGTCAGTCCGAAAACCACTTTGGCAAGTTCAAAAACCCGATGACTGATGTGTTCCTTTAATCCTTGAATGTTCATGATACAATACTCCTGTCTTTGAATGTTTGCCCCGTGTGTTAACGGAATAGCACCGGGGCTTTTTTGTTATTGGTCGAGTGCCTTGATTCCATGCCGTGCCAATTTTGCCACGTTCTCCGGCTTGGTTCTTGCCCCTTGTGGTGCGGTGTTCTGCCGGGCAGCATTGCGGACGTACTCGTCGATACTCTGCTGCGTCCATCGGTACTGCTTCCGCAAACCGGTCAACGGTAAGGGGAAGTTGTCCAGTCCTTTCCGGGTTCGGTAAATTTTCTGATACAAACTGCACCGGCTTATACCGAAAATTTCCTGAACATCTTCGCTTGTTAGTAGTTTTGTCATTGGTGATTACTCCTCGTCGTTTGGGTGAAAAGCAGCCCGCTCAACGTTCTTGCCAAGACACGGAAACGGCAACGTCGATACCACTTTGGAGAATGGCTTGACGGGCTTAATAACGGCTTGCGATTCGCTTTGGCAGCGAGTCAGCGGCGTTATCATAAACCGATAAAAAGAGTTGACAATAGGCAAAAAACCGGCTTGTCCGAAAAACGACCGACGAGAAAAGACAAGGAAATACCGGGAAATACCGCTATTTCCCGTTGCAAAAGAGGGTGTAAGAGGGGTTGGGGGGGTCCGAAAATAGACCGCTAAAAGTCATCGTCAGAAATGTTTTTCCGAAGCGCCTTGACTTCACGTTCAATGTGTTTGGCTTTTCTTCCTCGACCTGGTATGTCGTTCCGCAATTCAGGAAAGTATTCATCGACAAGATCACACCATCCCGTCCCGCCGTGTTTCTCCATGCTCGATGTATGCCACTTGTCCACTTCTTTCGTATGTGCCGCCATTACATTGCCTTCGTAGACCGCGTTTCGCAGTTCGTTCAAGTTGCCGATATTGACGGTTACATTGGGAGCGGGCTGTGGGTTGCCCTTCTCGCTTGCCGCAAACATGAATTCCTTGCCGGGAACAGGTATCATTAACGGTGCCAGTGCGGCAAGTCCTTCTCTATTTGCTTCCTGCTCTTCCATTTCACGACGTATGAACTTGGGCGGCTCATTTTTGCCTGCGTTGGTGCCAGATTCTCTGTGCTTACGGATAGACTCTGCGAGCGCGTATGCTTCCCTGATGGGTCTTTCCCTTCCTTTGCTTAATCGCCCCTCATCAAGTTTTTTCTGCAATTCGGCAAATTCAATTTTGGATTTTAAGTCGGTTGGGAGCATGTCGTCAACCATGAAGAGCGTCTCATATATCCCCGTGTACTGCTCTTCAAACAATGCCTTGAATACGTCGAATTCTTCAGCGGACATATCGCCAATCGAGCAAATTGCGGAGAGTGTTTTAGGTTCGCTATTATAAACCAAAATGCTGTAATCCTGATACTTTTCCATTTCCCCATTTCCCAAAAGTTACCAACGTATTATACCTCACTCACCGCCGACTCTGCAACCTAAATCCCGCCAATGCCGGGCGGAAAATATGCTGTTACTAGTGCGGAAACCGCACTAGTAAAAACCACCACCGATATTGCAGACGAAATGGGTAAGTCCGCCCGATTCAACAGCGTCGGCAACTTCAGGAATGGCATCGGTGTGAACCTTTCTGGCTTGCCGAATTGATTCGTCGGACACGTTGAATTGCTTGGCAACGTTGTCTATGGAGCATGCCAAATTTTTGGCATGCTGATTACTCCCTCTTGGCATGTTCGCAATCTTTTCTGCGATCATCGCTCGTTGGCTAGTGGTCAAATGCCGTCGTTTCAAGTTTTTTGACACAACGTAAGCAATGGGAAAGGGAGCAATTTTGCTCCCTTTTTAATGGTCTATGCGCAGGCATGTTTGCAACCTTTTCTACAATAATCGCCCGTTGACTGGTGGTAGTGCGGTGTCCGCACTACCTTCCAAAGGTTGCAAAAATCACGTATACAGGGGGATTTTTGCGCTCTGTGGGACACGCACACAGAGCGCAAGAATGCCGAAAATAAGGAAACACTAGAAAATAAGGAACATGAGCAGGATTTATTTCACAGGGCGCAGAAATGACGTATATATACGTGATTTGTGCGCCCTGTGGAAAACCGAACACCCTTTGACAACGGTCGGTAAATTTGCCGACCGTTAATTTTCGCTCTCCATCCGCTTTTTATACTCGGAGAGTCGTGCTGCGTGCGAATGGTCGTACCGCTCCCGGATCATCTTGGGATCGGAGTGTCCCAACAGGAGGGCAGTTTCCATTTCCCCCAATTTCATCATTGCTTGCGTGGCAAAATGGTGACGTAACTGGTACATTGTCCATGCCGGAATCTGGGCATCAGGGGGCAATTTTGCGTTTGCAGCCGCAATCGCCTTTCGCAAATAAGCCGACACACCAGAATCGGTAAAATGCTCGTTGAGCCGCTTTTTTGGATTCTGCCGTCGCAGTCGTTCCCGTTCCGCTTGTGACGGCGGAATCGGTGTTTTTCGGTTTTTCCTATCCCGTTGTTTTCGCTCCGAAACGGCATCGTGGGGACTGAAAACGGCAGAATTAGGTGATTTTCCCGCCATGTATGGGGCTAAAACTGCCTGTTCCTTCGCCCCGAAAGTAATGATCCGCTTTTGGTTATGCCGGGTTGTTTTGTGGAATCGGGGGCGATAAACCCATGATTCCGGGTTCGTTTGGTCGATGTCCCCTACTTTCATGCGATAAATCTCACTCGGTCTTGCCCCAGTCCAGAGCAGAATCCAGACTATTGCCTGATACACTGGAAACAAAAAAGCCAGCGTTCGCACGACCACTTCAAGGGCAACGTCCCTGCGTATGGGATTTTCCTTTGCCTTGCCGTAAGGAACCGGCAAAATCGCCTTCAATTCCAAGTATTTTGCGGCGGGGGCAAGCCGGCGGACTCCGCCCCACTTAAACATGTGAATGATGTAATTGACAAGCCGGTTGCAGTGCGTCCGTGCGTATCCTGTCCGGCAAAACCGGTCTTGAATCTGCAAAAGCAGGTATGCGTCGAAAGCCGACGTGGGCAGATCACCGCTATGCTGATACAGGGCTTCTCCGGCGGTCTTGTAATTGCCATAATCACTCCGACTCTTCGTTTTGAGTGCGTCCTCCAGAAATGCCGCTACCAAGTCCCCGACGGTAGGGTCGCCATCAGCGGAGCCACCGTTAGAATGGGCAGTCTGGGAAGGTTGTACCGGCGTTTCGGGGATTTTCGGCACTTCGCATGGGGTATTTAATGTGCCGTTTTCCGAATTTACCCCCCCGGTGGGGGATTCGGGGGTGGGTTTTGGAAACACGTAAGTCCGCAAAAACGCATGATATTTTTCCCATGCGGCGGGGCTATTCCAATTCCCGAAGGTTTTCCTTTTGCCGTCAAAATAGGCGGCTAATTGCGTTCCGTTGACCAGTTTTGGGGTCGGAAGGGCATTTTTTGTCCGTTTTGGCATCGTTTTAGGGTAGTTCTAGGGGTGTAACTGATACCCCACGTGGGTGCAACTGCCCCCCTACGTGGGGTGTAAACAGTGCGCAAACCGCACGTGAAAACCGCACAAAACCGCATTTTGTGCGGTTTTAGCGTTTCTCGCTACCAAAAAACAAAAATTATCTATCGTTGCAAGCCGTTATTTTGCAAGGATTTACGTCCACTACCCCCGGCTGGATTCGAACCAGCGACCTACGGTTTAGGAAACCGTCGCTCTATCCCCTGAGCTACGAGAGCAACCCACACCGAAAAAGACTCGGCGGCTAAAAAATATCACATACTATCAAACTCCTCCCAAAGTGAATCCAAACCCGCCTCCACAGGAGTACCACCAAACGCTACCACACGATAACGCAAATGCAACTCCTCGCCCTGCGGCAACGTAAACGGATTGTCCCCACGAGACTGCAACCAATTCATCGGCGTCGGTGAGATATTGCCATAGTCCCGAGTAAACCAAGGGCAATCACGAAACGCCGGGTGAGGTGCCTTCGACGGACAAAAGACCGCTATCCCCTCCACAATCTCCTCACGCAACTTCGCCCGCCTTCCATAAAACGCCATCCAACGCGCCGGCTTGCCCAACGTGTCCCGCTCCCCCTTGGCACCCTCCGAACTCTCCATCGTACCGCCGCCCACCGGCGACAAGTCATGCGAACACCGCACTCCAAATAGACCATGATTCGTCTGCTGGACTGTAACGTCCGTCAATGCCTTCACCACGAAATCGGCATCGAGAATGTAACGCCGCTCGTCCAAAATCTTGATCACGAACCGACGCCGGTCTTCGATAATGGGATCGCTCGTCCCTCGCTGCCAAAGACATCGGTCAACAATCTCGGCTGATGTCGGCGTTATTTTGAATTGCCCACCCTCTTTGGCGAAAGAGGGACCCTGCGAAATAATCTGCCCTGAAGCCGAATTCCCCTGCCAATAGTTGCCGCCGTTCACATGGTCAAGCCCAAAAAAGACTCCACGATGGTGAGGCCACGGTCGTCCCGTCTCCGTCACCAAAGGCAAGCCGCTGATCGGTCCTGCCATCGGCGAAAAGAACGGATATTTTTGAGTTGGATGCGCCCTGTATGACATGAGCACTGTATTGTCCTGCGACACCCAGAGTTGGTGCAATTGGTGCCGTCCATCCTCTGTATCAGGATAGCACGTCAGGTGTGCCTGCGGTCCTTCACCGCCGTTCGAAATGAATGACCTCGGATCGATACCTTCCTCTTGAGCACGAAGGTTGCTCATCGCCAAACCGGTCCCCGCCGCGAGAAGCGAAGTTTGCAAAAATTGTCTTCTGTTCATAGTATGTGAAAAAAAAGTGATGCTTTGCCAGAAAGCCTACTCACAGTATATCATTTTGTCGGCTAAATACTATCGGCAACTCCCTGTACCGAAAACGTGTCAACGGACTGGTGCCAGCGAGAGATCAGAAAAGATTGCCCCTTACTTTTGCGGCAATCTCTGTTAGCATGTTTACTTTTCTGAGGCAATAACTGGTCGCAATTTGACCAAATGGACACATCAAAGAAAGTTTTTGTAACGGGCAGCACCGGATTTATCGGCTCGGTGCTGATTGCCAAATTGTTCGAACGCGGTTTCAGCGTTCGGGCTCTGAAACGAAGCGTTTCCACCGAAACACAGCCGAATTTGGAGTACATCACCGGCGACATCACGGACAAAGAATCATTGCGAATCGGCACGAAAGGGTGCAGTTATGTCTTTCATCTGGCGGCGTATGCCAAAAATTGGGCTGCCGACCCGAAAACCTACACGAAAGTCAATATCGAAGGAACAGAAAACGTCTTTGCCGTTGCAAGAGAACTGAACGTCGAACGTGTCGTTTGGACTTCGAGCGTTGTTACCCTCGGTTCCACGCCGCCGGGAGTGATAGTCAACGAACAAATGCCGAGACAATCGGAACACTGCTTCACGGAATACGAACGAACCAAGACGGTCATGGAACGCAAAGCGGCAGAATGGGTCGAGGACGGATTGCCGTTGGTCATTGTCAATCCGACTCGGGTTTTTGGTCCCGGCTTGCAATCGGAATCGAACTCGGTAACACGGTTGATCGACCAATATCGTCGCGGTTTGTTTCCGATTCTCCTCAATCGGGGGCGCAATATCGGCAATTACGGTTTTATTGACGATGTTGTCGAAGGGCATCTCTTGGCGATGGAGCGGGGAAAGATCGGCGAGCGGTACATTTTGGGTGGTGAAAACGTTTCGCTGTCGGAACTGTTTCAAATGGCGGACAAAGTGGACGGGAAAAAGCGGTTTCAACTGAAAATCCTTTGGTTGATTCCGATGTTGGTTGCCCATTATTTGGCGCTTCAAGCGAAGTGCTTGGGGATTTATCCGCCGATTACGCCGGGCTGGGTTCGGACATTCCTTGTGGACTGGGCGTTTTCGTGTGAGAAGGCGGAGCGGGAACTCGGCTACCGAATCACACCCTTTGAGGAAGCCCTCCGCCGCACCTGCCAATGGTTGGACACAAGTTAAGGATTTGCGTGTAAACGTGTCAATAACCTTTCCATGTTTCTATTGCAATTTCCCCGCTAATATGTTACAGCGGGGCATAAACAGGGAAGCAATTATTCAAAGTATTCAAGAAAAATACCGTCAGGTGTTGTCATCGCTTACGGAACAGGTCTATTAGCATTGGCACGGTATTAGAGTTTAGAGCGATACTCGAAGCACCGGTTCTCGTCCTGCACCGAGGATCAATTCTCGAAGCCGGGCTTCCGATAAACCGGAAGGAGCAAGCGAACCGGCTTCGTGATGAATCCGCTCCTCAAAGACCGTGCCGTCGAAGTCATCCGCTCCATACGAAAGTGCAATCTGTGCCAGTGACTCGTCAAGCGTTACCCAATACGCCTTAATGTGTTCGATGTTGTCCAGTACCAATCGGCAGATCGCAATCGTTCGCAAAATTTCCTGCGGCGAAATCAGCACGACATCGATCTGCGTGTTCTTCGGATGAAACACCAACGGCACAAAACAATCGAATCCGCCGGTTTCATCCTGCAATTCCCGAAGTTTCAAGAGGTGTTCGATCCGATGCTGCGGCGTTTCCCCATGTCCGAAGAGCATTGTCGCATTCGTAGGAATACCAAGTTTGTGTGCCGTCCGATGGACATCAAGCCAAAGTTCTGCCGGTATTTTGTCTGGCGCAATCTTTTGCCGAATTGTCGGATCGAAGATTTCCGCTCCGCCACCCGGAAGACTTGCCAATCCGACCGATTGCAAGTCGCTCAAAATGAATCCGTAATCTCTGCCGGTACTTTGAGCAAAAGCATCTATTTCAACTGCCGACCACGCTTTGAGCCAAAGTTGCGGAAAGGTTTGGTGTAATGTCTGCGTAATGTCCCGATACCAAGCGTAAGGCTTTTCAGGATGCACACTGCTGACAAGATGCAGTTGCGTCGCACCGAACTCGACTGCACGTTGTGCTTTGCGCAGGATTTCGTCGATTTCTAACACGTAAGCCCTTTTGTCGCCGGACTTTGCGGCAAAGGCGCAGAGCGGACATCCGATTCGGCAAACGTTGGTCGGATTGATATGTGCATTGACAACATAGTACGCCTTGTTTCCGTGCCGTTTGCGTCTCTCGGCATCGGCACGTTTGCCGAGTTCATGGAGGGAAGAGCCGGAATTCAGGAGGGAATCGGTGTCGTAGTATCTACACATTGTTGTTTTGGGTACGAGTTCAACCGCCGCCGACACCTTTACAATTTTTGTTGAAACATCCAATCGTACAACAACTGGTTGTTGTACGTTCGTGTCCAAGAGTCGTGTCCTTCTCCTTCATAGATCGTAAAGAGTATTTTTCTTCCGTCTGCGTCCCGGATAGCATCAACGATGCCTTGCGAGTGGTCAAGTGAAACAACAGGGTCTTTGTCGCCGTGAAAAATCCAGATCGGAATGTCAGTCAATTTTTCTGCCCATTCCGGTTTAGCACCTCCGCAGATGGGTGCTGCCGCCGCAAAACGTTTAGGCGATTCATTCAGGCACATCCAAGTTCCGAACCCGCCCATACTAAGACCGGTTACATAGATTCGGCTCTTATCAATGACGAAATTATTTTCGATGTGATCGAGTAAAAGCATCAGTTGTGCAGGCGACCACGCATAACCGTTCTTGCACTGTGGCGACACCGTAACTGCCGGAAAATTTTTAGCAAACTCAGGGCTGTCTAGCAATCGGGGCGGTCCATGAATTTTGACTTTGGCGATGTCTTCTGGTGCGTCTCCTCGTTCGCCTGCACCATGCAGAAAGAGCAGGAGCGGCGCACCGCCGGATTGTGCCTGCGTTTCGTAATCCGTTGGCAAAAAGAGCCAATAGCGTAACGTATCTGTTTTCGACTCATCAAGAGGGCGCGGTTCGCCGATGAGTCTGATCCCGTCCCGACCTATGACCCAAGTGCTTGTGCTGGCGGGCAGTTCTACGCTTTGGACGACTTGTGTTCCCGGTGCGGAAACAGCGGTCTCACTGCCGAACAGAGGGGCAAAAACGATAAAGGAACAAAGAACAAAGGTGGTCGAGAACATTATCTTCATGACGAATTCGGCTGTTGGCGTACTCCTGTATGGCTACGTAGCAGTAGTGTACACTGTGTTTACGGTAAAAGCAAGCAAAATGCGACAAGGGCTCTGAAAGTTCGGCAACGAATGGGGCACCCATCAAACGCATCGGCATTGCCCCATCTGTCGGTAGGTTACAGTTTAGTGCCTTGTGCCCGTAATAACGGGCGTTCCGACTCTTGTCTTGACCGGAAAATCAGATAGAATCATTTACGGCTTGAAGCCGCAATGCAACAACAATGAATAAACTATTTTACAGCGACAATCTGGAAGTGTTGCAACAGCACATTGGCGATGAAACCGTTGACTTGTGTTACGTCGATCCGCCATTTAACAGCAATCGGAACTATACTCAGATTTACAATAACATCGGTAAAGACGACATAGCCCAAACGCAGGCTTTTGTCGATACGTGGGAATGGGGACAGTCGGCTGAGTTGCAACTCGACATGCTCCGCAGAGATCAACGTTATACACGGCAGATGGTTGATACAATTCTTGGCTTTGAAAAGATTCTCGGCAAAGGAAAAATGCTCGCCTATTTGGTAAATATGGCGGTGCGTGTCCAAGAAATCTGGCGGGTTCTTAAACCAACAGGCAGTTTCTGTCTCCACTGTGATTCAACCGCCTCACATTATTTGAAAATCATTTTGGATGCCGTTTTTTGCGCAAGAGGAGGTGATTTTCGCAATGAAATTATCTGGCATCAATAGACCTGTTCTCTAACCTGTTTTATGTTTTGAAGTGGTCTTTTGATCTTGCGTCATTTTACGTCAATGACTATTGTTCGTCAAATGACTATTGTTCGTCAAGAGCATTTTTCCTTAGACGACCATGCCGATCCAATCCGAACGCGTCCAAAAAGCCCTCGCACTCAGTAACCAACAGTTCAAACGACTCTTCGGAGTCAACAAAGAAACCTTCCACCTCATGCGAGACATTCTGCAACACGCCT
>Ga0099364_10012062_pt1 | contig 11710 bp, 10 predicted proteins | sample TergutTh196P3_FD_73070 | JGI IMG/M metagenome (GOLD analysis project Ga0099364, IMG submission 73070) | Microcerotermes parvus P3 segment gut microbial communities from Pointe-Noire, Republic of the Congo - Th196 P3 | ecosystem: Host-associated > Arthropoda: Insects > Digestive system > Gut ...
CCTAGATGAGCCCATTGTTTTTCCTCCTGAAAAAAGGGTTGGTGTGAAGATACAACTCTTTTACCAAAAAAGACTTGGACTCGTCAATATCAATTTCTCAAAAAGGAACGTTTCTAAGAACTACTGAGGTTTCTCATTTTCCGCGTGCGCCGGCACGAAGGCTTGGCTTTCTGGGTTGAGTGGAGTTGAAGGGTTTTGTGAGTGCTGATGGTATTTGTCGGCTGGGGGCGACTGCGCGCGGAGGGTGAAAAAATTGCGTGTGTCAGACGTTTGGTTGGGGGGGTGCTCTTGTCCAAACGATGGGCGAAGCCAAAAAACAAAAATCAAGATAAAAGGAAAAACTTGTCAACGGAATGGCAGCAAGTATTCAAGATCAACCAGCCCGCCGACAATAATATGCTCCGCTCAGGTCGGACAAGTATTGCCCGGTTACCCAATGCAAAATTATAAAAACTACAAACTATTCTTGAAAACTGGACTTTTTGTAATGTTTGCACTCACACTTGCGGAATTTTTTTGTCATTTCTCAAGTTTTTCCAGAAATGTTTCACCTTGTTTTGTGGCGTTTTCGGGAGAAATTGTCTCGTCAGCACCAAATTTTTACATTTTCTAACTGAATTGGCACAGAATGTGCTTGTATTGTTGTTTAGTGAAACAGACTTGAATCACTTACAAAAAATCACTACACTACGGAAAGGAAGGTGGACCATGCTCCGCATTGCAGATGAAACGACAAACCGAACAGAATGTCAATGGAAAAACTGGACGGACGAAGACCTGTTTCTGGAATACCGATGCACCGGGATTCCAGAAGCACTGGAAGAACTCGTACAACGGCACGGACGAGAATTACGCGGGTACCTGTACCGTTACCTCGGGAACGTTGCCAACGTCGAAGATGTTTTTCAAAAAACATTTTTGACGGTGTTACAAGGTTGCGCTAAATTCGATGCTGCCCGGAAATTTCGTCCCTGGTTGTACACAATCGCTACCAACGAGGCAATTAATCTCCATCGAAAAGCAAAAAAATTGCGTGCAATAAGCCAAGTAGAGGATGATTTGGAGGCGGACAGCATTGCCAACAACGTGGTGAGCAACGAACCAGAGCCTTTCACAGAAGAGATGGACAGAGAAATTGCCGGTAAGGTCAGGGAAGCCGTAGATCAGCTGCCAGCGCAGTTAAAACAAGCGGTGTACATGGTTTATTTCCAAGGCATGACCTATCGGGAAGCCGCCAAGGAAGTCGGAATCCACTTTACCACGTTGTCGAAACGTTTAGACCATGCGGTCAGCAAATTGAACTTTTTACTGAAGAACGTAGGATAGCAGGCTAGGGACTTTAGAACAGGAAGACTTGGGGCTCCTGTCTGAAACCAACAGCCCGAAACCTTTAGACTAATATGAAAGAAGACTACACACCCAACTCGGGCACATTTTTAGACTCTGTTTATTTTTCTCCTGAAACGGTACTGCCCACATCTTATTTGCTGGGTGGTTCCGAGCCGGAAAAAACGAGAGAAATCGCACCAAACACGTCAAAACCGATACGCCGGTTCGAGATCGACGAATCCCCCCCGCGTCGATCTTCGCACTGGATCGGATTGATCGCTTCGGTATCGGTAGGAATGGTGATCGCAGGCTTTCTGTTCCCGATGATCCAACTTGCCAAGAGGTCAGCTCGCTCCTACGTGACCGATAGTTGGACGAACGAAATCACTCGCCGAGTCGGACAATATGAGCAAATCCATGCCAATCAAGGCAATACTCCGCACAGCGAAGAACTGCAGCCCTATAATTTGGCAATGAGCAGTTGGCAGGAATTGTGTGCGGAAAAATTGTCGCATGCCCCGCGTACGTGCGAGATGATTGCTATCGACGGAGCACGTACGCCTTTTGAAGCCCTAATTGATCCAATGTACGCTCGCCGATACACACATTCCCCACCCGATGCAGCCATCGATGATTCGGCACAGCATTCCGAGGCTACTGTTGTGCAATCTCGCCATTCGATCAATCTTTTGGCAGAATTGACGGAATTTCATGATTGGTGTACGTTGGCTTCGTCAGATATGATTAGCATGGCAGATACCATGTTGCTTGTTACGCCGGGTCAGGAAACTTTGGTGCGTTCGGCATTTGGTCAGAACATTTTGATCAAAGATGGTCGAGTATTCTTCCGCGTTCTTCCATGAGTAGCGGGGCGTTAGCGTAACGGCTAGCAGTTCGTTGCAAGTCGCCATCGGTGGGTTGAATGGATCCTTGCGCTATCCGTAGATTATGGAAAATGGATACGTATGACAATGAAACATGGACGATTAACCGCTGTCCGCAAAAATGATCACCGCCAAAACCATCACCATAATACTACAGCGCAATGCTGTGCCGCAGAAAACCTCATTTTCACATCATTGACAACAAGCAAAACAACCTCAGTAGCAAAGAATACCCTATTTTCAAAGCCTGTCGAGATGGAGGGTATTTTTAGAGATGCCCAAAAGAGAGGCAACCCGCGCACGAGTGCGGCAGTCGTTCTTTCGGCGGTGTCAGGGACTCACTGGGGGACATTGTTTGAGGATATTGTTGCGGGATGGGGCAGAAATCTCTGCTCATTGTAACACAAAAGAGTCGAGGACGGAGCGCAGCCCCCGGCTCTTTACCGGAGTACCGGCGAAATGGTGCTGTCATTTCGCTGCATTTCGTTCCGGTGCTTTTTTATCGTGAGATTGTTCACAATTTTTCGATTTCTTTTTTCGACAATCCGGTGATGTCGGCAATGTCCACAAGGGAAAATCCTTTGGATTTCATCATTCGGGCAGTTTCCATTTTTCCTTTTGCCAAACCATTTACTTCGCCCTCTGCTCTGCCTTTGGCTTCGCCTTTTGCCAAACCTTTTGCCAAACCTTCCGCCAAGCCTTTTGCCAAGCCTTTTGCCAAGCCTTTGTCCATGCCCTCTTCCAGACCGCTTGCCTCTCCCCGCCGCTCCGCATAACGCATCGCAACGGCGTAGTCCATACGCCATAACTCGTGCTTGTCGTACTCCATTCTGGCTTCTTCGTCCGCCGATAATTTCTTCACGACAGCCACCACTTTCTTAAAAACCGGTTTCTTTTTTGCTAACATATCATATTCCTCCTCGCTCTTTGCACGAATTAACATCATCCAATCAAACAAGTCCGTCTCGTCACTCTTCTTCGGCAACTTCGTCAATTCCAACGTGTTGATTTCCTGAACATTCGTCAATTCTACTTTGTTTTTGGCATCGTAAAACCGGAAACGGTGATGATACGCCCTGCTGTTTGCAATCAGGTGAAAGTCCGTGATAACAACGCTAATCACCGGCTTGATGACATCATAATCGTTGCCTTTGCCGATTTGCTCGGTCAGCATTTTTGCCTGATAAAACAGTATCCGCTTTGCTAGCGGAGCATCAGGTTCGACTTGAATTTCCACATCAATAACCGTGCCGGTCTTCGTGTGGATTTTCACATCGAGGATGCCCGCCTTGTCTTTGTTGTATTCCTTTCTTACATTGGGATCGACGATTGTTACCTTCTTATATTCCTCTGCTGGCAAGTCCAGCACTGCCTGCAAAAATGCCGTCAACAAATCAATTCGACGTGCATCGCCGAAAACTAACTTGAAAACAAAGTCGTTCTTGAGCGGAAACAGCCGGAGTGGAGTAACACTTTTCTTCTTTGCCATGACCGTATTGTAGCAAAACGTAGCGGCGATTCAATCATTTAGCCGGTACTCCGAGATTGATCCGGTCGCTCCACTCCTTTACGCTTCCGGCTTTCATGGCAAAAACGCAATCTTGCACATTTACTGTTGGCTCTGTAAATAGCCGAGTCATATCGTTATTCCGATAAGGAGCGAATCCAAACATTACGGAACTCAACAGGCGAATTGTGATTTTGCAACATAAGCCATCCCTTTTCCTTGACGGGATAATCGCCGGGAACGTCTCGATGCCGCGAAACACCAAGAATCGGCTGATTGTTTTGTACCAATACGCCATTGTAGAGCACCGTAACCATTGCGGGTGCTTTGAGGGTGTTTCCCTCAAACCTCGGAGCAGTAAAGAAAATGTCAAAACTTTGCCATTCTAAGGGGTTACGAGCGGGATTGACCAGCGGCGGAAACTGCCCATAGAGCGCACCAGCATTGCCGTCGGCATAGATATAGGATGCTTTTGATTCGATAATCTGGATTTCGAATAGTCCCATCAGAAACACGCCGCTGTTTCCTTGATTCATTCGATCAAACCCCTCTTCGATATTGGGGGTTCTCCATTCGATGTGGAGTTGCAAGTCCCCGAATTCCTGTTTTGTTCGGAGTTGTCCGGTCTTCATGATATTGAAAGAACCTTCATGGATACCGTCTCCAATTGGCTCACCGTCCGTTCGTGCCCATTGGTCGAGGTTACTTCCATCGAACAGGACAATGGCATCTTTCGGGGGCGTAACGCCGAGGTCGCCGATTCCCGGGGCGACAATTCGGGGCAGCGGTCGTGCTTGGTCGTGGACACGCCAAGTCGAATCCGGTATCAAGGGCGTGTCGGTGTACCCCGGCTCCTCAGCACACGCACAAACAGTCATCAATACAACAATTGTTTGCAATCCGCCTAAAAATGACAGTGCTTTCATACGTTTCCCGTCAACATTAACAATAACCGATATTCGTCCTTTAAGTTTACCCTTAAGCGCATCGATTGTCAAATAGACCATGCGAGGGTGTGTGCGCCTTACCTGCCGACAATATCAACACCGGAGTGGTGGCAACGATTTCCTGTTTGAAAGCCGAAGATGCCGACGGCAAGTGACATGACATGCTGTAGAAACGTAACCGTTCACGGTATTTTTTCATTTTTACCTAAAATTGCTCTTTTTTCAATAGGTCAAAAAGAGTATTCTTTGTCGTTAGGATTCATCCTGTTTTTCTCATTCCGCATCCTTCGTTGACGTGTTCGATGAAAAGAACTAAAAAATAAAAATTTATCCCGAAGCCCCCTTGACCGAAACACAGTCGCTACTGCAGGGCACCTGTATTGTCTTGCGCAAAAATTAAGGTAGAATAATGCGGTGCGTATTTAGAGTGGCATCTTGAACACGAAAGGAGAAAATGTAATGAGCGATCTTATTCAGGTTGTCGAGGCAGATGATTTCGAGGCAACTACCCGATCAGGCGTGACTTTAGTGGATTTTTTTGCGACGTGGTGTCGTCCTTGCCGAATGCAGTTGCCGATTCTCGAACAAATCGCCCCCGACTTTGTGGGCAAAGCCAAGATCATTAAGGTCGATACCGACCGTACTCAAAGCATTGCCGTTAGGTTCGGAGTGCAAAGTATTCCGACGCTAGTTATCTTGAAAGATGGTCAAAAAGTTGCCCAATTTGTCGGAGTACAACAAGCAGAGACACTCAGGTCTGCACTGGAAAAGGTAATTGATGAACACCAGTGAGGATGTTGAGCCAAGAACGAGGGCATACATCTCCGAAGGGAGCGTAAAAACAAAGGGCTGACATAGATATCTGTATATTTTTTCGTTATCGATATACTTTTCGCTATGCGTATCAGGGGTTCTCGTCTATGTCTATCTTCCATTCATCTAAAAAGTTGCTTGAATTTTTTATCGCCAGTGTCACGGCTCGTACAGCGGATGGGCGTTACCGCCGGACCTTTTCCCACTGCCGATCAAGCCGCTGCGGAGAAACTTTCATCGACGTTCCCAATCGCTGAGCAAAAAGCGACACGCGGTACTCTTCGATCATCCATCGGAACACTTCTAATTCCACATCGGAAATACCGGCTAAATCGTGCAACTCCCGACGCTCCAAATACTTCCGCCAATAATTTTTCAATTCCTCCGCTCCCTGCCGATCCGCTGTTTCACCGCCGCTGCGCAACTTCTCAAAACGCATCGGAACCGCCCGAAAATAACGAGGGTACTCACGAAGATAATGCCAATCCGTCCCCGCAAGAAAACCCGGCGGCGTTAAACATTGCAAATGCTCCTCCGCCTCCAATGCCGACGAGTGAGGCTTGTTACGCTCGACAACCAATTTTGCCTGATGGTACGTTTCCAACAGGGAAACGATGAGTTTGGTAACTTCCTGTACTGCGGCGATGATGTTTGATGATTCCGGCGACACAGCCGCCGGCTCTCTTGCCCTCGATGCAATCAACAACGCGACCTCTTCCTGAAAATCAAAATCCGGTAACGTCTTCGCATACAACTTTAATTTGTCCACGTTCGGCAAATACTGTATCTGTGTTTTGATCGCCCTTTTGTGTTGTTCGTAGAACTCCCGTTCCGGTTTTCTAACATCGGCACTAACTTGCGCAGCCGGTGCCAGTTCTTTGCGCAAAGACAGAAAATCCTTGCTCTCTCCCAACGTAGTCCCGTCAGAATCAAGCACTCGAACGCTCATCCGCAGTTCCGGCGGTAATTGTTCTTCGTTAAAATCGGTCGGCACAACGATCCGACCGACAAGCCGCGTAACCTCTTTGCAGACTTGTCCATAGAGGTCGCCTTCGCCGAATTGGATTTTGTTCATCATATCCTTGACCGTATCCGGTATCGGCACGATTTGACGGCGGATGTCCTTCGGCAACGATTTGAGCAGTGCCGTAATCTTTTGGGCAATCAATCCCGGCACGAGCCAACCGAGCCGGGCGGGTTCCAACTGGCGAATGTTTTCCTGCGGTACGAGCAGTGTTAAGCCGTCGTCCAATTCTCCCGGTGCATAACGGTACTCAATGTCAAACGTCTGCAACTTATCAGGGAATGCCGACACATCGGCAGACGTAGTGCATAGGTCATCTAACGTCATGAACCAATCTTGCGTGGAATGTTCTTTGGCATATTTTTCCAAAGACCGTTTGTCATAGACTTCGTCGGGAATCCGCTCTTGATAGAATTGATAACGTGCCGACTCCGGTTTGATGATATCCGGCTGCCGAACTTTATCCTGCATTTTGACCGCTTCGTTCAATACCGACTGGTTATGCACGAAGAAATCGAGGTTGGTATTGAGTTCCCCTTCGACCAGAGCGCATTGGATAAAAATGTCTCGTGAGGTTTTCGGATCAATCGCGCCGTAATTGACGCGGCGTTTCGGCACGATGACGATTCCAAAAAGCGAGACCTTTTCAAAGGCGTGGACGTATCCTGTTTCGCTATTCCAATGGGGTTCGAGATAGACTCGCTGGATAAGATGTTGGGCGAGCGGTTCTATCCAGTTTGCTTCAATTTGTGCTGCTGTGCGCAGGTATTTTCGGGACGTTTCCAACCGTTCTGCTGCGACGATCCAGTGGGGGAGTCCTGTTTTTTCGGTATCGGTTTTAACCTCCTTTTGGCGATTGATGTTTTTCTTTTGCAATCCGCTGCCGGGCCAGAGTACGAATTTTCCTGCGCCTCCTCCGACGTTGTATTCGAATCGGTTATCTCTTTGGGCAATACCGGAGAGGTTGCCTACCAGTATTGAGCGGTGCAGCGGTGCGTAGAGTTTTTCGAAGTCGCGTTCTTTGTTGATAACATCCGGTTTCATCGGTACAAAACGTCTTATAATGTCAGAATGAGGGAAACGCAGTTAAAAATTTGCTCTTATACAGCAAAGCAACGTAGCGACATGAGTTAGGGCGGCATGGATTAGGACAGTGCAGTAACAGAGTCATCGACTTTTGACTGGAGTTGCTATTGGGGACTTAGTTCCCCGCTCTTTCTTCTGCAACCACTTGACCAGCGTACTGTACAGCACCTTCGGTTCTATCGGTTTCGGAATGTGATCATTCATTCCCGCTTCCAAACATGCCTCCCGGTCGCTTGACATCGCACTCGCCGTCATCGCCAATATCGGAATCTCAGCAAACCGAGAGTCGCTACGAATCGCACGCGCCGCTCCAAAACCATCCATCTCCGGCATCTGGAGATCCATTAAAATCAAATCAAATTGTTGTTCCTGCAACAACTCGATGGCAATGCGTCCATTGTTCGCTATCGTTACCTCAAACCCTTCAAGTTTAAGCAATTCCATAGCAACCATCTGGTTAACCTTGTTGTCTTCTGCCAACAGGATTTTCGCACCCCGTACCGACTTGGAAATAACAGGATTCGGTTGGCCAAGGGGGAGAATAGAACTGTCCAGCGTTTTTTGCATCTGGAGCAACTCTTTCTTGCGATTCGCCGTCATCGACAGAACGTTAAACAAGTCGCCCGCAATCACAGGTTTTGCGAGAACATGCACCGAGTCCTTGATGTTCAATTCGTCCAGCACTGTCTCCAATTCCGGGTGATCCGTAATGGCACACACAGGCAATGATTCCAGATGTGCGCCGCACAACATCGTATAGATCGGAACAAAATCTTTCCGTAAATCTGCAATATCGAAGATGATAAAATCAACGTTCTCGATTTTTCCTGTGTCGATGAGTTCCTTGAACTTTGCCGGCGATGCTCCGGTTCGATAGACTTTTGCACCCAGCAGTTCGATGTAATGTTGCATCACCATTTGCTCATGGTCACAATCGCCGACGAGCAGAGCATCGGTTCGGATTTCGGTCGTTTCATCGACAGTTACGACCTCTCCTTCCAGCGGTATGCCGAATCGGGCAGTGAACGTAAACGTTGTTCCTTTGCCTCGTTCGCTTTGGCAAGAGATTTCGCCGTGCATGGATTCGACGATTTTTTTGGCGATGGCTAAACCGAGTCCGGTGCCGCCGAACTGCCGGGTTGTCGCCGCAGTGGCTTGAGCGAACGGTTGAAACAACCCCTGTACTTGAATAGGAGTCATACCTATTCCTTGATCCGTTACAGAAAAACGGACAACAACGGACAACATATCCAACTCGACGACTTCAACGTTCACTCGGATTTCTCCTTTTTCGGTGAACTTGACTGCGTTTGTCAACAGATTCAAAATGACCTGATGCAGACGGACAGAATCTCCCATGACGGCTTTCGGCAGTCCTTCTCCCACTTCGACCTGAAGTTTCAAATTCTTCTCTTGAACTTTAACCGAAACGATGGCAGTAACATCTGATATCACTGACCCAATGGAAAATTCCCGATATTCCAAGATCATCCGTCCCGCCTCAATTTTGGAGAAATCGAGAATGTCGTTGATGAGTTGTAAAAGAAAATGTGCCGACTGCTGGGTTGTTTCGATGTATTGCTTTTGCTGTTCCGTCAGCGGAGTCAGGAGCGCAAGATGGGTGAATCCGATGATTGCATTCATCGGTGTCCGAATTTCGTGACTCATGTTGGCGAGGAATTCGCTTTTTGTTTTTGTGGAGGCTTCGGCTTGTTCTTTGGAAAAAGTTAATTCGCGTTCAAGTCTTCGGCTTTGTGTAACGTCGATCAGCCAAACGATTCTTTCGGCTTCCGACTCATCAAAACTAATGGAGTAGGCAAGCATTTCTTTGGTTTCGCCGAATCGGGTTTTGATCGTAACGGGAATCCACGAGACGAGGTCATTTTCGCTGGCTTCCTTACGTAATTCCTCGACCATTTCCGGGTTATCGAGGAGCGAACTGAATGTATCGCCGACTTTGACACCGAGAAAATTGCCCATGAAGGGGGTTACGAAAGTAAATTGATCGTTGGACAAGAGAGCGAAACAGATAGGGCAGGAGCGGAGGATACCTGTAAGCCGGGATTGTCCGATGTCCCATTCACACTGGGCTTGTTGCGAGTTCCGCTGGTCGCGAAGATAAACGACGAACACATCGTTACCCTCAAAACTGTGCCGAACGCTAGTAACTTCAAGAGGGATCAGTGTGCCATCGACACTTTGATGTTGCCATTCAAAAACTACTGTTTCGTTGATATTGGTGCGTGAAACGACTTCATTGAAGTAAATTCCTGACGAGTGTCCATCGGGCTGAAAAGGCGGAGAGAGGTCGTTCCAGTGGTCAAACACTTCTTGCGGCGTTGAGAGTCCGAAAAGCCGCACCACATCGGCACTGCAGTCGATACCGTTGCCTTGGGCATCCCAAATGATGTACCCGAACGGCATCGTCTCTTTGACGAGTCTGTCTATGATTTCGGGAGAAAATTGGGGTAAATCGTCGGACATAAACGAGCCGCTAGCGCAAACCAATGTGCCGGACTCATTCTACCATGCGGGCAAAGTAAAACAACCACATGGAACTGTATCAGGGTGTGCCTACCAGTTGTAAGCACGATGTCCCAGCACAAAAGCGGGGGCGTACGCCCCTGGACTGTTTCCTAACGGTGATCCCATTACTCTCGACCGGTTCTTTCGTAATACTCTAGCCAAACCTTCGGATCAGGTTCGTAGGGGCTCAGTTCCTCTTCCATTTTCGGCGGAGTCAGCGGACGCACTACCCGGAAACCGACGTAAGGGGCATCGGTCATCCACCAAATACTCTGCGGAAACTGCGGGTCTTGTGCTCTCCACGCCCCGACTGACTGCAAGCGCCGTGCTGAACGGAAATTTTCTGGCTCGTCATCATCACAATTTCCGCCCCGGGCAATGTGCCCGCTTTCGTTGTTACCCACTCGGGTCACAGGCGGTCTTACCGGTGCGGCAGAGGTGTTGGGTTGCCGATTGGCATACGTGTCCACGGCGTATTGTTCGAGTACCCATTCTGACAGATTGCCGTGCATATCGTACAATCCCCATGCATTGGGTTTTCTCGTTTTGACTCTCTGCGAACCATCGCCGTTAGTATTGAGAAACCACCATGCGTAGTCGTCCAGATCGCCATCGTCGTCTCCAAAAGAATACGCCATTGTCGAACCAGCCCGACAGGCATACTCCCATTCGGCTTCGGTCGGCAGACGATAATATCTGCCTGTGATCGCCGTTAGCCATTTACAATAAACTTGTGCGGCGTACACCGACATACCGCTCGCCGGAAAACCGACTTTTCCCGCATTGTCATGACTAATCGAACCAATTCCCCAAGGGGGTGTCGGGGCTGCCATGGCGTCGGCAAGACGATCACGCGGCGTAAGCGTGTCCGAAGGTGCCCTGCCGGTCCGAAGGAACTTCAGAGCAAATTGTTCAAAGTGTTTCCACGTTGTTTCGTGTTCTTCCATCCAGAAGGGCAACACTTCGACTTCGCTTTGCGGTCCTTCATCGGCATGCCGACCCGGTTCTGTTTCGGGGCTGCCCATCATGAATTTTCCTCCTTTGATGGGGATCATCTTGAATGTCAGGTCTGTGCCGGGAATGACCTCATTGTAGGGTTTCATGTCGGCTTCGGCGGCGGCTTCGGAATCAGCAACCGCCACTGCGGGTCCCTCTTCAAGGAGTTTTAAGGAGGACAGGAACAAGGGATTGTCCGAGTCAGCAAGGGCAAATGGGGAACAAACAATAGAGAGTCCCAGTGCGAGAGCAAGAGAAGATGTCTTTTTCATAACGTGACAAATTATTGCAAGTGGTTCAAAAATCTCGATCATTGTACCATAGCCAAAACGTTTTTGAAAGGGGTTTTTTCGGCATCCCCAAAGTGAAACCAGTCCGCTCACAAGTTTCGGGGTGAAATTTCCGAGGTAGCCTGTCAATCGCAGAGCGGCGTGATTTTCGACAAAATTACACAATTTGGCAGTTGCCGACACCTCGTTATACCCCACAAGTATTTGATCTTGGGCGATTTACGTAAATTAGGTATCCTTTTCTTTTTGCCATCACCTGGATCACCAACGAATTGACCACCGTCGCCCTCGAAGACAAACGCCTCAAC
>Ga0099364_10012063_pt1 | contig 11709 bp, 5 predicted proteins | sample TergutTh196P3_FD_73070 | JGI IMG/M metagenome (GOLD analysis project Ga0099364, IMG submission 73070) | Microcerotermes parvus P3 segment gut microbial communities from Pointe-Noire, Republic of the Congo - Th196 P3 | ecosystem: Host-associated > Arthropoda: Insects > Digestive system > Gut ...
TCATTGGAGACATTAGTTTTTGAAATCTTACTCTCTTCGGTTATTTCAAGTTTTCCTGCACTAGTAGAATTAAGGTTTATTCGAAAATCATCTCCACTGATACTTGCATTCCATTTCACAGTTACACCAGTGGGGATGATCAAAGATAGATCATTTGTTTCAATACCTGCTCCTGTCACCTCACCATCCACCGTCACAGTTTTGCTAATAGCCTCGTATTCGGCTGTTAAAGCGCGGACAGATGTTCCGCCATGATTCCACTGGGTTATATCATTTATCAAATCTTGCACTGGGTTTATCAAAGTAACTCCCTCTATCTCTATAAAGCCTTTATTACTTCCAAATTCAAAAGAAATTCCCTTTTTTGTGCCACTTACATCCCACATTACTGTGGCATCCTGTGGAATATCGTCATTATAATCTCTTACATTCAAACCTGTAGAAGTTCCTTGAGTGTAGGTGAGAGTCCCAGGTGTTTCCCAGCCGATACGCAAGGCTACATCTGATAAGGTGAAGCCAGGGTTAATATCGATACTAGTTTGTTTATAAAAAAGCACTCCGCCCGACATCTCTAATCTGCCAGGGCTCGTCACAGTAACTGTGGTATTTGTATTATTTCTAATAATGCCACCGGTGATTATGCTTCTTTTATCAGGATCTGTAATTGGACTATTATATCGAATCGCCATTCCATCAGAAGAAGCTTCCACTATTCCTCCAGAGATCTTTAATTGTCCATTATTCATAACTATCGCTCCATTGTTTCCACTATGTTGAACTAGACCATCTTGGATGTCAACTATTCCGTCTGGTGACATGCTGCCAATCGTGTTTTTCACAGTCCCACCATTTACTATCACTGTAGTAGAAGAGCCGTCCTCAATAGTGATTGCTGGGCTGGTGCTTGATGTATTTTGCACCACTCCTTCCACTATTTCAAACTCACCAGAGCTGCCCGCAGGGAATACTATCTGAAAATAATTCCCAATCACAGTAGCTTCCCAGATTACTCTCACATCTTCTGGGATTAATAGATTTAAGTTGTTAGTTTCTATTGGCTCCGTCACATTACCGGTCACAGTAACCAAATTATCATCTTGAAGATCCTTTACTGCTTCCAGGCGATCTTGATTACCTTCTCTCGGCACCCAATTATTGATAGAACTAACCAATGCATCAATTGGAGTGTCCCATAATCTCACCTCTGGGATAGGTATAAACCCAGTATTATTCGATCCATTCACATAAGAAATCCCTGTCTCTTCACCTACCTTAGCCCAAGTCACTACTCTATCTGAATAGTCGGGATCGGCAATTTCTGAAATAATATTGGTACTTGTCCCTATCACATAATCTCGAACGCCCTTGCTCGCCTCCCAGTAAAGCCGCAAGGCATCATCAGAGAACGCGATGATACCATTATACATACTCGATATATTTGTGGCATCTGCAGAAAATAATACACCACCACTCATTGTGGCTGTCTCGCTACTAAAATTATTAAATACAGATCCGCTAACACCTCTATAGATGAGACCACCTTCTATTGACGCAGATCCAGTTCCAATAGAGATTCCTTCATAATAACCCCTCAATTCAATAGGAACCGCTCCAGTAGATTTCACCGTGCCACCAGAGATGATTAAATGACCAGCATTTAAAACAATAGTGGAAGCGGTGTTTGAAGAAGCCTCGATATGACCAGATAATATTTCTATTACTGCTTCTTCAGAATTTGAGAAAATCCCTCCGCCCTTCAGGGTTCCGCCCTTTACCTGCAAATGAGTCTCAGAGCCGCTTAATAAATAAAAAATTGTACCGTTGTTTGTTCTGATTAATTCCACTCCATCCACCAGCTCAAATATACCAGAGCTACCATCGGTAAACTGAATCGAAAAGTTATTTCCGGTCACATCTGCTTCCCATTTCACAGTAATATTCTCTGGAATGGTGAGGTATAAAATCCCGCTTGCCCCTGTCTTCTCTCCAGTCACAGTCACTATCGTTTCATTTTGGGATGGTATAGCGTCCAGACCCCAGCTTTCTATCTGATCAATTAAAAACACAAGTGGATCATGCAATGTCACCTCTGGCACTGGGATAAATCCAGCATTATTATCTCCATTGTAAAATCTAATTCCCGGCACACCGCCTTCCACATCCCATTTCACAAAGGCTTCTGAGTGTTTATTGCTCGCATATACAGGTTTTATATCAGTAGCCAGCCCTATCACATAATCCGTAACCCCAGCACTCGCATCCCAGCCAATTCGCACTGCATCGCCGGACAGAGTGATACCACCGGTAGTTACATCACTTGTCTTTGAAAAAAGAGCTCCGCTGGATATCGGATAGGCAGAAGTAGAACCATTAAAGACAGTTCCAGTATTGGTTCTGATAAGTCCACCTGTCATACTACCGGTGACGGATGCTCCAGCTGTAACAGCAGATTGTGTCTCGCTTTCTACCACACCACCTTTGATTAATAATTCACCTCTATCCATTGAAATTGCGGGGTAAGCACCATCAAAATGCTGAACCAAACCATCTATTATCTCAATTGTCCCATCGTCTGAACCACACCAAAGAGCACCAAGCACGGTTCCACCATTTATACTTAATGTAGAGGTTGAGGGACTCAATATTCTAAATGTGGCAGAGGTGGAAAATGTTTTTGAAATCTCACTCTGGTCGGTTATTTCAAGTGTGCCTACGCTTGTGCCAGCAAGGTCTATTTGAAAACGATTTCCGCTTATACTTGCATTCCATTTCACAGTTACATCAGAGGGGATAATCAAAGATAGAATATTTTCAGCGGCAGAGTTGGGTCCTGCTCCCGTTACATTACCATCTACCGTCACAGTTTTGCTAACACCATCGTAAGTGGCTGATAAAGTGCCATCTCCACCATGCTCCCATTCCTCAATCGCATCTATCAAATTTTGCACTGGGTTTTCTATGGTCACTTCTGGAATATCTATAAAGCCCGTATTTGTCCCATTTATAAATGAAATACCTGTTTTGTTATCAACTATATCCCAGATTACTGTGGCATCTAGTGGGATAGTATTAGTATGATCTCTTACATCCAAATCTGTAGCTAAACCCATAGTATAAGTTAATTCATCTGGGTCTTTATTCCAGCCGATACTTATGGCTTTATCTAAAAGGACGGTGCCATTGCCTGTATATGCCTCACTCGATTTCGAGAAGATTGCCCCACCGAACATTCGTAATCTATGTTCATTATTAGTAACCGCCCCGGTTATTACCTCTTCTTTGATACTTCTAATTATCCCATAGTTAATAATACTAGATCCATTTTCACTACTATACTCAATAACAGAGACACCATCACGAGCATGCTCTACAATACCACCATTCATCGTAAAATTACAGCCATTGCGGACAATTATTACTTCACTCTGCATTTCACTTGTCTTATGAATATATCCACCTCTTATATCTATTATACCAGAGGGTGAATTGCCGAGAATTCCTCCGATGAGCTCGCCAAGAGAGACGGTAAATGTGGTTTTTGACCCAGGAAGAAGATTTACCACTTCGGCTTCAAGACTAGAAAGCTTGCCACCGATGGATAAATCAAAAGTTCCTGAGCTGGTTTCTGGGAAATTTATTTTAAAATTGGTTCCATCTGCGGATGCTGCCCAGATTACATGGACATAATCTGGGATAAATAAATTTAATGTATAAGCACCTGTCACCGAGCCTCCCACTTGGATAATATCACCCGATCGACTTACACTTAGATTTCTATCTATGGGAGCTGATACAGACACATTTTCGATACTCGCTACCAGAGCGTCTCTCGGGTCATCATACACGGTTACTTCATCTACTGAGAAAAAGCCATCGGTAGTTCCATTTTCATATCTAATGCCGTAAACTTCATCTTCTCTATCCCAAACTACAGAAGCTCCGGCTTCTTCTGTAACATAATTTATTGTTAAATGATCTATTCGTCCTTTTCCATAATGGCGGGAAGAGGCAGAACTATCCCAACCGATAGTGATGGCTTTGTCGGTGAGGTTCAAAACACTTGAATTGTAAGTTACACTACTTTGGCTGGAGAAAAGAACTCCGCCATCCATTTCTATTTTTTGGCTGCTTGTACCATTAATTACAAACCCTGATATATTTTTAAGAACACCACCAGAGATGACACTACTAGAATTTGAGCTGTTATACATAATAGCTGGTCTTGACGCATTTCTATGTTCCACCGTTCCACCGTTCATCTTAAGCTGTCCTTTAGCAAGAATTACTGTTCCTGTTCCACTATCAGCAGAGACTATTCCATCTTGAATATCTATTACTCCATAGACTGAATCGCAATAAATACCGTTTGTGTTGCCTCCATTGACAATTACATTGGTGTCAGACCCATCTAGAATAGAGATTACATCTCCACTCACTGTTCTTTGAAGCGAACCACCTTCTACTACTTCAAAAAATCCAGAGCTACTCGATGGGAATTCGATTCTTACATACCCTCCTATTAATTTTGCTTCCCAAATAACCTTTACATCTGCGGGAATGTCTAAAACTAATGTGCTTGTCTCAAATTTTGCAGCCACATCGCCTGTTACTACCACATTGTTATTTTCATCAAGTGCGGCTAACAACTCTCCAGTTTCAGCATGGTCCCAAGCGTTTATATATTCTATCAAAGCATCCGCTGGAGTAGTCACAGTCACACCTTCCACTTCGATAAAGTCGGTAATAGAGCCAATAGTATAAGAAATCCCGTATTTTCCATTTTCAATACTCCATTCGGCAGTAGCGGTGTTTCCCTCTGATTCGACCTCTAAGTCAGTATTAGATCCAGCGGGATAGGGCGGTTGACCGTTTGTTTTGTCCCAGCCGATGAGTATGGCATTTTCTGTAATGGTGAGACCATACCGCCCTGCCGTCGGTGTATTTGCGTAAATAAGACCGCCAGACATTATGGCGTTTGCAGAATTGCCTGTATTATGTCTAACAACGGCATGACTATCATTACTGGTATAAGTGCTTCTGATGATACCACCTGTAATTTCAAGGGTTCCCCCCCAAAGTTCTACCACAGTTTGATAACCGATCATTAGACCACCGGAGATAGTTAGCTTACCACCATTTGCACCTATGACAGTTCCTGCAATAGTAGATTCATTTTGAACTAAACCTTCGATAATTTCGATAGTTCCCTGACTTGAGCTAGACCAAATACTACCGAGCACTGTTCCACCGTTTACTTTCAGGGTAGATTCTGAGAGTTCCTCTATGAGGATAACATCTTGATTTGATGTGTCTTCGATTACACCTTCCACTATATCCAGCGTTCCTTTGCTGTCGGCGGTAAGCTCTATCCACCAATTTGCACCACTGGTCGTGGCTTTCCACTCTACTGTGACGCCCAGCGGGATGTTTAATAATAAGTTTTGCTGAGATTGGATGTCGTTTACAGTTCCAGTCACTGTTACAATATCACCTGAGGGTGTTGCGGATAGTGAGCCACTTGAGCCAAGTCCACCGCTCCAACCGTTAAGATAATTAACAAGCTCGGTGGTAGTTTGAGCGAATAAGTTTGCCGATAAAATCATCATAAAGATGATAATAAAGATTGTTTTTTTGACCCACCTTGTCTGTGGGTATTCATTTTTTTGATTTAAAGTTTTCATACTTTTTTCTCCTCCTTTTAGTATGATATGATTTTTTTTATCATTTCAATCTTATCGATTGATATGTTTTTTACTTTTGAGTGTGTAAAAAATTGAATTAATCTTTGTAAATGAAAGGTTGATAAATGTTCTTAGCAAAACGACATAACTTGTTATTTTGCGGGGCATTCGGGGGGGGAGGGGGGGGGGAAATATGCTATTATTTAAAGCATAGATAGGCATTCCTTGCACGATATCGGTCATAGTATACATCAAAAGACTTTTTTGCATAGCTCCGCCAAAAGTCCTATTTTGAGCCTTCTCAGTGATCTTAAGAAAACCGCATTCTGACAAGCTGTATACCATATCCTTTCTCCTAAATATAGGTAATTTTTATTTTTTGGACAATTATTTTCAATAAGGTTTAGAAGTCAAGAAAAAAATGAGATTTGAGTTTTGATTTGTAGGGAACGCCTTAAGCCGTTCCGCTTCAATTGTTCTGATTATTTTCGGAACGGCTGAAGGCGTTCCCTACAAAAACGATTGATTATTTTCGGAACGGCTGAAGGCGTTCCCTACAAAAACGATTGATTATTTTCGGAACGGCTGAAGGCGTTCCATACAAAAACGATTGATTATTTTCGGAACGGCTGAAGGCGTTCCCTACAAAAACGATTGATTATTGGCGGAACGGCTAAAGGCGTTCCCTACAAAATTACTAATTACTAATTACCACTCACATTTATTCCCAATACTTCCTATCGAGATTTCTGTATTGAACAGCCTCTGATATATGTCTAAATTGTATATCAGGAGAATTTTCAATATCTGCTATAGTCCGAGCCAGCTTGAGTATTCTATCATAAGCTCTTGCAGAAAGTCCTCTTTTTACCATTGCATTTTGGAGAAGCATTTTGCTTTCATCGTTTAGGATGCAATATTTTCTGATGTGTTTGGTAGACATCTGGGCATTACAAAAAATCTTTTCTTTTTGAAACCTTTCCAGCTGGATGTTTCGTGCTTGATTTATTTTTGCTCTTATAACTATTGATTTCTCTCCTGTAGGTTGTTGCATGAGTTCAGAATAGTGTAGCTGCGGCACTTCTATATGGATGTCTATCCTATCGAGCAGAGGTCCTGATACTCTTGAACGGTATTTCATGATTTGAGCTGTTCCACAAGCACAACTATGTCCCTCTATTTTACTGCCAAAATAACCACAGGGACAGGGATTCATACTCGCTACAAGCATAAACTTTGCAGGAAAACAGAGGCTTGAAGTAGCTCTGGCTATCGTTACGAAACCATCTTCAAGAGGCTGTCTGAGGACTTCAAGTGCCGATTTTTTAAATTCAGGCAACTCATCGAGAAATAAGACGCCATTGTGAGATAACGACACTTCACCAGGCTTTGGTATCGAGCCACCACCTATCAAGGCTATATCGCTGATAGTATGGTGTGGAGCACGAAAAGGTCGATTGGCTACTACTCCATTTTTAAATTTATTTAAAAGACCTGCTACAGAAAATATTTTGGTAGTTTCCAGAGCTTCATCGAGGACAAAATCAGGTAATATGCTCGGCAGTCTCCTTGCCAGCATTGTTTTGCCTGAGCCTGGAGGTCCCAGCATCAAAATATTGTGTCCGCCTGCTGCAGCGATTTCAAGAGCTCTTTTGACAAGATGTTGCCCCTTGACATCATACATATCGTCTATTTCAGCGAGATTGGTATTAAAAATCTCTTCTACCAGAGTAACAGTCGGAGGTATCTGCAGACTACCAGCGAGAAAATCTACCGCATCTACAAGGGTTTCTACTCCAAATACTTCAATCCCCTGTATCAAAGCTGCTTCTCTGGCGTTTTCTTTGGGAACTATTAACCCCTTTATCCCATCGCGTTGAGCTGCTACTGCAAATGGTAGGACACCTCGCACAGGTCGGACTTCTCCATCCAAAGAAAGCTCACCAATGATAGCATAATCCTCTATCTTTTGAGTCTGCAACTGCTTTGTCGCTATCAAGATAGAAAGTGCCATCGGTAAATCTATTCCCACTTCATCCTTTTTCAAGTCCGCAGGTGCAAGATTGACTGTATAAACACTCTGTGAAAAATAAAAATTGCTGTTTTGAATAGCAGATACTACCCGTTCCTTGCTCTCTTTTACGGAGTTTGAGGGTAAACCTACTATCGTAAATTTATACATCCCCGTCTTGACATGTGCTTCTATATCTATCTTTTCAGCATCTATGCCATTTAATGTGTAGGAATATGTCCGTGCAAACATGCTTGCCTCCTCACTTTTTTTTTATTTGATTTAGGGCTTTTCCCAAATAGTAATACTTTTTCGTAAAGGAACTCGACCAAATCTTGCCATTTGTTGGCTACTATTTCCTTTTTGTTGTTTCAGTGAATAAATTTTCACTGGTTTAAATCCAATTTGCTCTGCAAGATCGGTAGAGATAAAATCTACTGAAATAACTTCACCACCGTATCTAACATTATCATTTACAAAAGCTATTTTTGCACCTGATTTGCAAAGACGATGCAGCTCTGCAAAAATAAAAGTTAGCTCTGTGAAATATCCTTCAATCATTCTCAATACACCTTTATTGTTTATATCGCCATTTTTACATCTTTCTATTAAAGAAGATTGTATTTCATTTAAAGTCCTATTATTTTTTATAATCTTTAAAATTTTATTAAAATCATCTGCTTTTCCAAGTGAAAAATAATACTTTTTAATCTGCTCTATTTTAGGCTTGTTTTCGACTGTACAAGACAATAATTCCTGTCTAAGTCGTTTGATTTCTATTTCAGATACATCCAAATATGCCAATTCTAAAGCATAAGTCCTTGTATAATCATAACGGTTGCAATAAGGTGGTGAGGTAATAACTCCATCTAATATATTGTCATCAAGTTTTGGTAGCTCATAAAGAGCACTACCCTCAATAAACATTAAATTTGCCTTTGTAGGTATTGTATTTCTCTGTATGATGTAGATATCATGATAGACGATGTTCAATTCTTCAAGTAGAGAGGCTTTCAAAGTGGGCAGTGTTCCCTTGTCCAATCTGACAACAAGTGGTTTTATGCCGTTTTGTTTCCTTTTAGTTGCAGAATCTATCATTTTTTTACTTCGATAATCCCATCTTAAAAATTGTCCATCTTTTGAAGTGTAACTTATCTTTTCCAGAGAGTTTAAAACACAGAGAGTAACAAGATTTTTCAGATTTTTTGAATAACCATTGTTTTCGTTCCATTGTTTAAAAAAGTCAATTTCTTTTGCTGTATCTTCTGGATATGCACCGTCGGTGATTTTAATATAATTTGTCCTTTGGTGGTGACTGTCTGGAACACTTAAATTTTCTATGTCAAATATCATCTGTTTCAACTCTGATAAATCATATTCATATATCGACTGTTTAGCAAAAATAGCAATTTTTGAAATATTCAAAATATCAAATCCTATACTGTTTATTCCCTCCATTTTACAAACAAATAGAGTAGTTCCAGAGCCTGCAAAAGGGTCTAAAATAGTGTCATTTTTTTGGATATTAAATTCTTTTAAAAGTTGCCTTACTAAACCTGCTGAAAAGCCCTCTTTATACTTTAACCAACGATGTAAACAATCATTTTTACTCAATTGATAGCTAACACTCTGTCTATTAAACTCCGTAGAAACCTCTATTTTATCGATAAGTTTTTGCTCCAAACTTTGTCTCGCTGATTGTTGTCCAAAATTGTCAGCAGAAAAGTTTTGGACAAGCAATTGCTCATTATTAGAGGGTATATCAAATAAACTTTGTTGTTTTATTATCATAATTTTAATATCCATTGGCAAAAATTAACAAGCTGTGTATCTATAGTCAAGTTTGCTGCATTTGAAAGTGTTTTCGAATTAAGCTGTGCAAATATTTCCTCTGCCATTTTCTTTTCTATTGCCGCTGCAATAAAGGAAGTGTCGATTTTTATATTATGCTTTCTAAAAGCCTCTCTTATTCTATTGAGTGCTGTATTGCTTGTTTTCCAGTGTTCATCAGCACCAGCAGGGTCAATTCCACCTTTCAATTCACCTAACATAATAATTTTTTGAGGATTGTTCACTATTCTACCATTGTTATACTCATCAATATTAGTAGAAAATAGACAAATATCTATGTTGTTTTTCACAATTGGGATTTTAATATTGAAAGCTAAAATACGGTCTTTACCTTTTGTATTTTTCCATGATATTGATTTAATATGCTCTTCAATTGAATAGTCATTGTTTGGGCTTTCATTCCATTTTTTTGTTCTTTTATCAAGCCACTGATACTTTTTTCCCATTATAGAAAGATTTGATAACAATGTCCTCACAAATTTTTGATGTGATATTGTTCCAACGATATTTCGCATAGAACCGCCCAAGGAATCCCCTTTTATTAATAAATATCTAAAAACCAACTCATCTATAAAACTTTTACCAGCAGGTTCAAGGAAATTTTCTATCAATTCCTTTATAGCTTTATCTTTGTCTGCTTCGTTTAGGTAGCTTATGGCTTTATCTGACAAACCTGCAGCGGTTAATAAAGCTGGTCGAATACTATCTATTGTCATTATATCTTTTGCTTTTTTTACTTGCGACACTAAGATTTTTAAAGATTTTGCACTTTCTATTATTGGAGTAGAACGACGATTTTTTTCTAAGGCAAAAGCTATAAAACCTGCTCGAGTTTGTTCTCGAGAAGTAACTAAATCATCTGGTTTTTTTATATACTGTATCATAAAATATATGTCCTTTTTATCCACTTCTCTTTATATACCTCATCCCTGCCTTGATTTTCTGCAATAAGTTCATTTCTTTATAGCAGTTGCTCGTGCAGGGGTAGGTGCAATTCATCATTTGTTTTCTTATAGACCTGGCTTTTGAGGAATACCAAGCCTTTTGGATATTATCTTTTTTTATGTTTCCGATAGGCTCAAAGAGTTCACAACCAAAGGTAATATTGCCAAGATAATCTATCTTTAGCCTATCAAAACCTATCCCACATCTCTTTTTGTTTTTACTCACCATTGTAGTGGGGTTTTGGAAATAGTCGAGCCATTCTTGTGTGTCTCTTTTGGTGTTTACTATTTTTTGTTTCCCCCCCCTGCCCCCCCCATAAATGTGGGGGGATATCCCCTCCCCACTCTTACTTCGTGGGGGGGGCATTTTTTGAGAGAGTAAATAGTCTGTAAATTTCTTTAATAAAGCAATATCTTTTACCCAATACTCATAATCAGCCCAATGCTCTATACTTGTTTCCTGTGTCCAAAGCCGAATAGGTTGAAATGTAATCCTCTGGACTGGTAAACTCATGAAATAATCCAAGCTCTCTGATAAATGCTCAATATTGTCTTTCATTATCAAACAGGCTATACCAATGTTTATATCACTTTTTTCTGATAGATAATAAATTGCTTTGTTAATGGTCTCAAAAGTGCCTGGCACACCACGAAACCTATCATGCACCTCTATTAAATGACTATCAAGGGAAATAGTCAAATATTTTAATCCAGACTCTATTATCCTATTGAGATTATTCTCGTCAAGGCTGATACCGTTTGTCTGTAGTCTACTCATTATATTTTGTTCTGTGCAATAGGTCAAAATATCATAAATCCCGTCAAAAATCAAGGCTTCCCCACCAGTAAAAAATAAACTTGTTGAGTTTCCGAGCCATTTCTTTAAATCCCTTAAACAATTTAAGATTTCGTCAGCACTTAAATAATCCTTTTGCTCGTGCCAGCTATGACAAGTGAGACATCTGGCATTGCAGCGAAGTGAAGTCTGAAATGAGATTTGTAAGGGCTTTGAAAGGCTAATACCCAAACTCATGCTGATTTGCTTATTTAGGTGGTTGATTAAATGCTTGCTCAAAAATGAAAGGGACATGGTTTTCCTCGAAAATTATAATGGTATTTTTACCCAGATACTGTTATGCTTTATTGTTTTTTGAATTTACATATTCATATATCTTTTCAGATAAATTTTTGTATATGCTTAAGTTCGATTCATGATTCTTGT
>Ga0099364_10012064_pt1 | contig 11709 bp, 15 predicted proteins | sample TergutTh196P3_FD_73070 | JGI IMG/M metagenome (GOLD analysis project Ga0099364, IMG submission 73070) | Microcerotermes parvus P3 segment gut microbial communities from Pointe-Noire, Republic of the Congo - Th196 P3 | ecosystem: Host-associated > Arthropoda: Insects > Digestive system > Gut ...
TTCAATCGGACGAGGATGCCGCTCTATATTTAAAGTGGTTCAGGTCAAATACACATACTGGTGGTATTGCTATGGATAATGTACGAGAGGAAGCCGAACCATTAGAGAGCGCGGTAAATCGAGTTATATTTCCCGTTATAAACAACGAGTTGTCGAAAGCGTTTTTACAGATGCCGATTATTGAGTGCGAATCGAAGCGAGTTGAGTTTGTAGAAGCTGCTTTTCTGGCAGCAAAAGAAGTAGCGAAAGATTATGGGATAACCTTACTCATACTCTCGTCTACGGATGGACTGGTTTACGACGACCCGGAATTTCAGAACAGAATAAATCAGCTGGCTGTTGCGAAAATGAGAGAAAATGTACTTGAACAGGAAAACATAAATGCGCAAAAAGCTAAATTGGTTGCCGATACGGAAGCAAGCGCGGCAGCGTCGGTTGCCCGGATACTTGAATCTTCATTAGAGGCCCAAAGAGGACAAATAGAGATTGAGGGCTTGGAAAAGATATATGAAGCAGAAGCCGAAGCAATAAAGATAAGAGCGCGGAATGCATGGCCTAGTACCCTTAACAGATACTCACGGAATATGGTGTAATCAATATATAGAGCGCAGTTTACCGCGGCAAATTAAAAAATTGCATAAAGAATACAATAAAAAAATAAAAGAACTGAAAAATGTTTAGAAGATAAGTTGAATTCCGATGTGGATAAAATAGCTGCGCTTGACTTTGATTACCGAGAATATAGTGTAAAGTCGAGACAGAGCTTTAATAAAGAAATGGAAGATTTCGTAGTTAGAGACAAGTATTTAACGCAGGAAGAATTAGACGAGTTCAGACGGTTCAAACCGACTTGCGACAATTTCGAAGCGCGGTTGATGCGATTGATAGTTGAACGTGAAAAGAAAACAAATCAACGCGCAGAGTTTATACATCAATTTGATTTATCGCAATTATTGCGCATGAAAAGAATAAAAACGGATTTGTTGGCATTTCGTACTGTTCCGAAAAATAACGCGCAACCTTCGATAAAAACCAGAGTAAAGCTTCTCTTTTCTCTGATAAGACAGGTAATAAAGCGTGATTATTGCTGTATTATCAAAAATATAGCGATGTGTGCTCGTTTACCGGCGAAGAAATAAGTTCCTGGATAGAGATAGACGGACAGCGGAATTCACTAAACAACATGCTAGTTCCTTAAAAACTTTATTGGAATATATAGAACAAGAAAAAGAAGTAAATGAAAAAATACTAGGAATAACCCTAAACACTCCGGGAGATTTAGCATTTGCGCTAACCGGGCAGGCCAGAGCGGTTCGTTCAGATTTACCTGATGAGACTCATTATCAAAAAATAATTGAATAGTGAAAGAGTGGAAGAGGAGCATAAACTTGTACTCACGCCGCAATATTCTCAACGGGGTGATTTTTATCAATATGGGATTTTATTTCAGGACTATTTATCCTGTGTTGGTATTACTAGAAGCTATGGCTATGCTCAATGATATAAAATTACCCGGCATAGTTTATGACGCCGCAGTGAAACAAACGATTGAAGTCGATGAGACGGCAAAAATCGTAGAAGGTTTTGATTTATACGACGGGACGGTCATAAGCGGAATAAACATACTTGTTGCTATTCGCGATTATCGCGGAGAACCATTTTCAATTTTAGTTAAGACTAATTTTAACAGCATTGAAAGCGTATTAAAGAGATTTAAAACCATTATCAGTTCTAGAGAATTATTTTACAAATTTGCTAAAATTTCTAAATAAAAAATGGCTGGTATTAAAATGCCGGCCATTTTTACTTTGCTTAATAGAGTTTTATGTTTCGATATTCGTCAGTTTAACGAGCATATAGACAAAGGGACCTTGCAATTAGTACAATGCTAAAAATAATGTTATAATTTATTTACAATTAAATTCCCGCACATTTTATTTTCGCGGACTTGAAAAATTCATAAAAATACCGTATAATTATAATATTGAAATTATGCTTGATGTTACGGGGTAAAATTATAATAAGCGCTGCTGCGGAAAATAAACATACGCATAGGAGGTTGTCGGTCGCGCAATTATCGCCGTTTCATGCGCTGTACACCGCCATAGAATAAAATTTTACAAGAGGAGAAAAGAATGGATAGAGAAATATCAGCTTTACGGCGTGAAATATTTAGATATGTCGAAGATAATGACATTTATTATATAGCCGATTTGTGGGATTATGCTGAAAAAGAGCGCGCCGATGATTGGTTTCCCGAATTTCGAAAGAAAAAAATATATGGTTGTTTCAAATTTTATTTAAAAGAACGCCGTGGAGTTGCACGGAGAGCAAAGAAAATTATCCCTGCGCCAAAAAATTCGCGGCATAAAGATATGCCGGAAAAAGGAGTAAAATAATGTATAACGACAAAATGGACGGACTCTCTCTTGACATCGAGCAAAGCGAACAAGACAAGCTCCGCGCAATATTCCCGCTTTACAGTTGAACGACATAAAGGTTCTCGCATCGTAAATGATGTAGAAAAAGCTAAAAAAAAGTTCAATGCTAAAAAAGATATTGAAAGGTAACACCTCATGAAGCTAAAATTCAAACATCAGCAATTCCAGTCCGGCGCGGTATATTGGGCGAATTCGGCAAAAATTTTAGAGGAGGAAGACCATGAATATTGTTTACAACGACACGAAAAAGGACTTACCTTCTGACCAGTTGCGTCGGTTATTTATATCCGCAGGCTGGTCTGACGGTTCGGAAACACCAGATAAAGAATTGCAAAGAAAATTAAACACGGAGGATTGGGAGATATAAGTTTTACAAATAAACACGCCCGGGAATAAAAGAGAAGAGAAAAAAGATGAAGATAGAAAGTTTTATGTAAAGGTGATATAAAAATATGCATCACTTCAAAGAGGCAAAGGGAATATTGTCCGCGCACAATAATATGAACGTCTTTCGCGGCTGCACTCACGGCTGTATATATTGCGACAGCCGGAGCAAATGCTATCAGATAAACCATGATTTCGAGGATATTGAAGTTAAAAGCAATGCTCCCGAACTGCTTGAAGCCGCTCTGCGCAGGAAACGTAAGAAGTGTATGATTACCACAGGGGCGATGTGCGACCCGTATATTCAACTTGAAAGCGAACTGCGTCATACGCGGAAATGCCTCGAAATCATAGATAAATATGGCTTCGAGCTTGCTATACACACCAAATCAAATCGCATACTCCGCGACCTTGACCTGCTCAAAAGTATAAATAATAAAGCGAAATGTGTCGTCCAAATGACGCTGACAACGTACGACGAAGAACTGTGTAGAATAGTCGAGCCTACGGTGAGTACGACAAGGGAGCGTTTTGAGGCGTTGAAAATTATGCGTGACGAAAGTATCCCGACTGTGGTTTGGCTGTCTCCGCTGCTGCCGTTTATAAACGATACCGAAGAAAACCTGCGTGGAATCTTGAATTATTGCGCCGAAGCAAAGGTGCGCGGCATTATAATGTTTGGCGCGGGACTCACTCTGCGCGACGGAAACCGCGAATATTTTTACAACAAAATAGACAAGTATTTTCCCGGAATGTCGCGGAAATATCATCAAAAATACGGTTACAGCTACGAAATACCGAGCGAAAATAATGACCGGCTGATGAGCGTATTCCGTGGGGAATGTAAAAAGCGCGGCATAATGTACGGTAACGACGCTGTATTCGGCTATATGCGCGCGTTTCCTGAACAGGAAGCGGAGCAAATAAGTTTGTTTTGAGGATTGCTGATAAATTCGAGAAGCTGAATAAATACCTAATGGAGGATATTTGATAATATGTTTGCATTGGCTGTGAAGCTGACTTTTTATATACCGCGCGCGGGTTCTTTAAAGGAGAAACGGCAGGTATGCCGAAGCCTTGTCGACAAAACCCGCCAAAAATTTAATGCGTCCGTTGCAGAAGTTGACACGCAGGACGTTCACCAAACGCTGACTATCGGCGTTGCCGTGGTATCGGGAGATAATGCCCATGCGAGGCAATCATTGGACGAAATAATACATTTCATGGATGAACATGTAGACGCAGAATTGATGAGCGTAGAGGAGGTTTAAGGTTGGAGTTTACGGTATGAAAATGAAATATATAACGCATAGCGCGCTAGCGCATTTTTGTATAATATATGGAGGAAAATTATGAACGCTGTATCAAAGGAAAAACTGTCGTTTGACGATATAACAGCAAAACTCCCGCAAGCATACAAAGACGAAATCACAGATTCAGGATACATATTTACAACAAAACGCATAAACCGTTGGTTTTGCCTAAAAACAAAAAACCCGCAGAAGCTCCGTTCTGCGGGGTTTTTTCTTGGTTGCGGAGGCCAGATTTGAACTGACGACCTTAGGGTTATGAGCCCTACGAGCTACCGGACTGCTCCACTCCGCGGACTTTATAACTTACCGGCAATTCTAATTATATCACAAAAATATCATCGTGTCAATAGATTATAAGCATAATCTGAAAAAAAATTTTTATAACGCAAGATGTTTTATAACCTCTCCCGCAATTATCAGCCCCGCGGCGGACGGAGTAAAAGAATTACTCCCCGGGATTCGGCGTTTCCGGGATAATTCTCCCCCCGCAAAATTTACCGGAGTAATTGCCGGCTCCCTTGAATAAACTACTTTTAATTTCTCAACGCCGCGTTTTTTCAGCTCCCGGCGCATTACTTTTGCGAGAGGGCATATTTTCGTATCGTATATATCGGCTACCTCGAACATTGCCGGATTAATTTTATTGCCCGCTCCCATCGAACTTATTATCGGGATATCATGCTCGCGCGCCTTTAAAACAAGCTCGATTTTTCCCGTTACGGTATCTATCGCGTCGATTATATAATCAAAATCCGAAAATTTAATTTCATGAGAATTTTCCGGGAGAAAAAATATATTTTTTGTATTTACGGCGATATCGGGATTTATCTCGAGGGAGCGCTTCTTCGCGGCGTCCGTTTTATACTCGCCTATATTTTTTACGGTTGCGTGAATCTGCCTGTTTATATTCGTAACGCAGATTTTATCACTATCGAATAAATCCAGCGTCCCCACGCCTCCCCGGACGAGAGCCTCGGCGGCGTAACCTCCCACGCCGCCGAGACCGAAAACCGCAACCCTCGAATTTTTCAGTTTATCCAGTCCGTCCACGCCGAATATCATCTTGCTTCTTAAAAACTTATCGTCCATAAAATTTATTTTCTACTCTTCTATCTCAAGTATTCTTTCTATGTTTCTTTCAAGCGCTCTGGTAAGGGCGTTTTCGCGTCTTTCATAAGTCGAAACGATTTCGGTTCTGTTATTGTCTATGTTCTCTATCCACATATACCATAAGTCCATTCCCGCCGTACTCATGAAATATCCCGAATCAAATACTTTAGTGTCGAATAATATTTCCAGCATTTCGGCAGATTCTTCGTCTCTGACTAATTTGACGTTTAACACGACGTCGTAATAAACCGGAAGTATATCCCTGTACGCCAGAAAAGACATCTCCTCGATTATCGTTCCCGTCCATTCGGGATTCGGCAGATTCCTGGGTATAGCCATCATGGAAGCGTGACCGTCCACGTAAGAATAATATCGTTCCTGCGCCGAATCGTATTTAGGGTAGGGAACTATGCCGAAATCAAACTCGGTCGCCCTCAAATCGTTTACCCGGCAGAGCTGATTCGAGAAAAACACCGCGCGTCCGTCCTGGAATATTTTAATACAGTCCTCGTTATACCATTCTCTTTCGGCGAAAGTATACTCGTTCTGCGTAATATCGAGGGCTTTCGAGTAAATATCGATTGTCTTGTCGTTGATAAAATCAAGATACGGTACGTCGTTCGCGTCTTTGTTCGTTAACTGGCCTCCGCCCGACCACAGGAAATTCATCGCGCTGCCGCTCGCGTAGCCGAACTGGTCGTCTCTGTCCGCGATGCCGTCGCCGTTCAAATCTATATAACCCTGCCTTATAATCCTGTTGAACGTTTCGAAAGTCCATTGATTTTCCGCGATTATCTGATACGGATTTTCGATGCTCAAATCCTGAATGAGCTTTTTATTGAAAAATATACAGTACAGGTTTTCGTTCGTCGAAAAACTCAAATCGCTTAAACCCATGTACAGTCTGTTTCCTATGGAACAGCCGTCGTTCGCTCCTTTGTTCCAGTACGGTTGATTTATATCTATATTGGGAAAATCGGCTATGTTATAGAAAACCCCGAGCAAAGAGGAACTGAACCCGTGCATCATGTGGGTCATGAGCAGGTCGTAGGATTTATCGCCCGCCCTGACGCTCCTCTCGGCGATTTTATTCGCCTGGTCTTCGCCGGAAGCTTCAAGAAACGCGTCCATTTCTATTACGCAGTTGTATTTATCCTCTATATATCTGTTACGCTTGAAAACCGCGTCGTTAATCAAATCGCCGTTTTCAGCTTCCGCGTATAAATCCCGTGTATGCACCGGATACGGGTGATGGGGGGCGTCGTCGTCTCTCGTGCCGAACTTGAAAACGTAGCCCTGCATATCTACGGCCTCAAAATTCGGATTATACCGTTCTTTCAGTTCGGCCTCCGAAACGGTTGAATTTGAATCGTCGCCGCCGACAGTATTATTGTCTCCGCCGTCGTTTACGCCGCCGCTGTCGTTACCGCCCGTTTCCGCGCCGGTATCTCCGCACGCCGAAGCGGCGACTGAAATAAACGCGACGGCCAATACTAAAAACAGACAAGCCAACTTTTTAATCTTCATATTTCTCTTCTCCTTTATTAATTTATATTAATTTGATTTTCGTAAAATTTATTCGACCGTGACTGATTTTGCGAGGTTACGCGGCTTATCTACGTCGCACCCGCGGAGAACCGCCGTGTAATACGCGAAAAGCTGCATCGGCAGAATCGCCGCTATGGGAATTAGGTTATCCGGGATTTTTACCCCGCCTATAACGTTCGGAATTATTATCGCGTCGTCGCAAAGCTCGCTTATATCCGCCGATTTTGCCGTGTCTTCTCCGCAAATCAACAGGATTTTCGCTCCTCGCGACCTGACTTCCTTTATATTTGCGGCGGTTTTTTCAAATATTTCGGACTGCGTGGCGACTGCGATAACGGGCGTTCCCGGCTCTATGAGCGATATTGTGCCGTGCTTCAATTCTCCCGCCGCGTAAGCCTCGCTGTGGATATACGATATTTCTTTGAGCTTCAGCGAACTTTCCATCGACAGAGCGTAATCAAGTCTGCGCCCGATATAAAATATACTCGACGCGTTCTGATATTTCGACGCTATATACTGATAATTCGCGGTATCCGTTAATAAAATCTCGTCGATTTCCGGTATTTTCAATAAATCGAGCGCGATATTTTTTTCGTCGGTTTCGGAAATTAAGCCTTTATGCCTCGCCATCGACACGGCGAGCATAGTCATAACGGTGATTTGCACGCTGTAGGCTTTCGTGCTTGCGACGGCGATTTCCGGTCCCGCCCACGTATATATCACGCTGTCGGATTCCCTCGCTATCGACGAACCTACGACGTTTACGATTCCGATAACGTAAGCGCCGCGTTCCTTTGCAAGCCGGAGCGCGGCGAGAGTGTCCGCCGTCTCGCCGGACTGCGAAATTATAATAACGCAGTCGTTTCCGTCAAGTATCGGGTTTCTGTATCTGAACTCGCTCGCTATATCAACCTCGGCGTTTACCCGAACGTAACTCTCAATCATTTGCCTGCCTACAATCCCCGCGTGCATCGCCGTCCCGCACGCGACAATATAAATACGCCCCGCGTTTAATAACCTGTCCGTCATAATTTTGTCTCCGAAGTCGATAAGACCTTCTTTTATCCTTGGTTGTATAGTATCTCTGAGAGCCTTTGGCTGCTCAAACATCTCTTTGAGCATAAAATGCTGATAACCGCCTTTTTCCGCGGCTTCAATATCCCACGAAGCCGTCAGAAGCTCTTTTTTATCCGTAATATTTTCTCCGGCAAAATTAAAAATCTCTATTTTTTGATTGCTTACGGCGGCTATTTCGCTTTCTTCGAGTATATAATAGTCCTTAGTATATTTTATAATCGCCGAAATATCAGAAGCTATGAAATTTTCGTTTACGCCTTTACCGGCAATAAGCGGGCTGCCTTTGCGAACGGCATAAATAATCCCCTCGCGTTCTTTGAAAATTATCCCGAACGCATAAGAACCCTTTAATTTTTCCGTCGCCATATTTATAGAATCAAATGGATTTCCGGTTATATTATAATAATAGTCTATTAATTTGACCGCAACCTCGGTATCTGTTTCGGATTCGAACTCATATCCGGCATTTTTTAAAAAAACTTTTAATTTTACATAGTTCTCTATAATCCCGTTATGAACGATTACGACGTTCGGCGTACTGTGCGGGTGCGAATTAATATCCGACGGCTCCCCGTGGGTAGCCCAGCGGGTGTGACCTATGCCGCACGAACCCTTTATCCCCATTTCCTTTTCGATTATATCCTGAAGATTTTTAAGACGTCCGCTGCATTTTCTCGTAATTATTTTTTTATCTTTCATAACGGCTATGCCCGCCGAATCGTAACCCCTGTACTCAAGCCTTTTCAGCCCGTCAAGCAATACTCCGCTTGTTTCGTTTTCTCCCGTATAACCTATAATGCCGCACATATAATATCTTTCTCCTTTGAATATTTTGCCTGTATATTTTATATTATTTTAATTATAAATTAATTATAAACCCAAAAATCCCGCGTGTCAAGTAAAAATCCATATTATTTTTCTAAACCATTACCGTTCCCCCGCATACCGGTATGCAAACCCCCGAAACATAGGACGACAGTTCAGACGCTAAAAACAGCACGACGTTCGCGATTTCCTGGTCTGTACCCCTTCGGTTAAGAGGCACGTTTTTCGAATATTCCGGCGCGATTTCAGTCTTGTTTTCCCTGTCCTTTTCAGAAATCGTCCACCCCGGCGCGACCTGATTTACGTTTATGTTATACTTGCCCACTTCTTTTGCGAGAGTCCTGTAAATCCCGTCCATGCCGCGTTTCGCTGAGCTGTAAGCTCCGGTGTTCGCTCCGCACAAATGCCAGTATTCCGTGTTTACGCCGATAAAACGTCCGCCGCCTTTATTAATCATCGCGGGGATAAACGCTTTAGCCATCAAGACGTTATGCATAACGCACGAATCGAACTGCGATTTAAAATCAGACAAATCCTGTTCTAAAATAGAAGTCCACTTATATTGTATAACGGCGTTGTTCACGACTATATCGGGGTCTCCGAGTTCTGATTTTATTTTTGCCTGCATTAAATTAACGGAAGCTTCGTCGGTTATATCAGCCTGAACGGAAATTGCCCTGACGCCTTTGTCTTCGATTTCTTTGACTAATTCAGCGGCTCTTGTTTCGTTTTGCAAATAATTAATCGCGACGTCCGCGCCGCAGGACGCGAGAGTTCTCGACATAACCCTGCCGAGTTCGCCCGTCGCACCCGTGACGACGGCGATTTTGCCTTTTAAGCATATGTTCATAAAAAATCCTCCGAAAAACTCTTAAATATTTAAAATTTATGCGTTACTATATAATATTATATAGTATAAATTTGATTGTTTTGTGAATTTTGTTCGAATTTAAAAAAATTAATATAAATATTATTAAAAATTATTAAAAAATTAATTGATATAATTTTGCGTATATGATATAATTTTTATAATTATTTAGAATTGCGCGGGAAATTAATATTAAGCGGAGGAAAAATTTTATGCATACGATAAAAGCCATATATGACGGAACTAATTTCAGACTTATGCAGCCGATACCTGTAAAAGAGAATTACGAAGTATTTATCACGTTTGTTGAACCTATAAAAGATAACCAGAATAACATAATGAAATTTGCGGGAATTTGGAAAGGCAAAGACGTAATAGATTTAGAGAAAGTAATGCTTGAACGGGAAAATTTTTCTTTAGAAAGGACTGATACAGCTGATGATATTTCTTGATACGGACACTCTGTCATATTTTTTGTCCGGTAATTCTGCCGTTGCAAACAAAATGAACGATACGCTGAATAATAATTTGCAAATCTGTCTGACAGGTATAAATGTTTATGAATTTCTGAAAGGATTACGTTACAAAAGCACCAAACGCGAAGAAAATCAATTCAATGATTTTCTGAAGAATATTTCTGTTTTTCATTTAGATGACGACTCTGTAGAATTAGCCGCCGGCATATACGCTGATTTAAGAAAACGCGGTATAACTGTTGGCGACGCGGATATTCTTATAGCATCGCTTGTAATAACGCATAACGGCAAACTTATAACCAATAACACAAAGCATTATAGAAATATTGAAAATTTAATAATTGAAAATTGGTATGGGTAAATAAAGGTATAATTATGCTTACAAAACCAAACACCAAAACATAAATAACACAGAAAAGAGGTTGATATTACATGGCAAAATACACTCTCGGCGCGGACTTCGGCACTCTGTCGTGCCGCGCGCTTTTGGTCGACGTCTCAACCGGCAGGGAAATCGCGGCTGCGTCGGCTGATTACAAACACGCGGTCATGGACGAAAATCTTAACGGCGTAAAACTTCCCCCCGATTATGCGTTGCAACACCCGCAGGATTATCTTGACTCTCTTGAAATCTCAATAAAAAAAGTTCTCGAAGTTTCAAAAATAAACCCCGATGATATTATCGGTCTCGGCATAGACTTCACGGCTTGTACTGTTTTGCCGGTAAACAAAAACGGCGAACCGCTTTGTTTTGACGAAAAATACAAAAATAATCCTCACGCTTATGTTAAACTCTGGAAACATCACGCCGCGCAGAAATACGCGAATCTCATCAACGAAACCGCGGAGAAACGCGGCGAAGTCTGGCTCAAAAGATACGGGGGCAAAATCTCGAGCGAGTGGCTTTTCGCGAAGATTTTGCAGGTTCTCGAAGAAGCCCCGGATATATATGACGAAGCCGCTTATTTTATCGAAGCCGCGGACTGGGTAATATGGCGGCTTACGGGAGTTCAGACGCGCAATTCATGTACTGCCGGATATAAGGCAATGTGGCATAAACGCGAAGGCTATCCGTCAAAAGAATTTTTCGGCGAACTAAACCCGAAATTCGCAAATGTAGTCGAAGATAAATTAAACTGCCCGATAACTTCTCTCGGGCAAAAAGCCGGAGAAATAACAGAAAAAGCAGCAAAAATATTCGGGCTTTGCGAAGGCGCGGCAGTCGCGGTCGCGAACGTTGACGCTCATGTGACAGTACCCGCCGTCGGAATCTCGCAGGAAGGCGATATGCTCGCGATTATGGGAACGTCGAGCTGTCATATGCTGCTCGGCAAAGACGAGAAAATAGTTCCGGGAATGTGCGGAGTCGTCGAGGACGGCATACTCCCCGGATTTTACGGCTACGAAGCGGGGCAGTCCTGCGTGGGAGACCATTTCGCATGGTTCGCCGATAACTTTATCGGCGGAGAACATGAGGATAAATTCGCGTATATCGCAGATAAGGCGAATAAACTAAAACCGGGAGAATCGGGGCTTATCGCTCTCGACTGGTGGAACGGGAACCGCTCTGTTTTAGTCGATATAGATTTAACGGGAATGTTTCTGGGTATGACGCTTTTGACAAAACCGGAGGAAATGTTCAGGGCGTTAGTCGAATCGACGGCATA
>Ga0099364_10012065_pt1 | contig 11709 bp, 11 predicted proteins | sample TergutTh196P3_FD_73070 | JGI IMG/M metagenome (GOLD analysis project Ga0099364, IMG submission 73070) | Microcerotermes parvus P3 segment gut microbial communities from Pointe-Noire, Republic of the Congo - Th196 P3 | ecosystem: Host-associated > Arthropoda: Insects > Digestive system > Gut ...
CCCAAGCAAACCGTTATGTTGAGGGAACAGGATTAGGCTTATCTATCACCAAAGGGCTCGTTGAGCTTATGGGCGGGGAAATTTCGGTGGAAAGCGAATACGGAATAGGAACGAAATTTACTGTCTGTCTGCGTCAGGGCTTTGTCAGTGAAGAGTTTATCGGCGCGGAAACTAAGGAAAAACTTTACGCTTTTCGGTACGAGGATAACAAAAAAAAGACCGCCCGTAATATTACGCGCCCCGATTTGAGTTATGCGAAAGTGTTGGTAGTAGACGATTTCGCCACAAATTTTGATGTGGCGAAAGGTATGCTCGGCAAATATAAAATAAAAGTAGACTGCGTGACGAACGGGCAGGAAGCTGTTGACTTGATTAAAGATGGGGAACTGGTTTATGACGCTGTTTTCATGGACCATATGATGCCGGGAATGGACGGTATTGAAGCGACCCGTCTAATACGGACACTTGACACTGAATATGCACAGACAGTCCCTATTATAGCCCTGACAGCTAACGCTATTGCCGGCAATGAGCAGATGTTTTTAGAATACGGATTTCAGGATTTTTTGAGCAAGCCCGTAAGTATAACAAAGATGGACGCCGCCATCCGTAAATGGATTATGAAAGAATCTCAACCGCCCGCCGCAGAACTCGTCATCACTCCATATTCGGCGGAAATACCGAAAGCTGTCGAAATACCGGGCGTTAATGCAAATCTGGGACTTTCTCTATATGACGGCGATATGGAGATGTTTGTGGATATTCTGAGTTCCTTTGCCGAAAGCATACCGTCGGAATTAGATAAACTGCGTAATGTTTCCGAGTCTAGTCTGTCCGCCTATGCCGTAGACGCGCACACAATTAAAGGCTCCGCTTCCAGTATCGGCGCGAAAGATTTAACGGAAAAAGCAAAAAAATTAGAATTTGCAGCTAAAGACGGTGATTTATCCGTGGTTTTAGCTGAAAACGAGGGTTTTATTAAAGACACAGAAACTCTTATAGCAGATATACTTACATTTTTAGAGAGTACATAAAATCACACAAATTTTATGTACTCTCCTGTTTAAAATATAATAAATTATATAAATTCCTTGATTTTTTCAAGAAGCTGATTTATACGGAGCGGTTTCATAAGCAGAGCAGCCCCCCCCGCTTCAAACGCTTTGTTGACATATTCTCTCGCGGAATTGGCGGTTATAAAAATAATAGGTGCTCTCTGTCCGCTGTTTATAATTTGACGGGCAAGCATATACCCATTCATATCGGGCATTTCAATATCCAACAAAAATAAATCAGGACGGTTTCTTTTAAGATATTCCAGAGCTTCGTCGCCTGATGTTAAACAGTGCAGGTCATACGGAGCGTCCTTTAAGAGTTTTTTTAACGTATTTAAGAACATTACAGCGTTATCTACTGCCAGTATTTTGGGCTTATTACTGCTGTAAAATGAATTTTTCGCAACAGACGGCGGCGCGCTTCTGCGAGCTGCCATTTGTATATCAATAGACAGAGAAGAAACGCTTAGAATGAAATTTTCTAATTGCGATTCAAGTTCGTCTCGACCCATTTTTTTGACGTCTTCGCTAATTTTACGGGCTTGTCTTGATAGGTCGTCCGCATGAATTTTATTCAATGTCTCACCGATATTTGCAACATTCATCGACAGCGTAGCTAAACCGGTATTCAACGCGTCTCTTAGTTTTGCCTCGACAGACGGAAACTCGTCAATAAATAAATTCAAATTTTGGATATAATTATTTAATTGCTGTTCAGTCATATTTTCGATTCTTCCGACGAGCTTTAGAGCAGGGATATATAGCAGGGATTCTTTATTTATCATTGAGTGACACTCCATTCATATTTTAATTTTTAAATATATAATCATCTGATTTTACATAAATTAGCGTTTTGCTTTTTTAATTTGGTCTCTAAGTTGAAACTGCATGATTAAATCTTCCAATACTTTAGACTGACTGCTCATCTGATGAGAAGCGGCTGCGCTTTCCTCGGCGGTAGCACTGTTTTGCTGGACTATCTGTGTAACTTGCCTGATACGCGAATTAATTTGCTCTATATTAACCGACTGCTCTTTTGAGGCTTTAGCTATCTCATCAATAATTCGAATACTTTCATTTATACCCGTTTCTATGTCTACCAAGCTTGTTTTGCTTTTCAACGCAAGGTTGCGAACTTCTTCGGCTACTATCGCAAACGCATTGCCGTGCTGTCCTGCGCGAGCAGCTTCAACTGAGGCATTCAGAGCAATAATATTTGTTTGAGACGCAATGCTGTCAATAATCCTGATAACATTGCGTACTATATCAGAATTTTTTACAGCTTCTTCCGCCATTTGCTCATTTGCTCTTGTTTTCTCCGAAATATAAGAAATAGAACGGGATAATTCTTCGACAGCTTCGGTCTGTTTCATCGCGCCATCTGCAAGATGTTGCGCGCCATCCGAAATATTCTTGGAACCCTCCGCGACTTGTATTCCGGCACTGGCAACTTGATTTAATACTTCCAACGTACCGTTCAGCATAAGTTCGATAGACAGATTAATAACGTCTTTTTCAGAGCGGATTTCCACTTTCGACGTATAATCTCCCTCCGCAACACGCGTCAGTATATACGCCTGTTTCTTGAAACTCTCCAACATCTTCGAAAAGGACCTTTCCAACATCAATATCTCATCGCGGGTTTGTTCCGTTCCCGAATCCAGTCCTTCTATTTCAATGTTACCCAACGCAAGTGCTTCAGCCGCACCACTAATTGTGGTCAACGGCTTCGTTATATGCTTGATAATAGCGAGAACAAGCACAACAGAAATTGCCAGTAAAACTAACGTAATAAGTACCCCGCTTTGGACAAACGCCAAAATTACCGATGTCTTTTCGTTAGTATATTGCCCGACAAACAATATACCGATTGGTCGCCCGTCCGGTCCGTATATTGGGTCATAACTGGCAAACGCGCTCTGCCCCAAAATATCGGTGCGTCCGATATAAGGACTGCCGGCTAACACACCCTGACTTATTGATTCATCGAGTTTTGTGCCTATTGCAAGAGTTCCGTCGTTATTCAGTACAGTAGTCGATATTCTTTCATCATCTAAAAATATTGTTACTTCACAGTTAAGAAGTTTATTTAGTGCATCAACGAAATCACCTCTATCCAGTCGTGTTCCAACGGATACAACCCCTATAAGATTACCTCCGCTGTCATAAACAGGCGCACCCGAGCGAACCGATAAACGCACGGCAGTACCGCTTTCTATCGCGGTCATATATTGACCCGAAAGTGCTGACCTTATATTCGCTTGCCCCAGAATAGAGTCGCCGTAGTTATCCGGTTCGTGAGTACGAACGATAACAACACCGTCAGAATCTGAAATGGTACAAAACTCCATGTCCATTTCATGTTGCAAACGGGTCGCATGGACAAGAAGTGCTTCTCTGTCTCCGTTCCCTATTGCCCTTACTATTTCAGAATATTCAGACATATACAACGATGCGTTTTGCGCCTTTCCTTTCAGGATATCGAGTTCGTAAGCCGCGATTCCCGCCGCGACTTTGACTTCATTGAGCATTAAATCGTCAACATAGTTTGAAAACAATAGGATATTGGAAATCAGAATACTTGCCACGACAAGAATAGTTAGCACCAACATTGGTATGAGAATTTTCGTTTTTATACTCATTTTAGAATTTACCTCCCTGTTAATATAACCGCATTAATTAGTGAAAATGACCAACGAGTTTTAGTCATAATTTTTAGACTTCTTCGAAAACCCGAAAATTAGTTATGTATGGTGCGTCTGTGAATCTGCGCCTTACGAGTTTTCGAGAAATCCTACCAAATTCCCATTATAAGTTTATCATGATTTCATGAACATAAATTTAATAAAAATCGACAATTTATTTAATAAATCTAAATATGAAAAAATAAATATCACTTAGTGTATTCGTAGGGACGACCGCTCTCGGTCGTCCGTGAAAACAAATCCAATGTCGGCATTAATTCGCGGTGAGCCGAGAGCGTCACGCCCTACGTTCATATATTATTTACGTTAATCAACGCGTAGCCGCTCTCTGCTTCTTGCAAAAACTAAACTAACATTAAATTTTAAAAAACACCCGTCGCGGCTTCTGCCTGCCCCTTCTTTACGAAAGAGGGCTTGGGTGTAAAATTTACTGTTGCAAAAATTAATTTAATATGATAAAATATCATAAAAAGAAAAAGGCGTTGAATAAATCAAAATATAAATGTGAAACTATATAATTATGTAGAAAAGGAGCTTTTATGCGTAAAGACATTTTAAAAAAGTTGTGCTTATTTTTGTTGCTTTTGATTATATTCCTTGGTTTCACTGCTTGCAGTAATGAAACTAACGGAGAAGAATATAATATATCCATACCCAATGATATGACGGAAAACCCCGACGATGATGAAGAAGTTGCCGTTGAAGAAATTTTATCTATAGTTAAGCTCAACGGAGAATCGCCGATGCCCTCTCTTTACGTAAGTATAGCGGCTGAAAATATACAGCACTATGAATGGACTCGCGGCATTATGGTATCTCTGCGCGGCGCGGGAGAAGAATTTGATTTTGAGAACAAGCTCGCCCGAATACGCGGACGCGGCAACGCTTCTTGGTGGGCTATGGGTGAAAAACGTCCTTTCCGTATCCGTCTTGAATCGCCTCGCTCTATTTTCGGCACCGAATATATCGCCCGAGACTGGGTGTTTTTAGCAAACGCTATCGACTATTCTCATATGCGTACAGTCGGAGCTTTATACTTGGGTGCCCGCTTGGGACGATTTGATTTTTCACCTGTACCCGCCGTATTTGTCCATGTTTATTTAGACGGCGATTACCGAGGTGTATACCAGCTTACCGACCATATGCAGCGATATCCGGGCAGGGTCGAGGTAGAATACAATCCTGACCCTATGTTGAGTGAATATTATATAGAGTGGTGCAGACATGGACGCCACCCCGACGATGTTGAATTTTATGCTGATGAAATACCTTTTCTTGTGCATTATCCCAATTCCGATGATATGACCCCAGAACACATAGAATTTCTGACTGATTTTATTGACGAAGTAGGTCAGGCTATACGCAACGGCGTGTTTGAAGAAGTCGCCGCTCTGATAGATATACCAACTTTTGTGGATTTCTATTTAGTAAACGAATTTACCAAGAACGCCGACGTATTTTTCTCCAGTGTGTATTTTACCATCAGATTAGAAGAAGATAACCGCCATAAACTATACGCGGGTCCCCTGTGGGACTTTGACCAGTCCGCAGGGGGAACTTTTGATGACTTTTATCCCGATTATTCTCCCCAAGGTCCTTGGGCAGCCTATCGAAGCGAATGGTTCAGACGGCTGATGCGGATTCCTGAATTTGTGGAAATAGTTTCCGAGAGATGGTCGGAAATTCGTGATGTTGAAGTAGCCGAAACTCTCGCTGAAATTAGATATTTAACCACTGCTTATAAAGCTGACTTTGAGCGTAATTTTGAACGCTGGCCCAATAAGCTCGGTCAATATTTATGGCGTACTCCGCCCAGTATGCAGGTTATCGGCACTTATGAAGGGCAAGTAGAATATTTACTGGATTGGTATGAGCAGAGAATTATTTGGATGGACGAGTTTTTAAATTAAGCGGCTACAGTCGTTTTACTTTTTGCGAATGATAAATGTAGGGCGTGACGACCTCGGCACGCCGTGAATTTATGCCAATATTGGATTTTTTCACGGTGCGGACGGGGAAGCCACGCCCTACAGTAAAAAATTCAAATTAATTTTATTTTGTCTTTGTTTTCGGCATTTTTTTCTTTGCGGCTCTGCTCTTTATTATCTCGCTCAAAGTAATCAGTTTATCAGAATTAAATATCTTCATTGCTATCGCGAGCATAGCTATCACAAAGACCACTTGATAAATAACGCCGCCGAGTACGAGCAGATAATTCTGCGTGAAAATATTGACCGCCGCCGCGAATGTATGGGTAAACGGGATTATATACAGCAGGATTCTGAATATTATCGGCAGAGTATTTATATCCGTAATTATTGACACGAAATACGGAATCATTATTACAAGCATTATAGGCATAATATATGCTTGCAAAGTTTTTATATCCTCAATCATTATGCCGAGTATAAGTGCGATGCCGAGTCCGCACAAAACTGACAGGAACAACTGTATGCCGATAACGGCAAACGTAAAGAAATTGAACGATATTCCGAAAATTTCTATGATTTCAAGCACTTCCGTACTGTATGTTCCGCTATCCATATAAGTTCTAAGCCCTATAACATATATAACGGCGAACACAATCGCATAGATTGCCGCAGATAAAACTTTAGCGAATAAGACAGCCATTCGGTTTACCGGTGTTGTCATCAGCGTTTCAAGCGTTTTATCCGCTTTTTCATTGACAACAGAGGTAGCCAAAGTCTGTACTGAATAAGTTATAATCAAAAAAACAATAATCGGTATAAACAGCGTATTCGAGAATATATAACCTGTGATTACGCCTGAATGGATTTGCGCGGTTTCACCGTTCATAAAAGTATGAGTGCTGCCGTAAACAGGCGAAGTTATAGCGTTTACTATTCCCATATCGACATCGGGAAGATAATGTTCATATAATTTTTGGGAAACGGCATAATTTATCATTTCTGTTACGTTTTGTTGTGATATAGAAGATGCCATACTCATCACTCCGAATGAATCTATGCTTGAATATGCATCAATCACAGCGAATATATTCCCGCCCTCGGTTAAATTAGCTTCAAATCCCTCATTCAGAACTATCAAAAGACTTACCTTGATTGGATTGCCGTAAAGTTCGTAGTTTAATAATTCTTCGCAAGCCTCCGCAGGGTCTTTGGAAGCGGGAGTAACTACCCTAAGGTTTCTTTTAAGTTCGCTGACAACATATTCAGACATTTCTGAATTGTCGTTGTCTATCAGTCCGATTATAGAATATGTCGAGATTGTCACAGTCTCGTTTGTATTGTCAAATACAGGCTCAAATTCTTCTGATTGCATTTCTTGAATTTCGCTCACGTTTATTTCTATATGCGTGTCGCCGCCGATTGCCTGAAAAAAACTTCCCATAACGTAAAACATTACAAGAATAAGCGCGACAGGAATCAATAACTGAAGAGAAATCAATTCTCTGAGTTCTTTTTTTAGGACAATTAAAAATTTATTCACTTTTTGTCACCGCCTTTACAAATACTTCTTCAAGATTATTTGCTTCATATTTTTCTTTTAATTCCAGAGACATGCCTACGTCGTAAAGCAAGCCTTTATCTATAATCCCCACTCTGTCCGAGAGATAGTCAATTTCAAGCATATTGTGGCTTGAGAGCAACACGCTCATGCCCTCTTTTGTGAGGGACTTTATAAAATCCCTGATTTCAAGCCCGTTTATTACATCAAGCCCGCTTGTGGGCTCGTCGAGAATCGCGAGTTTCGGACGGGTCATAACTGCTCTCGATATAAGTAACTTACGCATCATGCCTTTGCTGTAGGTTTTTATCTTCGCATACAGCGCGTCGCCGAGTGAACTGCAAATCGAAACGGCATAATCTACAGACTTTTTTTCCTGTTCAGAATTATTTGAGCATAACGCAGCCATAAATTTTAAGTAATTTATCCCCGTCATATTTTTATAAGCTCCCGCTTCATCGGGGAGATAAGTCAAAAATTCGCGGACCTTCGCGGGGGATTGCTTCACATCAAAACCGTTTAACATTATAGTTCCGCTATTAATTTCCAGTAAAGTCGAAATCATTCTAAGAGTCGTCGTTTTTCCCGCCCCGTTGGGACCAATCAAAGCAAATATTTCCCTTTCGTTTACGTCAAACGAAATACCTTTTACGGCTTCTTTTTTGCCGTAAAATTTTTTAACGTCGCGCAGTTCAAGTAATACTGACATATTACATTCCGCCTTCCTTTTTTTTATTTTTTCTTATTTTCAACATTCCCGCAAATTCAAAGCATATGCCGATGCCAATTAAAAACCCCGAGATAAATTCAGTTAACGCAGATGAATCTATAAAGTGTCTTAAATTAATAGACAGCGATATACAAATCAGACCTAAGGCTATTAAATTGTTGCTGTTTTTAATAATCATAAAATGATTCTCCTTTAATAAAAATATATTTTAGCCGATTGCGAAATTTATTTTATGCTGATTTCATCGGCGTATTTTGTTTTTGTAAAATTTTATTTTTGAACCCGTTTCTGTAGGGGCGCGCATTGCGCGTCCGCAAAAACACTCGCTGCGCTTCGTGCTACCCCCTCTTTACAAAAGAGAGCTTTTATTTAGCACTACGCATTATTTTAATATTTTCTGTTAAAATATATCTTTGCCCCAATCTTAAGCAACCCAAAAACTACCAATACAATATATAAAGTCCAAAAAACAATCATATTGAAAAATGTAGCGACTATTATGCTTATACACAAAAGATAAAGCATACATTCTGTCGCAAATTTACCGCATTTATATTCAATATATCTTTTGCGTTCATCATTTTCGGATATAAACATTTTTTGCAGTTGCGATTTATTGATAAAAACTATGATATACCTGACAATATTCATCACAATAACACTCATAACGCCGACACCGCCGCCCATTCTTACCCCAAGCATGAAATAATCCTCGGAATGTTCATAATTTGCATAAAAAAGAAGCGTAAATTGTATTATAATAAATATTATTATGCCTATGCAGAGAGCCGACAGCAAAATTAATCTTATCATCAAAGCTTTTTTAAATTTATCTATATTCACTTTATTCATCCTCCTCCCCGCTAAAATCAAATACTTCTTCTATGGTTAATCCGAAATACCGCGCTATTTTATAAGCCAACACTAGCGAAGCAACGTATTTTTCACGCTCTATCGAAGTAATAGTCTGCCGCGTAACGCCTACGGCGACAGCTAATTCTTCCTGCGAAAGTTTATTTTTTTTCCGCAATTCCTGTATCTTTGTTTTCATAACGCCACCTGCCGTATTTTTGTTTTATATCTTTTAGTATAGCATACTTTGCATTTTTTGTCAAGTATACTTTGCAAATTTTTTTAATTTTTTATTTTTATAGACAAATTTATATATTTATGATATAATGCAGATAAGTAAAATTAATAAAACAATATAGATTTTTATGAAAAACAAAAATTATAGAAGCTTCGGGATTCTCACAGGGGATATTCTCATCGCCGTTTTTATTTTATTCGTCGCCGTTGTAATGTTTATAAGCTTTACAGTCGACGGACAGAATAAGAACAATAAATCCGCGTTTGTATATATTGACAATGAATTATTTCAAAAGTTGCCGCTTGATAAAGCTACAGAAGTAAAAATAAATCAAGATGAAATAGAAATGACAATAGGGATATCAGACGGCGGAGTAAAAATTCAAAATTCAAACTGTAAAAATCAAAATTGCGTAAAAATGGGCAGTATAAGCACGCAAAATCAGGTTATCGCCTGTATGCCTAACAGAGTATATATATTAATCGAGAGCGAAGCCGATAACGCAGCAATCGAATTTGACGCAATCATCGGGTGATTTTATGAAATTATACAAAAAATCCGCATATATCGGAATTTTTTTATCGCTCGCCGTTGTTTTGAGCTATATTGAACTGATTTTAGGCTTTAATGCTCTGATGCCCGTATACGGGATAAAACTCGGCTTGTATAATATTTTGGTGATAACGGCAATATTTTATCTCGGGTTTACAGAGGCATTTTTGATAATAGCTTTGAGAAGTATTGTCATGTCGGTATTGTTCGGGTCAGTGACGTCGTTTGCATTTTCGTTTTTGGGCGGCTTATTCTCGTTTTTAGCGATGATTATTTTGATAAAATCGAGTTTGTTCGGCAAATATATCTCTGTTATCGGCGTATCAATCGCAGGGGCTTCATTTTTCAATTTCGGGCAGATTATAGCTTCTGTTATATTAACGGGGCGAATATCTATGTTTTATTATTTGCCCGTACTCCTGATTGGTTCGGTTTTTACGGGAACTGTTATAGGCATAACGTCGAAGATTATTTTAAGTTATTTTGGTTTAATAAAATTAATTGGTGCGGACAGATGAAAAAAATTATATACGTTGTTTTTTTAACGGCGATTACTACGGCTCTGTTGACTGTGTTTCCGTCGTGTTCGGGAATAAGTACAAGTGAAAATGTATTTTTTGCAATGGACAGCGTTGTCCAAGTAAAAATCGCGGCAAAAGACAGAGAAATCAGCGACAGAATAAATAAAAGAATACAGGAAATCAGTAAGTCGGTTGAAAATCAAATTTCTAAGACCATAGAGACAAGCGATATTTATAAATTGAATATTGAGGGAGCAGGCGCGGATATATCGGGTGATACAATAGAATTATTAAAACTATCTAAATATATTAAAGATATTACGGACGGGGCGTTCGAACCCGCTTTAGGTGAAATAATAGATTTGTGGGGAATCAACGAGGGCGGCAACGAATTGCCGCAGAGAATAGAGTTTTATGCCGCTTTGGAAAAAAATAAAAATTACACTGTTGAAGAAACAGACGGCAAAGAGATAATAGCCGCCGAAAGCGGGGAAAATTTATCGTTTGATTTGGGCGGCATCGGTAAAGGCTATGCTATTGACAGAGTGAATCAGTATTTGAAAAGAGAACGACCAATGGGCGTATTGCTTTCTTATGTGAGTTCTATATTGGCACTTGGAAAAACCCAAAAAGACGAGATGTGGTCAATCGGGATTAAAAACCCCCTCGCTCCCGAAAAAGTATGCGGATTTATCGGCGCGACAAATAAAATTATCTCGGTTTCGGGGGGATATGAAAGATATAGCGAAATAGACGGCATAAAATACGGGCATATAATCGACCCCGTGACGGGATATCCCGTCAGCAATGATTTATTGTGCGTCGTAGTAGTTATGGACAGCAGAGGGGATAATAACGGCGCAATATCCGATGCGTTGTCAACGGCGTTGTATATAATGGGAAAACAGGGCGCGCTTGATTTTTACTCTAAGAGTATTATCGACTTTGAGATGATATTGTTTGTTAAAGCAGATACGGAAAAAGGATATGATATAATCGCTACTAACGTAATATTCAGCGAGATTGAATAGAATAAAAAATTTATTTTAATTTAAAGTAAGGAGAATATAAAAATGGGAAAATATCCAAAAATAGGCATAAGACCAACTATTGACGGCAGACGCTTGGGAATCAGGGAGTCTCTTGAGGAAAATACTACGCTTTTCGCTAAATCAATAGCGCAGTTTATCGAGGAAAATGTAAAATACCCCGACGGCTCAAACGCTCAATGCGTTATAGCAGACCAAAATATCGGCGGCGCATATGAGGCAAGTCTTTGCAATGAAAAATTCAAGAGAGAAAATGTCGGCGTATCTATAACCGCGACGTTGAGCTGGTGCTACGGCACGGAAACTCTCGACCTCGACCCGATAACCCCGAAAGCGATAATCGGCTTCAACGGTACGGAGCGTCCCGGCGCGGTATATCTCGCTGCCGCTTTGGCAGGGCATAATCAAAAAGGCTATCCCGCATTTTCGATATATGGGAAAGACGTTTTAGACGCGGGAACGGCGGAACTGCCTTGTGACGTGAAAGAAAAGCTTTTGAGGTTTGTTAAAGCGGGGCT
>Ga0099364_10012066_pt1 | contig 11708 bp, 9 predicted proteins | sample TergutTh196P3_FD_73070 | JGI IMG/M metagenome (GOLD analysis project Ga0099364, IMG submission 73070) | Microcerotermes parvus P3 segment gut microbial communities from Pointe-Noire, Republic of the Congo - Th196 P3 | ecosystem: Host-associated > Arthropoda: Insects > Digestive system > Gut ...
TGGTAAAACGACTTGTCTTTAGCCACGCGTCTGGTCATTGTGGCCAGTGTTACGGACGAGGGCAGAGCTTCCGTATAGTTCCCTCTCACAATTTCATCTTCCCATTTTTTTCGCTTATCCGTCAAAATAAAATAACCGAGCATCGAGAATAACGATAAGGAAGCAATATGAACCGCTCTGAAAAGAATCAGTTCTTTCCCCGCTAAAACCGAAAGCCTGTATAAAGTGGCAATATCGTAAATTGCGCTCGTGGTCCCAAATTGTCCGATAAGGAAAATTTGCAGTAAAAAACAGCCTGTCGCGGCGACAATACCCGCCGCCGCAATCGCCGCATATTTTCGTATTTTCAGGCTCGCGAGATTTTCCCTTTGCCACTCCTTCAATGCGGCGAACACCGCTACCATCTGTCCCCATTCTTTGCCGTTCAAGCCTTGCAGGAAATATTGGAAATTCGTATGAAAAGAGTTGTTTTTCCCGGCGAGCTGGATGTATTCGTCGCACAAATCGGCGAGCGTTCCATCCCTCAGAGAGCCTGCGATCTCCTCGTCTGTTTTGTTCATCGACTCGTTTCTGTTTTTACGGTGGATCAATTTCGCGAGCGCGGTGAGCGTGATTGAGGTTCCGATATATCTGAAATCCAACTCGGGGCAAAAAGTATAAACGAAATTGAAAAAAACCTCGTTTTGGTTTCCGTCGCTTTTCAACAGTTCTCGTGTTTTGTCATACTCTTCGTCCCAACGGTTGTCGGTCATCCATCTGGTAATCTGACCGTCAAACAGACGCACCTTTCCCTCCTCCCAGTTTTCGGGCGTATTTGCGCAAAACATGACAAGCGACTTCAGATCCATAAAACTCCGACCGAGAACCGGAAGGGGACGCGCGCCCTCAGAACTGCCCTCAAAATATTCCCTTATATTTCGTTCGCCGGCGAGCCACATTTTAATCTCGCCGCATTTCCATCTCTGTTCGTAATTTTTGTGTCCCGTAAGAAGTCCTTTGAGGAGCAGAATAAAGCCGTCGTCTACTCGTTCGTCTTTATCAGGCAGCGTTATGCCTCTTATGGATTTACTAAGGATTTCATCTTCGTCTTCAAGTCCCTCGAAAGGAGTTGCGCCCGTCAATAACTCGTAAGCTATGACTCCAAGAGACCAGAAATCCGTGCTTTTCGATCCTTTGCCTTGGGAAAGTTCGGGCGATCTGTACATGGGGGAACCTTTTTTCGAAGTACGCCTGGTTTTACCTTCCTCCAACATCGTGGAAATTCCAAAATCGGCGATAAGTATCTTGAACGGATTTGTGCTCTTGATAAGAATATTCTCCGGTTTCAAATCCTGATGAACGATATTTTTTTCGTCCAGGATTTCGAGCGCTTTTGTAACCTGGCTAATAAAATCCTTAATCAACGAAGGCGTGAAAAAATCCTTAAAACCCCTGACGTCTCTGTTACTCCCTTTGCCGTAGCCGGCAAGGAGTTTTGCCAGATTTCCCCCCTCGACATATTCCTGAAGCTCGTACCATTCGTAAGCGCTTCCTTGAAGTCCATTATGATAGCCGCATTCGTCTATTTCGACGAAAGAATCGGGATACTCCTGCGAAAGCGCGACAATTGCAGAAGCTAATTCCGGTTTCGACGGCTCATGGCGGAAGAGTTTGACGACTTTTTGTTCATCGCCGCGCCATACGCGAAAAACATCAGCTTCCCCTCCGCTGCCGATAAATTCGCCTTCCGAGAAACCGAGAAAGTCTTTGCCCCCTTGAAACGGCCAGTCCACTTGTCTTTCAGCACGCGGCTTGGCGGAAATCACGCCGTTCTCTTGAGAACCACTCGTTCTTTGCTCTATTCTCGTTTGCGCCAAAAATAGGCTCGACTTCGGTTTTTCTATTTTGGTCTTTTTTAAGCTTTCACGTTCGTCCATAGTTTTCGCCCCGATATTTTTTGAATAATTTCTATATCATTCGATTACGCATCAATTTTTGTTGATCCGCCGCTTTTTTTCTGCGTTGTGATTTTTTTATCGCATTTTTCCTTGAATCCGTCTCTGATGATAACGAGGTCGTTTCGTCCGGTTCTTTGCGTTCCAAGTTTTCCAGATCGAATCCGACCGCCTCGTAAGTTCCTTGCAGAATGCTCAAATGCTTACACCATTTTTTCGCCACAAAAGCGTCCGATTCGCTCGAAGGAACCTCTTCCTCCTTCAATCTCAGGACTTTGCTTTTCATTCCGCCATCTTCGGTTATCGTCAATTCCACTCGGTATTCGTCCTCGGATGAGTCGAAAGAACGGGTTTCCCCCGGTCGGTACGTTTTATTCTCGTTTTCGCCGACCATTTCATAGCCGAGAGCTTCGAGCGTCTCTTTGGTGACGGCGGCAATTCTCGCGAAAAGGCTGATCTCTTCCTGTTCCGCGAAGAAATCGATTATTTTTTTATTCAGATAGAGATAATCTTCTCGTGATACGTATTGACGTTTTCCGGCGTCCACGGCGTCTTCCACTTCGGAAACGAGTTTGGAGGCCGATGCTATGCCGCGCAAAACGGGAAGTTTTTCTTTCAGTTCTTTTCTAAAATGAACGGTGCGGGAGACCGCGTCTCTGACGCCGGTATAAACGTTATAAATCGTCGTATTGAGATTTTTTAGAATATCGACGTTGTCGCAGGTCATTGCGTTTTCGTATTTCTCGTGAACATTCGCCGCCTGATTTTTGTCGAAACCGAGCAGATAGTCGTAATAAACCTCTATTTCACTGCGCAGCCGGCTCCTCTCCTCGGTGCGCCTTTTTTCCAAAGTCATTATCAGCTCTTCCAAATCCGCCTGTTTTTCAGTGAAACTATCCACGTCGATCGTATCGGCGAACTTCAGGCGTTCGGCAACGTAGTCCAAATCTTTCGACAAGCCGGTCAGAGCGGTGATTCTATCCCTTTGCGCCATGCCGCCGGTTTGTGTTTTGGATATCTCGCTGTGCAGCGAATCATATAGTTTTTTCAACCCTGATAGCTCTTGAATACGTTTTTTTTCCTGAATATTTTCCAGTTTATCGGCGATTTCCAGTTTGATATTTCTCTCTCTGTTCATATCCGTCAGGGCTTGATGAAGGTTCAGTCTTATCTGCACGGACGTTTCCCTCACGTCCCCGATACTCCGCCATCTCGACGCTTTGAAATCGTTATTAAGGGAAATTTTCAGGTTATCGAGCGTTTTCATTAAATTAACCCTGATTGTCTCGTCCGTCAGTTCAGATATTTTCCCTCTTATTTCGGAGATCATTTCCGTTTTATAAGAATTGACGGATTCCACGCGGCGCCGTTCACGCTCTTCCTCCCGCTCTCTCTGCCGCCGCTCGATTTCCAGTCCCCACCGGCGAAACATTAATAGAGTATTGTCGTATGTGCTCATAATTATCCCCCTGCCCGAAAGTGCATCTGCCTGAAAGCGAGAATCACGAAACTGATGTTGTCCCGGCATTCAGTGGAAAGCAATTCTTTTCTCAGATTAATAGCAGCGGTCTCAATGTTGTTTTGGTTTTCGAGCAAAATCGTTCTGATTTCTTCGTTAGAAAGAGATTCCCAAACTCCGTCGGAACAAATAAGCAAAATTTGGCCATCTTCAATCGTAGTAGTATCCGCGTATACCTTTGGTGGGGATTCCTCGCCAGCTGCCAGTGCGGAACTGACTTCTCCCTTATTGGGATGAAGCCTCATCTCGTCCTCTGTGATGATTCCGTGTTCGAAAAGAACTTGGACGGTTGAATGGTCGCGCGTCAGTTTATGTAAGTTTTCACATTTAAATGAGTAAACGCGGCAGTCGCCGATGTTGAAAGCCGTGACTTTATCCTGATTAATCAAAACTCCGGCAAGAGTGGCGGCCATTCTGTGTAGCGAACGGTCGCAGCCGGACATTTCCGTCATCACGTATTGGATAGCCGTGAGCTCGTCCGTTAAATTTTCCCCGTTTCGCAATAACTCCGCGGCGCGTTTGACGAACTCCGCCGCGACAGTCCGGCTAGCGATTTCGCCGCTTGAATGTCCCCCCGCGCCGTCAATGACGGCGAAGCAAGCGCTTTCTTTTTCTGAAACATTCATGGCGTACGGCGATTCCATATCGCCGATTACCGCGAAACCATCAATGTAAAGAGCGTCCTGGTTTTCGCCGCGCGATATTCCGCGATTGGTGTAATAAGCGTATTTAATCTTCATTCTTCAAGCACCTTCAATGTACATTTAGAATACAACTTTACGACGTCTCCGGCTCGCAGAGGGTATCTCCTGTGTGCCGCGAGTTCCGTGTCGTTTATAAAAGTGCCGTTGGAACTCCCCAAATCTTCAATCTCCCAGTTGACCCCGTTGTAAAAAATCTGGGCGTGTTTTCTTGAAACTGTATCTATATCCACGAACACCTCGTTATTCTTCGTCCCGTCTCTGCCCAAAATGTCGCCGCTTTCTGACCTGAACGTTTTTTTTGTTGCGGCCGATATAAAAAGGATAGATTTGCGAGGTTCTACGCGCGTTTTGCTTAAATCTTCCGGAGTTTTCGCTGGCGCGGTGACATTGATTAATACAGTTTTGGGCTCACGCGCAGGAACATCAGGCGAGGCGTTGCTTTCCGCATTGCCGTAAGACTTTTTTTGTGCCGGTTCGTTTTGAGGCGGTGCGGGAGAATTTGCTTTTGGCAAAATCTCGATCGGCGCGCTGTGCAAATCGTATTTACATTTTTCGCAGTCGTGGACGTTCGCAACGTAGAGATTCGGGTGTCCGCAGCTTTGACAGTATCTAACCTGTTCTTCCCAGTTGGATGAATTGTTCATAGAGCTTCACTCTCTCCCGTCATTTTTGCTATTATCATTTCTTCCATTCGCGGAACGTCGGCCTGCCTTGGAATGCCGATCGAAATTACGCGGTCATTAAAGACCGCTATCTGCATAGGGCCCTTTTTCGTTCCCAGCCATTTTACATAACGCACGGAAAACCGCGCGTCGAACACGGTCAATGTCTGATTCGAGGAACCTTTCCACGCGCATTCGGTATCTTCTCCCAGATGGAATGGCGAATCGACCACAGCCGCGGCCAGTTCCAAAACTTCGGGATGCGCGCGCGTGATCCCGCCGACGTTGTATCCCGTGTATATAAGAACGTCCCGAATATCTTTCGCCCGGAATTTTTTTAACAAGGCGATCAACGCTTCCGGCTGGTCGAAAGGTTCGCCCCCCGATATCGTCACCCCGTCGAGGTTCCCATCCTCGCGAAAAAACTCCTCAACTTCCCTTGCGACATCACCTACGTTTCTCGCGCGGCTTTCGTCGAAGCTCCATAAATTTTCCGCAATGCAGCCCTGACAATGGATCGAACAGCCGCGAACCCATATCCCAACCCGTCTGCCTGGTCCCAAAGACAAAACGGGACAATGGCAAAATTCTATCAGGATTTCTTCAGAACCGGTTTCCATCCCATACTCGTTTCGGTTAAATCCGACATCGTGTAAGAATCGCCCGACGCCGCGTTCGCGTCGAAAAGCTCTCTTGAAAGCGGGTTGATGAACATCCTTTCCAGAGCGTTCCCGACGCCCCGTCCGCCCATCGACAGATCCTCCGTCGCGAGTCTCGCCAGCTTGCTTTTTGCTTCGTCCGTAAGAATAAGCTTAATTTTGTGGTCGTCTTCCAACTGCCCCGTAATGTTTCGCAGCATCTTTTCAAAAATCCGTTCGGCAATTTCCGCTTTGATAAAATCGAAGACCACGATGTTGTCGCCTATACGATTCAATAATTCGGGACGTTTTATTTCCACAAAATATTCGCGAATGGATTCCTCAATCTTTTTTCGGACTTCTTTCGGGTCGTCGTTCGCGCTGACGTTAAGCTCGGTATTTAAACCGACGCGCTTATAAACTCCGAGGTTGCTCGTGAAAACGATCAGGCTCTCCGAAAAATAAGCGGTCTCGCCGGCGCCTGAGGTTAGCCGTCCGTCGTCCAGAATCTGAAGAAAAATATCCAATATTTTTTGGTGCGCTTTTTCGATCTCGTCGAACAATATTACGGAAAACGGATTTTGCTTGATCGCGTTGATAAGCTCTCCTCCGGTATCGTAGCCAACGTAACCGGGCGGCGCTCCCAATAGCCTCTGGTCGGCGTGTTCGTGTCCGAATTCGCTCATGTCGAAACGGATGTAACTGGTTACGGATCCAAACAACAACTCCGTGATCGCCTTGGCAAGCTCCGTCTTACCCACGCCGGTCGGACCGGCGCAGAACAACACGCCTTTCGGGCGCTGCGAATTTCTGGAATATTGCGCGCCGGACAGATTAAAAAATGATCTCCTTAAAATATCCGACGCATGCGCAACGGCGTGCTCCTGTCCCATCACTTTTTTTGAAAGCTCGTCCCGCGCGTTTCTTATCTTCTCTTTCGGCAGGCGCGACCAGGGGTTTTCCGTGATACCCAGCTTATATTGGCGAATGGCGTCGGTTATTTGCAGAAACTCTATTCCGTCCTCGTCGGCTATTCTGATTATCGATTTAATTTCAGACGCAAAAAGGTCGCTGGTCTGATCCGTGAACATCGAGACGTTCTGTTCCTGTTTCTCCGGTTCTATACCCTCGTAACCGCTGATTTTGTCCTTCATATGGTCGATGATATAACGCCGCAGCAGATTATCCGGTTTGGAAATCGGCAACACCCTCACGTTGGGATTATCGAGAGCGTACCACGGCGGAAGGTCGTTCATTTTGTCCAAAAGCCATATTAAAAGGTTGTATTTGGATTTTCGTTGCGCGGAATCATTGAAAACGGGGCTGCATGTGCGTGAAAGGCGGTACATTCTGAAGAAAAATTCCTCCTGGCCGTCCAGCGGAATCTCCTTTAGATGGGACGCGAAATTTACCGTTATATGGCCGTTCACAGGGTTTTCAAAATTCTTGTATTCGACGATTTTTTCTATAATCTCGGCGGCTTCGGCGAGGTCTTTCGGTTGAAACGGAGCGTCGGCTTTCCACGGACAGCCGGTTATTTCGCCGAGAAGGATTTCGTTTTTCGCGTTGGCCTCCTGCTCCGTGTCTTTGAGCAGAACGAAACCGGCGGCCGGCTCGAAACAGACCGTGAAATCATATCCCTCGCCCCGGAGGTAATACCGAAGGTAATTGGACATATTGAAAAGCGCGAGACCGCTTTCCGTCTCAAGAGGATATTGGTCGTGAATATTGCCCCACAGAACGAATTGCGGTTTCACCCCCAGAAACCTGCTGATTTCTTTTGACCATTTGGGTGTTACCTGCGACGACGAAGGATGCACGTTCAAAAACCTCCCTTGTTTACTCGAATCACGATTTCCACAAACAATCACTTCGTATATCGTTATTAATAACTATAAACACTAAAGAAGAGGCGATGTCCTGCCACCCGGATCTTCTATGCGTTTATCCTGATTCTTTCGGGTAGTCTATTGCCGTTATTCCATAGCTTCGCCATTAAGTAAGAACTGTTATCACTTTTGGTATATTGTTTATCAGTTGCTGTTACGCATCTCCCAGATCATAAAAATTTAAAGAACTTCTTCTTTTTATACCTCCTCTTAATGTTTTATGCTTCCTCGGAAAATTCAAAGATGTATCTCAATCCTGAATTACGCTGCCCTCATTGCTTAGAACCGGATGAATTTTATGGCATGAATGACACAAGTCCTTTTGATTTTTTATTATTCTGACATTTTTTTTATTGTTAAATAAACAGCTCTAATAAATAATCCTATCGCAACAAATGTAAAGAGAGTGAATTTTGTTAAGCCGGCTAAAAAAACAGATCCAATAAACCAAGCCCATGCCTTTACAATATTTTTTTTGCCGGGATCACCATTTGGGAACCATTTAGGTAATGTATCTTGTGAGAATTTGTCACCTAAAGCTGCCGCTTCACTCATTAATCGAAACGCTTTTGATTTATTAAGCGGCATTTTACGCCCATCATAATGAAGAACCGCCAAGTGGGAAAACGCTTCCCTCTTCGCTTCAACGTCATTTGAATTAATTGCTTGATTTAACCAATGAGTACCCCTCTCATGATTTATAGGTATACCAGCATACATCTGTCTCCCGTGAATATTTCCAAAATAAGCTTTGCCCAAAAAATACATTGCCCCTGCATGACCGCTTTCCGCCGCTTTTCTTAACCAATCTGCCCCGATTTCTTCATTCATGCCATCTATATTTTTGTTAAGAATACTCTGTCCGAGAGAGTACATTGCATCTGAATCACCGGATTCAGCTCGTTGAATTAATACATTATTTGCCGCAAGTACCTCTCCTAAGTAGTCAGTTGCTCCGGCATTAATAAGAGCTTTTATCACTTCCGGCCTGTTGGTTGTTCCCTTTGCATAGAGAAGCGGGGTCTTTCCCTCTTTATCCCTAGCATTGACATCCGCTTTTGCCTCAATAAGAGCTTCTATCACTTTCGGATTGGAGCTACTCGACGCTGCCCACATAAGCGCCGTTGTTCCGAATTTATCCTCCCTAGCATTGACATCCGCTTTTGCCTCAATAAGAGCTGTTATAGCCTCTAAATTAGCGTTATCACGCGCTGCCCGCATAAGCAGTGTAAATCCATAGTCATACCCCGCGTCGTCGACATCTGCGCCTGCATTAGCAAGAATTGTTATCATTTCCGGTCTACATTTTGTTGATATTTCACAAGAAAGCGCTGAATTTCCATTATTATCCTTCATGTTTACCTTCACATCCGGGTTCTCAAGAAGAGTCGTTATCATTTCTGGCCCGTGGCCACGCAACACCAGCGTCATAAGCGGAGTTCGTCCTTCATTATCTTTTGCATTTACATCCGCGCCTCCATTAATAAGTGTTCTTAATACTTCTATATTGGAGTCCGATGGTATCCACATAAGCGGGGTTCTTCCCTCTTTATCCCCAGCATTGACATCCGCTTTTTCCTCAATAAGAGCTTCTATCACTTTCGGATTGGAGTTGAAAGTTGCAAAAATAAGCGGTGTCATTCCCTCATTTTTTTCTGCCGCGCATAAATCCGCTTTTGCTTTTACAAGAGCTGTTATCACTTCTGGATTAGGATTACAACCCGCTGCCAACATAAGCGGTGTTACCCCATTATTATCCGTGGCATTCACTTTTGCTCCGTTTTTGATGGCATCATCGATTTGTTGTAAGGAACCCGCTCTGCAAAGTTCAAGAAAATCGGAATTATTCATCAATATACTTTCTCCTCTCTTAATTTCCATATTTATTTAAAATTATCGTTTATGCCATGTAACTTTTTTATCTGTTTTTCAAATTTTTCGCAACTGGAAAGCATTTGAGGAATGCGGCTATCATTTGGAATATTCGCCTCCAAAGCTTTAATCGAAGCCACACAGTAGGCTATTTCTTCGCTCATCTTGTCAAATTCGTTCTTATTTTTCCGTTTTTTTTCAGAAAGACCTGAAGACGATACTCGCTACGATACTTGCAAAGCCATGTTGACATAACTTTCACTAAAAGGTTTCGTATCGTCGTTAAATAACACATACTTGAATGTATCTATAAAATTCAGCTCAGAATCATTCATTACATATCCTCCCCTACCTTAAAAATGCGATCACATTCACTCCATGGGTTCGGCTGAAATCAACGTTCCATCTCGTACGCCAAGGTTCCTTGATAATTTTTCGATCTGTTGGTTCAACGCGTCGGTCTTCTAAACCCGTACTGTGCTACTTCTTCAGATCCCTACTTCATTATGTTATTCCTTCTGTTATTTTCATCACTTTCAGGACTTCGTCGTATTACATTTTTTACAGATAGTTCCGGTCGAGCTAATGCAACATTTTTCAAAAATGTTGCATTAGCCCAGATCGCCCCAGTATGGCGGGTTTTTCTGGTTGGCCGATTACAGAGTGGGGGGAGAATCATGGAAGTTGACGCCATTCGCGGCACGGAAGAAATCGCGAAAATGAAGGAGTTTTTAAAGGAAAGGGCGGCTGAATACGAACTGTTATTCACTATCGGCATTAACACGGCTTTGCGTATTGGAGATTTGCTCTCGTTGTCTGTCGGGGATGTTGTGGACGAGAGCGGTAGTATAGTGAGTTTCGTCGTCTTGAAAGAAAAAAAGACGGGGAAAACAAAACGCTGCCCGGTGAACGAATCCATCAGACAAGCGCTCGTCGGATATTTTTCGGATAACGGCGGACGTGTACCTACCGATCCGCTTTTCATCTCGCGAAAAGGAGGCGCCCTGAGCCGTTCTCAGGTGTGGAGAGTCATGAATGCGGCAGGTAAATCGGTGGGATTGACAAACATCGGCACTCATTCGCTTAGAAAGACATTTGGCTATCACGTATATAAAAAATCCGGCTCGGATATCGGATTGGTTCAAAAACTGCTCAATCACTCGGCAAGCGGAGCTACGTTGAGATACATTGGAATAGACAAAGAGAAAATGGACAATGTTTGCCTCGAATTGAATTTATAACAACGCTTCGATTGGGAGTTTATTTCGAACATTTACAGAATATAAAGATTATGGTAAATTTTTACAACACAAAATCTTAATGCAACATTTTTGAAAAATGTTGCATTAGTAAACAAACGTTCAAATGTTGCCATGCCATCCTCACGTGTGATCCCCAAAAAAGATTCCCACAGAGCGTTATTACACGTTTTTTTTTATCGCGAGCCAAGATTTTATACAACGTAAAAGTTATCGTAGTGAAATTGTGAAGCGGCTTATTTCTAAAATGTGTATTTCAGGCAATTCATCTTTAAAAATTCTTTTCCAACAGCACTACACACAAAGGGTCGTGCTGAGAAGAATCACTCTTCCTTGTGTCATTTGTTGGCGTAGTCTTTGAGCATATATCGTATGCGACGATCAGTTAGCGGGTGCGGCTCGCCGTGCGTGACTACGTAGAACAACGGAAAATCTGACGAGCGTGGCCGGTTCGATTCTCGATATGGGAAGCAGATTGATGGACAGAGCAAGCGACATCCAGCCTACGATAACGATACGGTCGTGTACTCTATCTCCTGCCGTGCAAGTTCTCGGTCATTCCCATCGTCACATATCAGCACGGCTCCGTTCGGAAATTTTTCTGCGGTAAGTATCAGCGTCCAGACCTGAAAAGATTCTTTTCTCACTTTCTCGTTGGTTTGCCATGAAACTACCGCGATGGCCAGCCAAAAAGCACCGCACATTTCAATCATGACCTTGACTCCATCCGTGATTTTGGGAGCATCGTCATTTGGGAATACTTTCCAGTATTGTTCTGTACAAGTCTGGAAAGATAGCGCACTGCGAATATCTTCCGGTAGAAAAGTGCCTCCTATCAGAATATTACCGAATCGCCCTGGTTGTCCTCTTGTCCACCGGACATCACTGAATCGCTCAACTGAACCCGCCCAAGCGGAACCCGCTTCGGCTTGTCCCGAAAAGCCGTTACAGCATCGATCCCGGCTTCTTGAATTTGTAGGGGCGCGGGGCGGCCCCAGTTGTCATCATTGCTGTCCGGCTAAGGGTAAGGTTATGCCATAAATGCCGACGGTAGAGAATTACCCGGCGCTATTTGCGGAATCTGCCGTATTCCCGCCCCATCTGAATATGTTCGTGGACATGGCCGGCAGCCGGCACGGTTATTTCAAATCCCGCATCCTTTTCAAATATCATAACGATATCCGATCCGCCAAACAGGAAACGTCCGAGCGGGTCGCCTTTCTTGATCTCC
>Ga0099364_10012067_pt1 | contig 11708 bp, 5 predicted proteins | sample TergutTh196P3_FD_73070 | JGI IMG/M metagenome (GOLD analysis project Ga0099364, IMG submission 73070) | Microcerotermes parvus P3 segment gut microbial communities from Pointe-Noire, Republic of the Congo - Th196 P3 | ecosystem: Host-associated > Arthropoda: Insects > Digestive system > Gut ...
GTTGCACTGGTTGACGTTGCAGGTGCTTGTGCGTCAACAGCAACGGTGAGACACACGCACACAATCGCAAACGCGATTCCGTAACAAAGGCTCCTGGTTGATATTGTCATGGCAAAATTCTCACTTTCTTTCAGGCGGGAAAACGAACTTGGAGTGAATAGAGAATCGTGAATAACGAAATCGTTTACTCCAGGAAATTATTCACGATTTCGTCTATGAGTTTTTCACTCTTCTTATCTTATTATACAACACCATCAACTCCGGTTCAATTCGTCAAAACCCCAGTCTGCATCTTATCTCACGGTTATTTTGAAACAAAATCTCGCATTCCCGATATTTGCCATGACAGCAAAAAGCGTTACAATACGACGTAACTGCGCTGTGAGCCATGCACAACGAAGGAAAAATGCTCAAAAATCTGACAGATTTGTTGCTTGCGGACGACCGATTTGTCGCCTGTCAGGACGCTTTACATGCAGGAAAGGCGGTCGTTCTCGACCGAATCTGGGGGAGTTCCTGCGCGCTGGCATTGGCGGCGTTTGCGGAAAAACAGCGAGATCATTTTGGTCCGTCCGGCATGATGATTGCTGTGTTCAAAAATCAGGAAGAAGCCGAACGGACGGCGGACGATTTGGCTCTTTTTACCGATTTGAGTGTCACAGTCTTTCCCGCTCTCGATGACGTCGAAACGCCGCTCCGTGTGGCCGACGAACAATTCGGTGACCGCATTCGCGTGTTGAAAATGCTGGCAGGCGACACGTCACAACGCGATTCGATCATCGTGACGTCGATTGCCGCGTTGTTGCAACCGGTGCCGCCGGTTGAGATATTGCGGGAACGGACGCGGCACCTCAAAGTCGGTGATACGTTCGAGCAAAATGATCTGTCCCGCTGGCTGGTCGAGGGAAAATACCACCCGACTTCCGGCGTCGATCTGCCCGGCGAATACGCGATTCGCGGGAGTATCGTCGATATTTTCGCACCGGATTGGGACATGCCGGTGCGCATCGAGTTCTTCGGCGACGAAATCGAATCGATCCGCCGTTTCGAGGTCGCAGGCCAGCGTTCGCTCGAAACCATCAGCGAAATCGCCCTGACCCGGCTGCGCCAGGAAGAAACGTATTCGGGTTACTTGAGCGATTACTTCGCAAGTTCAAAGTTCAAAGCTCAAAGTTCAAAGTGTGTGGAAGCGCAAAGTGCAAAACGCAAAGTGGAGAGTGACGACAATGACAATCACTCTGCACTCTACACTCTGCACTCTGCGCTGATCGAGCCTGAGCAAATCGAAGAGGAAGGCCGCAACTACCTTCAGCGGCTCAAATACCCTGAACAACAGCATCAGGTCAGCGAGGTGTTGCGGCGATTGCTTGTCTTCCCAACAGTGACGGCCAGTGTACTGGCGCACGGGTCGGGCGACGTGACGTACTCCATGCCGGTCGAATCGGTCGAGCGATTGCACGGCGATCTGCCGAAAATTCGCGAAGAATTGCTGCACACCGACGCCAGCGAAGTGTATCTTGTCTGCCAAACCGAAGCAGAAATCACCCGATTACAGGAATCCTTTCAACTGCTGCCGATTCTGCGACAAGACCGGTTGCATTTTGGCGTCGGACGACTGTCCGGCGGTTTCCGGCTGATGGATCATGCGATGATCGTCATCGGGACGAGCCAGTTGTTCGATCGAACCGACATACGCCGTACACGGCGGCGGCAACTCGGCCAGGTCATCGACAGTTTCACCGAGCTGAAAGAAGGTGATTGCGTCGTGCATGTCTCGCACGGCATTGCGCGCTATCGCGGCCTAGAGCTGATGACCAAAGGCAAGCAGGAGGAAGAGCATCTCAAGCTGGAATTTGCCGATGAACTCATGCTTTACGTGCCGGTTTCAAAAATTGCGCTGGTGCAAAAGTATGTCGCCGGAACGAAATCGAAGCCGAAACTGGCCAAATTACACGGGCAACTGTGGTCGAAACAGAAGCGGGACGTGCAAAAGGCCGTCTTCGACCTGGCCGTCGAAATGATCGACATTCAAGCGCAACGCGAATCTCAGCCTGGCATTACGTTTCCAGCGGACAGCGACTGGCAACAGGAATTTGACGCTGCGTTTCCGTACCGCGAGACCGACGACCAGCTTGCGGCCATTGATGCCATCAAAAACGACATGCGGAAACAGCGTCCGATGGATCGGCTGATCTGCGGCGACGTCGGTTTCGGAAAAACGGAAGTTGCAATGCGCGCAGCATTTAAGGCGGTTGACGCCGGCTATCAGGTCGCGGTGCTGGTGCCGACGACCATTCTGGCCGAGCAACATTATCGGACGTTTTCGGAACGCATGGGGGCTTTTCCGTTTGAAATTGCCGCTCTGTCACGTTTTCAAACGAAAAAACGGCAGCAGCAAATCGTACAGCAACTGGCCGATGGTGCCATCGATATTGTCATTGGAACGCATCGCCTGGCACAACAGGATGTGACGTTTCATAATCTCGGTCTGCTGGTGATCGACGAAGAACAGCGGTTCGGCGTCAATGACAAGGAACGGCTCAAAAAAATCCGGTCAACCGTTGACGTGCTGACGATGACTGCGACGCCGATTCCGCGAACCTTGCATTTGTCGCTGCTCGGCATTCGGGACATTTCGAATCTCGAAACGCCACCGGAAGATCGACGGGCAGTCGAAACGAAACTGGTGCGCTGGGACGACCAGTTGATCCGTAACGCCTTTTTGCGGGAGCTCAATCGCGGCGGTCAGATATTTTTTGTGCATAACAAAGTGTATGATATTGAACAGGTTGCGCACAAATTGCGGCGGCTTGTGCCCGAGGTGCGGCTCGTGGTCGGACATGCCCAAATGCCCGAACGCGAACTCGAACAAGTCATGCTTGATTTTGTGCAACACAAATTTGATGTATTGGTTGCAACAACAATCATTGAAAGCGGACTGGATATTCCGAATGCCAACACGATATTCATTGATGGAGCCGACCGCTATGGCCTTGCCGATTTACACCAGTTACGGGGACGCGTCGGGCGATACAAAAATCAAGCCTATTGTTACCTGATGATCGACCAGAACCAGATGCTGAATCCGGTTTCGGCCAAGCGGTTAAGGGCAATTGAGGAGTACAGCCACCTGGGGGCAGGCTTTTCGCTGGCAATGCGTGATCTCGAAATTCGCGGGGCGGGCAATATTCTCGGTACGCAGCAGAGCGGTCACATCGCGATGGTCGGCTATGAAATGTATTGCAGTTTTCTTGATGCCTCGGTGCGGATGCTCAAAAATCTGCCGCAAAAAACGGTCATCGAAGTCGAACTCGACCTGCCCGGCAAGGCGATGATTCCGAAATTTTACGTCAGCGACCAGCGGATGAAAATCGACTTGTACAGACGCATCGTCCGCATTGCGACACACGAGGAACTGGCCGATTTTCGCCGCGAAGTGGAAGACCGCTTCGGAAAACCGCCCAAGCAGGTCGAGCGGCTGTTGCTGCACGCCGAGATTCGCGTTGACGCCAACTATTGGCGCATCAAGGCGATACGCCGCGAAACCGACATGACCGGCGATTACATTGTGTTCGATTATCTTATGTCGGAACGCATCAAACAACTCAAGGCCATCAGCAAACAGGTCATTCGCATTGCCGATGACAAAAGTGCCTATCTCCCCCTGTTTCACAAAAATCGCACGGACGACAGTATCCTCTTTTTTGTAAAAACGGTATTGCAGAATCGTTAGTCGTTTTGTTACAATGCGACGTTATTATAGTAGCCGGGAACGTGAGTGACCGGTTAAAACGCATTGTTTCCCTTTTTTAAAGACCAACCATGCTCAGCCCACGACTTTTCATTGCCGTTTGTGTTGCGTTTTCTTCCTTTCAGTTGGTTGATTGTTTACAATCGGCAGAAGCCTCACCTCCTGTCACTGCTGAAGATTTAGCTGAGATGGCTAGGGCAGTCCAATCTGCCACTTTTTCACCGGACGGAAAGAAAGTCGTAACGGCAAGCCTCAACGGAACTGTCCGGATTTGGGATGCAAATTCAGGGAAAGAGTTGCAAAAACTGGAAGGACATGCAGGCTTGCTCTTTTCCGTTGCCTTCTCGCCGGACGGAAAAAGAATCGTTACGGCAAGTGACGACACGACCTCCCGAATTTGGGATGCCGAGTCGGGAAAAGAGTTGTATAAGTTGGGAGGACACGCATTTATGTTCCGTTCCGCTTTTTTTTCCCAAGACGGAAAGAAAATTGTTACAACGGAAGTTCGAGATGGTGTCAAAATTTGGGATGCCGGTTCTGGGAAGGAACTGCAAAAATTCGAAAGGCCTTGGCCTGGTAATAGTCCTCTCGAAGCTTTCGCTGCTTTTTCTCCTGATGGCAAGAAGGTTGTCACTGCGTGCTGGGACGAGATTGTCCGCATCTGGAATGTCGAATCAGGGGAAGAATTGCAAAAACTGAAAGGACATGCGTTCTGGGTCAGTTCAGCTGTTTTTTCGCCTGACGGAGAGAAAATTCTTACTGCAGGCTGGGACAAAACCGCCCGTATTTGGGATGCCGAATCGGGAAGTGAATTATACAAGTTAAAAGAGCATGTCAACAGTGTTAAATCCGCAGTTTTCTCGCCAGATGGAAAGAGAATTGCCACAACAAGTTACAAAACCGTCCAAATTTGGGATGCCGAGACAGGGGAGGAATTGAAAAATCTGGAGGGACATACGCGTTGGGTTCATACTGTCGCTTTTTCGCCGGATGGAAAAAGAATCGTTACGGCAAGTGACGACACGACCTCCCGAATTTGGGATGTCGTGTCAGGAGAAGAGTTGCTTAAGTTGGAGGCACCTCGAAATGTTATCAATTCCAACGCCATAGATATTGATGAGTATTGATTAACCCGTCGCTTACGCTCCGGGCTGTTATTGTTTGTGTTTTACTGTTTTTTCGTGGTAAGGACACCGTGAAAAACCAATTTTATCTTGCCATTTTGATCGTTGCACTTGCCGTTTGCGGAGTGGTGATGTTCCGCCCGCAAGTGGTTGATCGCGTATTGGGGCTGCTCGGTGTACAAAACCGGGAGACATCGTCCCACGTTGCGACCGAATGGGACAGCGTAACGACAGACACGTCACAAGAGAATGAGTCTTTGACGTTTGGCAATGTGTTTGCTTTTGATAACGCTTCGTTTGGTGACAATTCCGATGGTTTTGCGGTGGCAAGTCCGTTGCAGGCAACAACACCGGCAATGCCAATGCAGACACAGTTGCCGGTGTTTGAGACGCCGCCATTGGATTCCGGTCAATATGGCAATGTTCATGGTTTTATCGCAGATATCCCTGCCGTGTTCGATGAAGGTGTTGCCGTGTCAGGGGCAAACGGTGGTCGTGGTGCAATGCCTGATTTTTCGGGCTATCCGGCAGTGTCATTGACGCCACAAAGTCCGGGGTTTGAAGGATTCAGTCCGATTGCATCAAATACTGAACCTGCGTCGGGTGCAAGCGAGATTGCAATTCAATTTGGCGGTTCCGCAAGTTCGAATGCAAGTCCCAATCCCACGGTCGCGAACGATCACCCTGCCGGAACGGGTTTTGCTCAGCCGTTACCGTTCCCGCAGCAACCGCCCCATCAAACGGTCAATGACAACACGGTTGGTTTCGCAAATTTCCCAACGCCGACGCAGCCAGACATGAGCATGGGCGTTGATACGATATTGCCCACCTCATCGTCCGGTAACACCGGTTTTGGCGGCAACGTTCCGATGCCGGAAGCCAGCATCGTCATGCCCGATCCGCAATACGGCGGTTTCAGCGATTACCGTCCTCAGATGACAGTCGAGGAACTGGACGCCCGAATTGTTCCTCCCGCCGAAGCACCGGTCATCGCCTGGGAAACGCCAAACAATTCTCAAACCGGCGGCATGTCCCCGGCAAGCGGCATTGCCCAACCTTTCATGACGCCGGAGCAGTTTTCACCTGAAAATGCCGTGATTCCCGTGCAGGGAACGGTGGTCCCGACCACGCCGCTTTACATTCCACCGCAGGGAAGCCCTGTTCTCCAGCCGATGCAACAGACGCAACCTCTGCCGCAAATGATACAGCCATCGCCGTCGGTGACGTCGCAACCGATTGCGCCGTCGGCACCTCTGATGCCGCAGTTCCAGACGTCGCAACACGTGCCGCCGCAATCCGCAGTGTTGCAACCATTACCCGAACCACAAGTGTCTCAATCGCAACCTGAGTCGCAACAACCCGTTGCCATTGCCAACGCAACCCGGCACGATCTTCCCGTGATCGACAGGCGGGCACAATACGAACCGGAAGTCATCACCGAGTCCGAAACCGTGTTCGCCACGGAAATGCTTGCCCGTGTGGGTTCAAAAAAAGTCATTTTGACCTGCGATATCCTGGCCGAAGTCCGGGAGATCATCGATAATGAATGGGCCGTCCAATACCGGAAGTCTTGTGAAGAATACGGTCAAAAACCCACTTTGATGGATGAACGGAACTTTAAAGCGGAGGTCACGCAACTTTTGTTCGAGCAGACGTTGAACAACTGGATCATGCTCCAGATGCTTTATGTCGATATGACGCTGAATGTCCCGGCGGAACAAATAGAGGAAATCAAAAAAGCCGAAGCAAAAAATTTCGATATGGAAACCCTGCCCAAAATGATGGAACAATACGGAGTCACCAATCGCTATGACCTGAATGAAGAGTTGCGAAAATACGGCACCACACTGGAACATTTGAAAGAAAGCACCATTGAAAAGCGACTTGCCCAGGGATGGTTCGGTGAAACGGTCAAACGGCAAAAGATCATACCCAGTCGCGACGACATGATCGCGTATTACGAACAGCACAAGGAGGAAAAGTACAAAATCCCGGGGCAGGCCAAATGGGAGGAACTGGCCGTCTTTTTCTCGGAAACGGCAAACGAGCAGGAAGCTCGCGCCAAAATTGCCGAGTTGGGCAATCGTGTCCAGAAAGGTGAACCGTTTGCCGAAGTGGCCAAACAGGGATCACAAGGCTTGACCGCGTGGCGCGGCGGGGAACGTGAGACTACAGTCGGTTCCTTGAGAACGAAAAAACTGGAGCAAGCCGTTTTTACCTTGCCTGTCGGCAGTATGAGCACAATTATCACGGAAGATACCGGCGGAAACAACGCCGGCTATTATATCGTCCGCGTGACCGAACGGCGGGACACACACTATACGCCGTTTGACAGGGTGCAGGGCGAGATTCAAAAGGCAATCCACGATGAACGCTCCCAAAAAGAGCAGGAACGCTTGTTCGCGGAAATCCAAAGGCGAGTCCCCGTCAAAAAAACGCCCAATCTGCAACAAATCATTACCATGGCCTCGGAAGCGGAACGCAATTTGCCGATCGACGATACGCCTGAACGTCAAGCGCAGTTGATCGCCAAAGCCGAACGGCTTGACCCGGGCAAGAAAGACCGCAATGATAACCAGGGGCAAACGGTCGTTGCCGCCGGATCGCCACCGCCATCCAACGCGGCGGTAAGGGCGGACGAGCCGGACAACCGTGTTGCACTTGCACATTCCCGAACAGAAACGCAAAACATTCCGCCGCTTTCCCGGGAAAAGGAAGAGCCGCCGAAGAAAAAATCATTCCTCCAGACGCTCAATCCGTTCAAATGACGTGAAGTGGGGTTCATTCACGGCTGTCGGGCACTCCGCTTCGTTCCGTTCCGGGTGTTCGCTGACCGTGGGTTTGATCAGCGTATAAAGCATATCCAAACCTTCATACCAGGTTTCCAGGCGGACATGAAATGCCGTACCGCTCAAAAACGAGGCACTGAACGCGTAATTGGTGACCACACAAAGAAACAGGTCGATATCCAGCGGCTCAATCCGACCGTGCTTGATCATGGATTCCAATAACGGTCGGAGAAGATTGATGCCTGTGTCAAAGATGTGGGTTTTAATAAACGTTTCACTTCGTTTGAAGTTAATGTCCCTGGCGGCGAGTGCAAAAATACGGTCCATCGTTTGCATCACGGCAGGGTCGTAATTGAATTTCACTTTCCTCAAAAGTGCATGAGGTGGTTCTGTTTCCACCAGTGGCAAAAGCTCACGAATATCCGGCATGGCTTTACGGCTGTGTTCATCATAATAACTGTAAAGTGCCTTGAGAATCGCATCTTTGGATCCAAAATGGTTGTAGATCGTGGGAATTTTCACGTCGGCAGCTTTTGCTATGTCGCGTATCGAGACATTCTCATAGTTGCTTTCGTAAAACAAATCGAGGGCGACGTGAAATATTCTATCCCTTGCGGATCGGGATGATTCGTGAAGTGGATTTGAAAGAACTGAATCTTGTTGCATAAATAGCCCAATATATTTTAAGTGTTCGCTTAAATTTCATAGTTGAATTTATTACAATTTTACAATAAAAATTGTCAAAAATCAATTCAAAATGACATTTTTTTAGCGATAATATTGAGCTAATGAATACTGTCTTAATAAAGAATATTAATGAATCACGACACTTTCTTGGGAAACCGGCGGGTGATGGCAATGATGTCCTCGTGCAGACGGCCATTTGAGGCGACAGCTTCCTCGCTGTAAATCGTTGATGTGCCTTGCCAATCAGAAAATCGCCCGCCTGCCTCTTCAATGATGGTCAGCATCGGCCCGGCATCCCACAGCGATAAGATCGGGTCGATCATAATCTCTGCACGGCCTGTTGCCACAAGGTAGTAACCATAAGCGTCGCCCCAAGTTCGTGTGAGCAACATTTTTTGTGAAATTTCCTGAAATGCCATTTCACGCCCCATTTTGTCAAAGGTCGTGACGCTGCTGGTGAGAAAAAGACCTTCCCCAAGTTCCTGGCATTTCGAGACTTGAGCTTGTTGCGGCGATTTGAAACGCGGCGATTCATGCCAGGCTCCGCTTCCCCGCATGGCCCAAACCGCTTCATCGAGTGCAGGCAGTCGAATCACACCAATGACCGGTTCGCCGTCAAACTCGATTCCGATAAGCGTACTGTAAATTGGCACACCGTGAATGAACGATTTGGTTCCGTCAATCGGGTCAAGAATCCAGCGGAATCCGCTCCTGCCTTCCTTTTCGGGAAATTCTTCACCCAGGATCGCGTCGTCGGAAAATCGCTCGGAAATTCTTTCCCGTAGTAGAAGTTCCGCGCCACGGTCGGCTGCTGTGACCGGCGTGCGGTCATTTTTCAGCTCAATGGCGAGATTGGGATTGGAGAAATATTCCAGCGTCAGGTTTCCCGCCTCGCGAGCGATTTCAACGGCATATTCCAGGCGATTTTGCATAACGGTTATCATTTCCCATTGATTGTTTGAACGATCAAAGTGCGGAATGGCTCTGAAACACCCACAAGCATCACGAATTCAGATGGGACAACTCTGATATTGGGTGTTGCGCGAAAATTAAGGTGGAATACCAGTGATTATATGGGACGGTGGGCGATTGTCAATTTTCTTTCCATCGTCATCAAACTGTCTTTCCGACACTTTGAACAAGAGCCGAACACCTTACATTCCTTCGTGGTAAAAAAAGAATTGCCGGGAACGGTCACGCAACACCTCACACGACGGGTTTCACCATGTAACCGTCGCGGACTTGAATGAGACTGATGACGTTCTGATTTTTCCCGATTTGTTCAAGACAGTATTCCAGCGTGACGTTGATTCCTTTCTCGTGAAGCTTTGCCAGGACGAATTCCATCTTCTGGACGGGAAAGACGCATTCATCAAGACAGGCACGCACCGCTTCGATCAGTTGATCCGGCGGTGCCTGTTCCGTGTGTTCCGGCGGAAGCGGCGGCGTCATTTTTTTTTTGATGATCCGGTCAAACGTTCCTTCCGGAGCGTGGGCGGGAAATTCCGTTTTGAGAAAACTTGCCAAATCCTTGCCTGTGGCCGTGCGCAAACCGTGTTCGTCTTCGAGAAGGATGTCGCCGCTGCCGATTTTCCAGGCAAGCGAAACAAGACCGTACCAGCGAACCGCCGCAGGTTGGTCGAGAATCACCACGTTGCCGCCGAGCGATTCAAATTCCTCTCGTTTCGCGTTCGTCACCTTCCATGTCGGACGAAAATCACAACGCGCATCGGTGACATAGGTGCATACGGCACCCGGATCATTTTTCAGGAACAGCAGGCAGCGGTCCAGCGAGGCTAAAACCGCCAGCGAGTGTTTCGACGTGTTGATGAAACAGGCGTAAGGGGTTTCCCTGCCGTTCGGGGCTTCGTCCGCAGTTTTGAGCGTTCCTGTCCAGGTAACGTACTTGTTTTCGCCCGGTTTGCAGGAAAGAACATCGTCCTGGTTGGTGAGAAACAATTCCGCCGCATGTTTCAGGTAGTCCGATTCAGCCGGTGCCCAGGCGTCGAAGTCGGCTGCGACCGCCTCGTAAGCCGCTTTGTATTCGGCGGCCAGGCTTTCCGAAACAGTCGCCGGTGCCGGCATTGACTTCCCGGACGCATCACGGATGATTTGGTTTGCAAACAGGATCACTTGGCGCGGAGAGTAATCACGATGGCCAACCATTTTTGAATCCAATTGCGGGATAAGCCATTTTTCGATGCCGGCACTCTCACTCGTTCCTTTGCCGAACATTTGTTCAATGCGCCGGGAAACCAGTTCCACTGCCTGATCTTTATGACACGCGGACAGAGCGAGTTTATTGCTTTCCATGCGATCGAGAAAGGCTCTGTCAGGCGACTTTTTAAACCGTTCATTCCAGGAGTCGGCAAGAATAAATGCCAGGGGCAACATACTTGCAGCATCGTTGACCAAAAGGTGAATCATGCCCGCGAACCCTGTCACCAGTTCCGGTTTCACGAGATTGTCCAGTTGGTCAAAGCAGATCACCAAAGGAAGATGATAGCGTGAGAACAAGGCACCGAGCGTCAGGATTCTTTCACGGGCGGCCTGTTCCTTCGCTTCGTCGGAAAGTTCCGGTCGCGAAGGCACGCCGAGGATTTCACAATCGTCCTCATTGAGGACACCGCCTTCGAGCCAGTCACGGACCAATCCCCGTTTTTCCGGAGTTTTGTACTGAAAAAGGACGTCCAAAAACTGTTTTTTCGTTTCGGGCACCTGCGAATGGATGTAATTGACGGCATGTTGCTCAATGATTTCCAGGGAAACCGGGCTGACGCGGTCACTGATGATTTCCTCCATCACACCGGCCCGCACTTTTTCGGCATCGTAAACATGAAAGACATTGGCCTCGAATTGTTCCAGAAAACTTTGGTTGTTCGGCGTTGCGCAGCGCGGGTCCGTTGTCACGCGATAACGCACATAATCGCGGATGATTTCGGCGACCAGCCGTTCAAACTGGGAAAAACTGTCTTCCCCCTCACTTTTTTTCGACAGGCAGTGGACGATTTCCTGAAGCAGGAGATGAATCGGTCTTTGGGGATCAACCAGCGGCTTGACAAACACGAACAGCGAGGGGGACTCCGACTTCCGGCAGGCATTCAGAATGCGGCGCAGCAGGTGCGTTTTCCCTTCACCGGCTTCACCAAGGACCAAACCGGCAAGCGGTATTCGGGGAGACGCCGCCTTGCGTTGGATCAGGGCGCAAATCTCATCGAACGCCTGTTTGTTGATGGAGATGACGTCGGGAAAACTGTTATTCCAGGGGTCTTGCGGCGCGGCGTTGGAAGAGAACGGATTATTGTTCCGCAGCAATTCCAGCAGGGATTTCGAGAGGGTAGAGGGATTTGAAAAATC
>Ga0099364_10012068_pt1 | contig 11708 bp, 9 predicted proteins | sample TergutTh196P3_FD_73070 | JGI IMG/M metagenome (GOLD analysis project Ga0099364, IMG submission 73070) | Microcerotermes parvus P3 segment gut microbial communities from Pointe-Noire, Republic of the Congo - Th196 P3 | ecosystem: Host-associated > Arthropoda: Insects > Digestive system > Gut ...
GCATCGTACAAAATCAGTCGCATCGTGCAAAAGGAGGTTAGTTAAATTGCCTAAATCGCCAAATCACACAAATTGTACCAACTAAAGGAAAAGAAACGATAACAACCCGGAACAGGAATTGAGCCTTTATTTATTGGTTTAGCGAAAGCACCTTATATCTCACAGCCTAAAGGCTGGAGATTTACGGTGCGTTCGTTAATCTGAACATTCACAACTCGCCCCGCTCTGATCGGGATACTCTTTCTTCTGTATTTGTACGAATTGTTCCAACAATTCCTCTTCCCTTCCCAGTATTGACTCAACATCTACCTCCACGCCGCTCCGCCATCTTGGAGGGGCAGCAGGACACGATGTTGTTGCCATATAAAGTTTATTAAACATCGTGGACTGTTTGTTGATGTTACAACCGCATAAAGAACATTTACCCTTTTGGGAACGCCGAAGTGATACTTGCTTAGGGTTCCATTGCTCCAAAATGTTCCCGAAACGCTTCGCGCTGGTTCGACATAATGTCGTCCAAATAGGGTTTCAAAGAAGGAATTGTCGCAGTTCTGTTTCTTCCGATAGACATGCCGGCAAACCTGCCTTCGGCAAGGGAAAACGCCGAACCTGTCTGAGCAGCCCTACCCTTGTCGGGATACTCAGCCAACATCTGCAAATAGGCTGCCAACAACCGATGTGTCTCCGGCGAACGGTGAATCAAGAAATGTGTCCAAGCCCAAGAATCCCGATATTCCCTCACTCCCATGTCGTCAATCGTTTCCAATCGGGCAAGCCGGTCGAGGGACGGAACCATTCCCAACCGGGCATTGTTCCGAATTTGAGACATATACGGATGATTGTTGGCACGTTCTTGCGACGGCACCTCGAAATATTTTGCCAGCCCTTCGTCGAGCCAAATTGGCACCCTTGCAATAGACGCATGAATAATGGCGTGAGTCATTTCGTGCCGGAGATCAACCTCAAAATTTTTCGATTTTTGTACCATTAACGTACCGGGCTTGTTATCCAATTTGATATACAATGCCCGCCGGTCTCGCGGTGCCCTCGGAAAAAAATCTTGGAGAAAGTCAATGTACGACTGTTCGTCCTTGAATAGGCACAACTCGATTTTCTCTTTAGCAGCGGGGACACCAATGTAGCGGGTAAGATCATGTTGCAGCATCTTGATTTCGTCGAGAACAGAAGCGATCTCAGTCAAGGGAAAGTTTGCCTGCACGACCACCACGCCGCAGGTTTGCACATGGGGAAGCCGACGCTGATAGGAAGGGGATAAATCAATCTGTAGTTCCGCGTCAATCTGTAGTTCCTCTGTGGGTGCTGGCATAATCGGTGCCGCAACAGATGCCGCCGCTGGAGGAACGGGCGGCACCGCTGGAAGAACGAAAGTCTGGGCAGTTTGATCTTGCTGCAACTTGTTGATTTCGTTGCGGAGTGAAGCAATCGTTTCAAGTTGCGTGGCTTGTCCATCCCAATCATTGTGCCCCCCTTCACTGGGCAACGGCACCAGCGCGGATGGTGTCGGCAAATGCAACGAAGTCGTTTGAACCATCACCGGTGCGGTGATCTCCCGAACTTCCTGTTGAGCCGGTTGAACCTGTTGCACGGGGAAAAGTTCGACCCAATCCCGGGCATCGAAGGAGTAAGACAAGTGAGATGACGTGCTCGGTCTCGTTATGTGATGCGTACTATGATGGGCGCCGCCGTTGTTTGTGTCGTGTTCAAAGTTTCCCGACCATTCCGGCAAGGGGGCATTTCCGGGACTTGGGCGATGATCGACGTGCGGAATCTGCGGCGGCACTGGCGCTAGTCCCGACGTTGCCGGACGCTGCATTGCCAAACTGTTCGAGCGTCCAGTGCCCGAATTTTGAGTGCCCGAATTTCGAGTGGGAGTACCGGCTGACTGTGCCGGGGTTTCCCGAGGCTGTGCATTCTGTTCTCGTGAGGCGGGTTGCCTCGCCGGAGGCTGGCTTCGATTTCTTTCCCAAAAACGAAGAGAAGCCCAAAAACTATTGTTGGTGATATTTTCTGCAAGGGTGGGGATCGTCCGTTGATCTTCTGCAGAATAGTTCCCGGTACCACGGGGAGACTGCGGACTCATCCCGGCGGCGGTTACCAACATTCCCACGAACAAAAGGGGAAAGATGACCGAGATCAGCGCAGATTTCACGCCGATCGTTCGTGTCGATCTCCTATTGTTCGTGATGTTGGGCAAAATAAACCTCATTTTTCAGGTACCGATGCGGGATTCTCTCCCCAGACCTATCCTCACTATCGGCACAACCACTACAACCAATTAAGGAAACTTGAATGTTTTCTGTAAAATTGAGAGCAACCTCTTAAGGAAGTGTACTGAATTTTTGGGGTTCAAGGCAAGGGCAAAAAGAAAGAGGGGTGCGTTCACATTTCGTCGCGAATTTGGGCAGTTTTGGCAAACGCAAGAGCGGAGGTGCATAAGTCCTTGCTCTTACGCTTTATGTTCCCGTTTTGCCTATTTCGCCCAGTTGCCATTACCGTAAAATCTGTTACAATCAGTACACTTTGACGTGCTTCGTAGCACCAACACTTATAATCAGCAAGAATTTATGTCCAACGTACTCCGATTTCGGCTCGCCGCCGTTCTGCTCCTTCTCGTGTCCCTGCAACTGCCCGTTTTTGCACAAGGACTCTTCCGAAATCTGCCACGCAGAGTCGAACGACAAACTGTCGAACGGCAACCCGCCGTAACCGCACCTTCAGCCGTCATTACGCCTGCTCCTGCCGATCTTCAAGCACAGATGCAACGACTGACGAACGAAATCAAAGCAAATCCACGCAGAATTACTGAAAGCGATCTGAACCGCTCGCAAAGACTCCTGCTCGACGCAGTAACCGATCTCCAACGCCGACTGCCCCGTGAATTCGACCGAGAAACGGCAAACGATTGGAACGCAACATTCCGACTCGACGACTTGAGAACAACACTGGCACAACGAACACCCGACCCGACAGTCCTCGAAGCGGTGCAGCACGCATTCCATTCCGACAAAGAAGGAATCCTCTGGACGACATTCGACGGACTGCGGACGGCACTGCGACGCTACCAAACCATTGCACAAATGCTTCGGGAAGACTCCTACACAGCACGGTTGACCAGCGTTTGCGATAACCTCGCCGAATACATTGAAACATACAGCGAAGGACGCAATCCGCTCTACTTCGTTACACTGACGAGTGCCGTCATGTGGCTCGACGATATAGGACTCTTCGATCCGCGTGCCGCCCGATTAGCCGCTCTCACGCGGACTGCCTTCTCCGGGGTCAACGTGCGGCTGCAGGTCGGAAAAGACATGGTCGCCGCCGGTTTCGTCGAAGAAATCGAAGAAGCATTGGACATCGACGAAATGATATTGAGAACGAGAGTCGTCGGAAGCGGAACGCTTTCGGGAATGAGTTCCGCCGAACTGGTACAGTCGCCGAACAGAGCCGTCATCCGAGTCATCGCCGACGCAACAATGGAATCGTTGACCGATGGGGCACAAGCGATGGTAACACTCAAAAACCATACGACGGGAACGTTACGGGGAGAGAAACAAATCCTCTTCGCTGCCGAAGGAATTTCAACAATGCCGGCAAGGGCAAGAGCAAATTTGGATGCCGACCTTTCGGATGTCCAAATTGATGCCGGTCGGTTCGTTACCAGGGTAGCACGGAGTCAGATTGACCGTCGCAGAAATGAGTCGCTCTCCGAAGCCTCCCGCCGGGCAGAACAGCGGATGAGCACACAGATGAATGAACGGATTGACCAGAATATCGCCGAATTGAATGAGAGATACCAAAAGATTCGCACGGTGATGACCCGGGCGGGACTTTTCCCGAGGGTCTGGAACTTGTCGAGTGCCCCGGAACGGATCGACTGGTCGATTCTGCTAGGCAACCGTGATCAGCCGTCCGCTCCGATACCGGCTCCGGCAGTGAGTCCGACGAATGGATTGGCAGTGCAGGTGCATCAATCGGCATTCAACAATATGCTGACGATACTGTTGGCGGGGCGGTCTGTGGACGAAGAGAGGTTTGCCGAGCGGATTGCCGAATTTTTAGAAGAAAAACCAGCATTTTTGGAACGGCATTCTGACGAGACTCCCGCAAAGGTTTCGTTCGACGGCAGAGTGCCGGTCGATGTACTGTTCGTGGATGACAAAATTCGTGTTGTTGTTCGATTAACAGATATTCATGTTATGGACAACGCGGGTAGGTCTTTTATGATTTCGGTCGAGTACCAAGTCAAAATGGAAAACGGCACGGTCATTTTGGAGCAAACGGAGGCGGAGGCGTTTCCTGCCGGTTTCCGACCGGGTGAAGATACTCTGTCGGCGGCGCAAACGATCATTCGGACGTATTTGCTACGGCGATTGGACACATTGCCGAAGCGTCAGGAGGCTCAGGCGTTGGACTTGGGCGGACAGTGGAAAGGGAAGGGGCAGTTGATTCCGCAGTTTGCCTCTGCGGAAAACGGCTGGCTGACGCTCGTTTGGAGTTGGCGTGCCGCCGAATAAAACGGTGAACGAGAAGGGGACTATACTCTACACGGGTCAAATTGGACGTTTTCTTTGCGCCCTTTGCGGTTAAAACAAAGGAGTTAACCGCAAAGTTCGCAAGGAACGCAAAGAAAAAACGTCCGTTTTCTACCCGTTGCCAGCATAGTTTGGATTAGAGATGGGGAGTTGAAGGACGCCTACAGAACAAGCGTCATCATTGCAAGACACAGTGCACTACAATCCTTCCGGTTTTGCAATCAGAGCGCAGGCAATGTCGAATTGTGCCGACGTTTTATCTCCAACGGTAACTTTTGCGTGGAGAAGATATATTCCTGCGATCTTGCCCTTGAATCGGACATCCAGCAAAAGCGTATCTCCGGGAAGCACCATTTGTTTGAAACGTACTTCGCCCATTTTAGCCACGACGGGCAGACGGTCGCCGAGGTCTTCGTCTTTGAATATTCGAGTCAGCAAAATCGCTCCTGCTTGCATGGCTGCCTCACATTGCAACACACCCGGCACCACCGGAAAGTCGGGATAGTGCCCCGCAAAAAAGTGTTCGTCGCCGTGAAATGTCTTTTTACAGAGGATACGATTCTCTTTACATTCGACAATTTCGTCCACAAACAAAAATGGTTCTCGATGCGGAATCGCCGCTTTGATCTCTTCTGATTTGTCCATTGGAACCCAAACAACAGCATTCTGCGGGGAAAGTACCATCGACCTGCCCACCCATTCTACACAAAAAACGGCGGTTTGCAACAGGCGAGCCGCAAGTTTTGATCTTTCCCCAACAGAGAAGGAAAACATACCGCCGCCTTGTTTGCCTGAAAACGTTCTCTTACTTCGCCTTCAGTTCCTCGTACATTTTGAACGCTTGAACCGGCTTTGCGCCATTGTGGACGACTTCCCGAACGGCTTGAATCATTGACGACGGACACTCCGCTTGGAAAATGTTGCGTCCCATGTCCACACCCGCCGCACCGTCATTGATCGCACAGTACGCCATTTCGAGAGCCTCCCGCTCCGGCAATTTCTTGCCTCCCGCAATGACAATCGGCACCGGCACAGAGTTGACTACCTGATCGAAATCCTTCTCGCAGTAGTATGTTTTGATAACATGTGCGCCGTTTTCCGCACAGACCCGGCTTGCCAAGCCGAGATACCGGGCATCCCGCACCAATTCTTTACCGACGGCGGTTACACCCATCGTCGGAATGGAATACCGTGTTCCTAAATCGACCGTTTTGGTCAAAATACGGATAGTGTCCGCCTCATGCTTTGGGTCGCCGACGGCAACCATCACAGCAAGGAGTGCTGCATTGACACGAACGGCTTCTTCGATGTCCATAATGCACTCGTCGTTCAGATAGGTCAAAATAGTCGAACCGGCGGAGTAGCGGAGCGAGAGCGGCTTTCCGCACGACGGCGGCACGACGCTTCGCAATGCACCTCGGGTACACATGATGCAGTCGGCATACTCAATGAGCGGCACGATGGAGAGGTCCATCCGTTCGAGTCCCGAGGTGGGTCCCATGATGTAACCGTGATCGAACGCCAGCATGACGGTGTTGCCCGACTTGGAAGAAAAGATTTGTGCCAGTCGACTTTTCATTCCCCAATCGAGATGGGCGCAGCCTTTGATGTAAAAGCCCTCGGCACACTGAGGAGTGCCGATTCCGTAGTTTTTTCCGTTTTGAATGTTGTCGATGTCCGGCATAAAGGATGAAATGAGTTAGGAATTTAGAAAGTGGTGACGTCTAAGATAGACACCCTCATTATACAGCAAAAAACGTCCCTGCAATGCTTACGATTGCGACTCCTGATTTTCCCTGATTTTCTGTGTCAACGCATAGGGAAAAATCTCGATGCGGGTAACAGACTCTGAAAGATATGGGTGTCTCTTTTTTATGCAGTACTTTTTGGTATAATCTCGGGCAGTTTCATGTGTGTTGTTTTTTTATGTCCTTGAATATCGCCGTTGGAAGCGATCATCATGGTGTTCCAGTTCGCATCAAACTTGTCGAATTTTTGCGGCAGGCGGGGCATTGCGTCGATGAGTTCGGTCCGTCGATTGATGCCCAACAACCTACGGATTATCCTGACGTTGCGGCGAATGTTGCCCGATTCGTCGGCTCCGGCAGAATTGAACGCGGCATTTTGATCTGCGGAACCGGTGTCGGAATGTGTATTACGGCAAACAAATTTGCCGGAGTCCGTGCCGCACCGATCATTGATGAACTTTCTGCCGAATTTTGCCGACGGCACAACGATTTGAATGTTCTTTGCATTGCCAACAATATGCTGGGAGAGGAACAAATTCATCAAATTGTTCAGGTTTGGCTTGCCACCCCTTTTGACGGCGGAAGGCATGAGCGGCGGATCGACAAAATCCGAGCCATTGAACATCGCCTCGGCATGTGCTAAAGGTTTCCCAATCGGGGCGGCAGCACAGTCAAAAAGGGGTGAAATCTTTCGTTTATGGCGAAAACACCGCCCTAAAAACGGAATATGCGATAAAAAAGCGAAGAATTGGTTTGACTTTGCCGATTTACGTAGCATACTACCTTCGGTAAGGGCGGTCGTGTCGCCCGCGTTCTCGTTTGTATTCCTACAAGGAGGCTCATCAATGAAAAAAGTGTTCGTTCTCGTCTTGTGCCTTGCGGTGGTGCTCATTTTGAACAAAGTGAGTGTCGCTCAAGAGGATGAAGACGCATCTGTTCCTGAACAACCGCAGTTTCTGTCGGTTGAAAAAATTGTCGGCGAGGTCCAACCGGACGGTGCCACAATTTGGCGTCCTGCGTCTCCGCAAGCGTTGCCGTTCGGTTATCTGCCCTACCCGACCGTTGACGGTCTTCCCGCATATGGGGTTCCGTACTCGTATCCGCGTGCTCCGCGTCGTTTCGGCAACCGATTCGCACCGCCGCCGCCCCAACCCCACCCGTTGCCGACTCCGGGTGCAGTGCCGGGAGCAACGCAACCGCAGGCTCCGCCAATGGTGGCGCCGCCGCTGGTTATGGGACAAATGCCGCAACGCCAAGGTGTACTCGGCTTGGGACAGCCCGCACAACAGCCGGGACAACCCGTTGTGGTTCAGCGCCCTACGCCGTTCAGGAATTTTTTGACGCTGATGTCAGCACCGAGACCGTATATCGGTTATGATCCTTACGCGGGCTATCCTGACCCCAGTGCAGGTTATCTCCCGATACCGGGTCAGGGAACCCCACATTCGCCGTGGCAATAACACGATATTCAAAGGCAAATTCCTCGGATGTCATTCGGCGAAATTTGTCTGCTGTTAACTCACAGTTTTGCGATGGCGGCAATGTCCGATTGTTCGGATTTTAACGATTATGCTTTTTCATGAATGAGATGCAACCCGAAAAATTCTCTTCATAATTTGACTTTGCCGTTTTGTGTAGCATACTGCAATCATGGCGGTGGCAAGGTGGTCTTCGCCCCGCCCCCGTTTTTCCCCATACTTTAGATAGGAGAATCCAATGAAAAAATTACTAGTTCTCGTTTCATGTTTTGCTGTGTTGCTCTTTTTGGGCACCACGAGTTTTGTAGCGGAAGCCGACGAGGTTGAGACCTCTGCTCCGGTGCTTGCACCTGCGGTTCCGTTTGTCCAACCTGCTTTTGATGTTGCGTCAGGTGCGAGACCGGGTGCGGTCCGCCGTGCGACACGAGCCGCTCAACGGAGTGCACCGGCCCCTGTGTACTTCGTAGCCCCTCCTTCAGTAGCCCCTCCTTCAGCAGATGTCCCCGATCTTCACTTGGGAGACTCGAACAAGGTGCATCAACGGGTTGCAGTAGGTACTTCACCGACCATTAACTTTATGTCGGTGGTTCGTTTAGCACCTCGCAGCAGTGTTCCGGTTGTAGAATATGCAGATGGAGTGGATGCAGACCCGACGGCAGTATCACTTCCTCAAACCCGAATGGGCGACTCAAACAGAGTGCAGCAACGCTCCCGAGTGAATACAGCACCGACGATAAACTTCATGTCGGTAGTTCGTGGACCGCATGCATATGATCCCTATATGGATCAATATCATAAGAAAGGTTATCCGTTGCCGGGAGCAGCGGAATAAGACGAGGCAAGCAGCAGATAAGCACGTTTGTGACTGGATATAAGAACTGCGAGTTTAGAGGGAACAGCCTCTCTTTACTTGCGGTTCTTTATCTCGTCAAGAACATTTTTATTCTTTGGTCAAGACGTTCCATACGGTTGTCCCATTCGATCCGCAAGTGCGGCACGAGCGGCGGAGATTCTAGTGGTTCCGAACGTTCGACGATGTTTCGACAAAAAATGTCTGCCCGAACCGAGTGCAATGCTCCGTGCCTATCTTGAATCTGTAACGGTTGTGTTCGGCATAGTTTTTGACACGGCTCTGTCGGCTTCAGAAATTGCGTCCGCCAAAGACAATGTTCCATTGTAAAGAGCGGAACACGTCCCAGTACAATTTGCTCGACTCGTTCCGGCGGTACGAGTTTCAACAAGTTCGCCGCCTGCTCTGTGTTTGCGTCCAAGCCGAGTGTTATTCGTTCTGCTCCCCATTCCAGCATCTGATAAAAAGCCACATCATTGATGATGTTCAGTGAAAAATCGACGATGACCGGCACACCCAGTTCCCGAAAGAATACGAGTTCTTCCAGATTTCTTGCGAGTACGGCATCCGGCTGTAATTCTGCCATTTTGCGTAGAAATTTCGATTCTCCCGGCTTTAAGATTCGCGGAAGTACCGCTGTGAATTTTGCGGAAACACGGCGTATTGCTGATGATGCTTGTTTGTAGTCCTCCATACTGCACAGTTCTGCGTAGAAGGATCGGCAACCGATCTCCATCCATTTTGATAATGTTTGTTCTTCAAATTGCGTCGGTTCACGGAAAAGGATGTGCAGCATTGCCCTTATTTTTGGCTCTCTCCCATGAAGTGTGGGTGGACAATTCAAGCGCACCTCGGTTTTCGCTGGTGTAAACTGTAGTTTGCAACAACAGCATTTTTCCTTGCACCCTTGCCGAGATGCTTCTCAAAACTATACTCAATGTTGTAACGAATTACAAGTCCTTCCGTTTCGGAACCGTTTGTTTCCGTGAAAAAGGAACTTTCTGTATAAGATGCGACGCGTAACTTGTCCCGACCATAGAGTCATTGTCGAATTGTCATTGTCGAAGGCGTTTCATGGGGCGTCGGCAAATGCACACAGACCATCGAACATCGACAGTTCCTTGCGAACTAGGCAAGACGATTGCGTGGGTCAAAGAAAGTGAAGTGGGCATAAGCGACCCGCGCTTGCGCAAAATCTTGAATTTTTCATTGCTACGGCTAAAATGAGGCTACGGCTAAAATGAGTCACACATTCAGGAGCAACCTTATGCCAAACATTCCTTTGCAGCCCTTTGCTGCCGCACAGCAAGCGGCGGAGGCATTGACCGATCCGCGGACTAAATCGCAACTGCTCACAGAACTTGCTCAGCGTCAACTATCGACCGGACACTTCGATGACGCTCTGCAAACGTTTGCCGTAATCCCGATACCGCTGGAACGACGAATCGCTCTGCTTGTCGCCGATTTCCAATCATTTCCGCCGGAAAAAGCCGATGCACTCCTGCAACTACTGAAAGCGGAAAGACAAACAAAGTTTTTGGCAGGGCGGCTTGCTATCGCTATGCTGGAAACGAACAACACCCGTACAGCATGGAAATTGGTCGAATCTGATAGAGATGCATTTGAGACCGAACAGCAAGAATACGAATTTTTCGCAAAAGCGTTGCCGCTTGCCGACTCAGATGGCTGGGAACAGGTACTCCGTGCACACACCGCGTTTTTGCCCGGCATGTACAAAGATTGGGCATCGCTGGCATTGGTTAAACACCTTACCGGTCAACAACAACCGGAGAAAGCGGAAGAGTTTATTGCTCTTCTTTCCACGCCGATTCTCCGTGTCTGGGCGTATTGGGTGGTCTATCGTCTGTTCTCGACGGAACACGCTTTCGACAAAGCCCTGGAAGCCGTCAACGAGGTAAAGATCGACTCCAACTTGGAGGAAGCAATGGAAACGCTTGCCATTGTGCTTCGGATTTTCGGTCGGGCTGCTTTCGAAAAAGGCAAACGTGATCAGGGCGAACAGTTATTAGAACGAAGCGAAGCGGCGGCGGCAACCCTAACGTTGCCGATACAGCGTTATCGGTTGCAATGTTTTCTCGGAAAAGTTCTTCGGGAATTGGGTCTCATCGGTTCTATTCGGGAATATCTGCCGATAGACGACATGTTGAGGTCGTTGACTTCTGCATTGAATCGCAGCCGTGTATTGGTTTGGCTTGCCGAGGCGGGTTGGAGCAAAGGTTGGACAAGAGCCGTAGAGGTAATGGCAACGCCGGAACGAGGAATGGAGGAATCGGAGCGTGTCGGGCAGATTACTGAAGTTCTCCAACGTTTCGTTGCTCAACATCAGGGCTTGGAAGCCGTCGGCGATTCTGTGGAAGATGCCGTAAGACTTTCTGGTGAGGCATTTGAGTCGCTTTATTTCGATCCCTTTGCAGTCTGGGACTGCGAATGTTAAGGATTGAACACTACCGCTTGCCTTAAATTGCCTTACGAGCACCTCTAAAAATCCGGGGCATCTCGACAGAATTTGAAAAGGGAGTATTCTTTGTAGATACTCCTTTTCTCATTTCCCATCTCATGTTGCATCGTCCTCCCTCGTTCTTCGATGTCGAAAACCAACTCGCCAAAATCTACCAGCTGAACGACTTCCTGCCCAAACTCAACGCACTCATCGATTGGGAAATCTTTCGACCCACACTCGACAAAGTCCCCCAAAAAATAACACAGTAGAGTGCAACGCCTTTCGACGCTCCGAATGTTTCGACGAGTCGGGCAAGGAATTTGTCTTTCGTCTTCGGTTCGGGGGCGGTGTTGGTGCGTTCTGTGTTGAACGGCTATTTGGCAGGTACAAATCCCCCCCCCGCCTCGAAAGGACGCAACGTGGGGCAACGTCGGCGGTCGAATTTCTAGAGCGGTGTCAAAAACATGGGAAATAGCATGTGTTTTCCGAAAGGCTCTATTCCGTTTTTGGGTTGGTTGGTGGCGATGGTGTTCAATCGGGCAAAATTACGGCGAAATTACCAGAAAACTCACGAAAATGTACAAAACAGTCAATTTATTTTCAGTGTTTGGGTAAAAT
>Ga0099364_10012069_pt1 | contig 11707 bp, 7 predicted proteins | sample TergutTh196P3_FD_73070 | JGI IMG/M metagenome (GOLD analysis project Ga0099364, IMG submission 73070) | Microcerotermes parvus P3 segment gut microbial communities from Pointe-Noire, Republic of the Congo - Th196 P3 | ecosystem: Host-associated > Arthropoda: Insects > Digestive system > Gut ...
TGAGGGCGTGCATTTTCCCCAAGGCCCATACCAACATCTTTTTCCGACTGTGTGTGATGTGGCCGGAGCGTATCTGTCATCATGACGAAGAGTGTGCAACCCAAAGGATTTGCCGAGCAAACTGCAGGATAAGGAGGCACCGACAGTTCTTGAGCATTTGTTCCAAATATTGGTGCGCCTTCAATAAAATCACCCAATAAAGCCCGAAGCTGTTCGAACTGCTCAGGCGTGACCCACAGGCCAGACTGCCATTGCCCTGTCTGGTCAGGAAAACCCTCTGGATGGTTGTCTCCCGCATTCTGGTCTATTACTGTTTTTAGCATCCCGGCGCCAACGAGGATGAAAGGCAGTACTCGGGAAGCTACGTGTGGCGCAGCTAATGCCAGTCCATTGTTGGAAAGAGCAGCATCGCTTGCTGCCAGGGCGGAAGAAATGTCCCTGCCGTCGTTAAGGTGGAGAGATGCAATACCCACAACCATATTGTTGATAAGGTTGTTTATAGCATCTTTTTCAGTTGGTTTGGCGGTATCCAGCCTGGCAAACAAATTAGTCAGCAAACTTGATGACGCTGAACCAAGTGCGCCTGCTCCGCATGATGCTCCTGAACTGGCTGCGCCTGCGCAACCAACAATTGCATGAAGCGCAGCATGTTCAATACTGCCTTCGTCAACGACCCCCGCTTTTTGTAACTGCCCGATCAGAAAGGCTCCCTGTTGCTGAACATAGTTTATGACAGCGCCCTGAACTATCTGACTGGTCGCATTATTGACGTTCCCACTTGCGGCCGCTGTAATCGCTGTCAGTACTTGACGATAAACGCCACCCGGCCCCCAGTTTTTTTCAATGTCGTCTGCCAATTTTTGATAGGCCGCCCGTTGCTCAGGTGATAAACTGGGGTCTTGAGCTGCTTTGCGATAGGCTTCTACCTCTTTGGCACGGTTTGTGATGAATTGACCTGCTTCACGTGCAAATGCAATGGTAATTTCCATCTTTGCCTTGACTTCCTCTTCATTGAAGATCGGTTTTAAGGCATTTGTCGTGTCCCTGTCAGAAGACACATCACGATTCAGGCTGGCGATAATGGTGTCCGCATCCTGCCCAGTCAGTTCTTTTTGTTTCTCTTCATCTGTGAGTGAGATGATACCTTCACTGATACCGGACTTCGTTGTACTGTCTGCACTGTCACTTGCCCCGATTGCAATTGCTGTTCCTGCACTCCAGCCGTTGTATGCAGACTGCTCTGTACCCGGCACTATCTCGCCACCAGTTGTACTTTGACCCTGCTGGTTTTGTCCAACGCCGCTGGAGTCCGCTGCCTTGTGCCCAATCAAACGGTGGCCTTTGGAAGTATATCCGCCGCCAAGATTCACGCTGCTTGCCTTGTATTCGGCATGATTCCTGATATCACTGACTGTCAGAGTGCCTGTTACAAGCGAGTTCCTGCCATCTTCAACCGCCTTGTCCGTACTGGCAATAACAGCACCTGTCAGATCAGTGTTGCCCCTGACACTGATCTGGAAACCTTCGTCACCAGCCTTGATCCCGCTCTGCTCGGTCACGCTGGCATAGGAACTGTCCATTTTCTGCTGGCCAACATTGATGCTGGCAGCAAATCCGATTCCAATCGTGACCGAACCACCAATATTCTGGTCTTTACTGTGATATTCGCTCATGTCCTGCAGGCTGGCAATGGTCAGGTCGCGCCCAACATCGGCTACAATCTGCTCTCCCTTTGCCACAGCACCAACAAGACTGGTATCACGCCCTGATTCCATTGTGAGCACATTGCCAGCCGTGACATGGGTATTGGTCCACGCAAGATCATCTCCCGCTCCTTTCCCTTTGGACATGCTGGCATTCGCCGTAAAACCGAAACCGACGCCCTGTGAACCAATCTTGATCGCAAGCCCAACACCTGCACTTTTCCCACTGGATTTGCGGTCATATTCACTCGTATTTGCAGCTGCCAGCAAATGGATGTCATTGTCAGCTTTGAGGGTGACATCATTGCCAGCCGAGATTTCACTCCCCCTGATGGTCAGATCAGAATTCTCACCGTCACCAGATGCTGTAATACTGATGTTGTTTCCGGCAACAATCGTTGAACCAGACGCTGCAGAACTGGAAACGGCAGTCCTGTCATCCTGCTTTGAAGTGCCAAGGGTAATGGAAATGCCGATGCCACCCGCCTGCTTGGGATGCTCGGCCACTGCGTCATAGGCATTTTTTGCGGCAAGTGCCGTTGTCGCACCCGCGAGTACTTTCATCCGTCCGTCATCTGTTTTTTTCTGGGCAGCGTTCATCTGGGCAGCCGTCTGGACGGCTGATATGACCGGACTGGTAATCGCAACGGAAATGCCGCTTTGCCTGAATTTGTATTCGTTGATGTTAAGATTCGTCTCCTGCGCTTCAGTAATATCCACTTTTTTCGCTGTAATGTTCACGTCACCCTGTAATGCCTGAATATGGCTTCCAGTCTGGGTATAGTGGTTTCCAGCGTCCATGTTCACATCACCCTCAATGGAGCCAACAGTGGATGCAGAAGCATTGTGCGCCCAGTTGTTGTTGTCGTTGGACTGAACCTGGGTGCCAAGGGTAATGCCCAGACCACCCCCACCAAAGAGTCCGCTTTTTTTCTCCTGCCTGAAGCGGTTTTCATGAGAAGATTCTGTTGCAGCAACGATGCTGATATCATTGCCTGCTGTCAGGCTGGTCCCCTCGGTTGATACGACATGGCTCCCGGAAACCGTAATGTCGTTTGATGCAAGCAACTCCACCGTATTTCCACTGATGACGGACCCCTGTGCATGGGATGCGTTAACCGTGTCGCGCGTAGTGGTGGTCTTGCTGGAGAGCAGGCCGCCCCCGGTTTTGCGATGATGTGCCTCATCCAGGTGAATGGTGTTTTCAGAAGCTGTCAGATTAATGTCGTTTCCTGCAACAAGAGAAATACCGCCTGACTCGCTGCTGACGTAGGCTCCACGTGCATTGATGTCATTGTTTGCAACCAGCATGATTTCGCCATCAGCGTGTATGGTGCTGCCAGCTTCTGTTGTGCCCCCTTCAGTCCGGTAATTTCTGTCATCCCACCGGACGGTATTGCTCTGGCCGGTCTCTACTGTGCCAAGGTTGATGCTGTTGCCTGCCGCCAGGACGGTACTGCCTGATTCAGAAGCATTGACTATCGCAGCTCCATGAACATTGATGTCATTGCCGGCCATTGCAATCAGGACAGCATCCGTGCTGCCGGTCACATACAGGCCTGCCTTGCGGTCCATGTTCGTGACTGATCCACTGCGACTGCTGGTTGAGCGGGTGGTGCTCTCTACATTGATATCGCCGGCAGCAGTGGCATCAAGCCTGTTTATGGCATCAATGATTCCGCCAATATTGTTAATGTCAGCACCGGCAAGCATCTGAACAGCGTCACCAGTAATTCTGCCACCAATGTTGTTGATGTTCTCTGCAGTGATGGCAACGACTTCACGCCCTGCTACAGTGCCCTGGTTTGTCATGTCACCGGCTAACTGCAGACTGATTTCATTTGCCGCAAGCAAAGAGCCGCTCGGGAGCAGATCACCTTCACGTGGCTTTAAATAAAGCTGCGGGACAAGAGCAAGGGTGAGTTCGCCATTGGGGAGTTCCACCTCTTTTTCGACAAGCCATACAATGTCGCTGGTTAACTGTGCAATCTGCGTATCAGTCAACCCGACTCCTGGGCGCAGTTCCCACTGCATTGCAAAGGTGGTGCCGTTGTCAAGCAGAGCCATGTACATTTTCTCGTTTGAGGAATAACCCTCAAGGAAGCGGCGACCCGTCAGCTGGGCAACCTGTTCCTGCACCAGCTTCTGCTCGTAAAAACCATCTCCAACGCGTTTCATCAGGACAGTGGGGTCAAGATCGAGCTTGCCGAGCATGTAATCTGACGAGAGCCACTTGCCGTAGTCCGCAAACAGCGGATTGGTCTCAATAATGTACCCTTGGGTTGCATCCGGATTGACCTTGAACAGACTGCTGTCTGACAGCGTCAGATTGTCAGCACCGTCGTTGAATGCAAAAGCGCCGAGGCTGATTTCCTGAATAATGGTCGCAGGATTGTAGCCAGCGGTAGATGTTCTTGTTCTGGTGGATGACCCAAAGGCACTGCTAAGCTTGCTGGGGGTGTAGCGATAGTGATTGGTAACCGTGCCTGAATCCCATGTGTAATTGTAGCCCGGCGTTTCTTCGTTGACCAGGCTCTCAGCAGAAACCTGCAGCAGCCCTCCTGCGAGAATACGGCTGTCTTTGTTATGAAGGAGACCTCCTTCAAAGACCAGATCACCGCCGGCCATGATCTGGCCCGGAGCACTTGAACGGACAACAGTGGTGTCGTAATAGCGTGTGTAATCATAGTGAAGATAGTTGTCACTCTGGCCTGTTGGCGTGTAAAGAGTCCGTACGCTGCTGGAACTTACGCTGACTTCGCTGGGTAGGTAACGGTTCGAGGAACCCGTAATGGCGTATTCCTGAATTCTTTCGCTGCCAACACGAATACGTTCTGTACTCAGGTGCAGGTTTCTGTTATAGAGGGCCTCCGCTGCAATATGCATGTTGCCAACAGCCTCAACCGTGGCACTTTCATTGACAACGCTTTCAGCTTTCCCACTCGCATGGCTATTTGCGTCCAGCGTACCACCAACGGCCAGGTCGCCCATGCTCAAAAGCACGGCACCCTCGCGGTTGACGATGGTATCTGCTGCCATGTCCAGCCGTTCCCGTGCAGCAATGACACCGGCACTATCCCCATCTTCGCGATTTATCAGCTCATTGACACCGATGGCAATGTGATCTCCAAAGATGCTGCCAGTGTTCTCAAGACGGCCATCTGCTCTCACTACCAGTTCACCGGCAGCCGCACCCATGTGCCCGGCATTTCTGACGCCAACACCATGCTCTGTTCCAACACAGATGACGTGAGTTGACGTCACCCCCAATGATGAAAGATACTTTACCCAGGAGAATCAGGGTAGAGGTTGAAAATTTTTTTGGTGGTTTAGACCCCGTTTCCAACATAATCCTCCGGAACTGACTCGGACCCCAAATTGGTTCCCCACTTAGAGAGCGCACGTTAAATTGACCGTTGACGCAAGTCGTCTTCAGGTATGCAGTCCGGTCCCTGATGTCTTCTGTTTTTTCATCTTGGGATATAGGAGATTTCTTATGGGCGCATTAGCAAAACTTTTCTTGCGTGTTGTCTCTCTTGATGTACATCAATCTTCCATTACAGTATGCGTTTTAATTGATGACGAAGCTGGTGTAACTCACATTGAACAGAGGCAGTTTGGCGGTTTCAAGCGAGACCGTCGTGAAATGGCGCAATGGATATTGTCGTTCAATCCGCAAATTGTCGTAATGGAGAGTTCCGGTTCGTACTGGCAAAGTCCGTATGTCGCACTTGAGAAAGTTGGTATCAAGGCGATGGTTGTCAATGCGAGGCACGTAAAGAAGGCTCCGGGCAAGAAAACAGACTTCAGTGATGCCAAATGGCTTGCTCTTTTGGCTCGTGCTGGTCTTTTGAACCGTTCGTTTATCCCTTCTGCAAAGTTGCGCCAGTTACGTTTGGTTTCTCGCGAGCGATACGGCTTTGTAAAGATGTTAGGCACTCTGAAAAATCGGCTTCACCATCTTCTGAGTCAATGTGGAATTCGTTTGAATGTCGTGGTGTCCGATATTCATGGAGTTGCAGCGCGCGCCATGGTCAAAGGAATTATTGCTGGAAAATCGCCATCCACAATTCTTGATTATGCGGGCAATCGCCTAAAAGCAAGCAGGGCCGAGCTGTACGAAGCAGTTCAAGGCGAGGTTGATGTTGAACACCGCTTCCTCCTTAATGAGATAATGCTGTCCATTGAGGAGACAGAAGCTCGTATTTCCAGACTGAACAGGTATTTGCTTGACGGACTTGCCGAAGAGGAACCCTACTTGAGGTTTTTGGAAACGATTCCGGGAATTGATCGGTTAGGTGCAGCCATGCTGCTGGTTGAAATCGGCACAGACATGTCCGAATTCAAAAGTGCGGATCATTTGTCCTCGTGGGCTGGGTTGTGCCCTGGAAATCATGAGAGTGCCGGTAAACGGAAATCGGGGAGGACCCGAAAAGGCAATGTCCAGGTGCGGAGATTGCTTTGTGAATTTGCTCACGCAGCTTCCCGCACGAAAGGCACAGCCTTCAAAGCGAAATTTGACTCTCTGGTGTACAGGCTAGGCTATCGGCGGGCAATTGTAGCAATTGGCCACAAAATTTTACGAACAATTTTCTATATGCTGGACCGGGGCGAACCTTATCGTGACTCCGTGTTCGACTATGAAGCAGAGATGGTCAAGAAAAACGCTCCCCGCTGGATCAAAAGTTTAGCCAAGTACGGATACCTTGATACAGCTTTAACCTGATTTGAATTTGCATTCTCTTTTTTATGACCATCATTGGTCAGGGTTTTGTTTGTCCGTAGATATCACTGTTCTTTCACGTTAACCAGCACAATCCTGTTGGCGTACATCCCGCCAAGATGGGCAACATCAATGGCAACCTGCGGACGGGCACTGTTTTCTGCAGATCCTTCAGGCCCAGTGTCCGGTTCACTTGCGGGAACTGCTTCCACATGGGTATTGTCGGCACTGACTCTGTTTGTGCCGGTCGTAATGTGAAGACTGTTGGCCCAGATGCCGGCATTGATTGCAACGGAACGCGCTATCAGGTCGGTATAGTCAGAGCGCGTGGCATCCAGACCTGCGCCCTCAATACGAATGCTTCCCCCACGCACGTTAAACCCGTCAAGCCGGCCATTCGTCATGATGGGCTCACCTGTTGTCATCGTTGCACGGGATGCATTGATAAAACCGCAGCCATCACAGGTTACACCGGCTGGATTGGCAACAATCACCTGCGCTTTTACACCGGCTACTTCCAGATAGCCGCGAAGAACACTCTGGTTCTGGGAGTTGACCTCATTCAAAATCACGCGGGCAGTGGAACTGGCAAGATTCGGATTGCCCTGCAGCCAGCCAGCGAGCTGCGTTTGGGAGCTGACCCGGGAATTGTTGAGAACGGCGCCATGCTGCTCAACATCAAAACGGCTGTACCTGTTATGCGAAACACCCGCAGCACTTGGCGTATTGATGTTTACCACTGGTACACCATTTTGTGCATGGTCAACTGCAGGCCCGCCTGAAGAAGACACAATCTGCGCGTGGGATGGAACAAAGGCGACAAGACCCAAAGCAAGGAGTACCGAAAAATAGAGTGGGCGCAAGGCGGCTTCAAATGGCCTGCTTCGAGATGCCGCAGGAGTCTCTTTGGAATCACGCTCTGATCCGGTTCCTTTTGCTTGGTTTTTGGTTCCTTCGCCAACTACCATCAAAAGACCGCGCACTTTATTAAAAATTACCTTGTACAGATGTCTGTTCATTTTAAGGTCCTGTTTAATTTACGAAAGGGCGGGTACTGCTGGCTGCCTGGCAGCAACGTATTCAGGAGTCATGGCGGGATTGCCTGAAAACCATGCCCTGGCTTCCTGTTTTATTACGTCAGCACCTTTGAATTCCATAACGCGCAGACTTCGTTCGGTACCGCGATGGTGCAGGTAGCGTCCATAACTGGTCCTGAACAATAACGCCACGAGGCTGCGCATTTCACGGGTCCTGCCAAAGGGGGCAACCCAGTCCAAAAACCAGATTCTGTCTCCGCTTTGCCAGTCCTCATTACGCATCATATGAGGAGGATGGAGTATGTAACGTTCCTCCGCTTCCTCAGAAAACGTCGCCCACGACAGGTAAAATACGGGCTTGCCTGATTCAGCGGCAAGAATGAACTGCCCCGTTCTGATGGCAGGGAAGAGCAGTACATCAAGAACATGCAAGGGGAAGTTGCGGTGAGCTTCCGAGTGCATCCAAAGCCAGATGGCTGCCCCTGTCATTTCCGCTTCATTGAAGGACTGTTCAAGCAGTCGAGGGGCGAGAATGTCAAGATTGTTGTATTGCATGAGTCACCTTAAATTAACCTGTCTGCTACAGTCATTGTCAGGATATGCCATGAATTGGAATCAACGCTTCAGAAACTGGTTTTTGCTGTTGCAGCACATGCTCCACGCGCCCCCTGGACTTGTCTTTTTGCCATCACCCTGTCATGGGAACTTGCTGAAACATGGTCATTTTAGCAACACGCAATACGGCATGTCCACATAAAATATTCAACAAAATCAGTGAAATAGTTGCGCCACGGAAATATTTTGGTTGTAAGGCGAACTTAGGAATCGAATGGTTTTGTTAAAGTTGAATGGCCAAATTATTGAATAGACTTTTGAAAAAAACAGATATTTTTAAATGAGGCGGATGAACAAAAATTTCCACAGAGGAATAGAGGCCATCATGTTTTTGCGAGCAAAAAAGAGGCCACATTTTTTTGACGGCCTCAGAAAATCTGTTGTATTTTTGTCAGGGGTGCTGCGCGCGATGGGTTTTAATGGAAGAATAATCATGAGAAATGGCAGTCATGAAGGGCTGCCATAACAACTGCTGTCCGGCATCTTGGCAACTCCTTGACATTATTGAAAAACAAGGGGTTATGCAGGCTTCCGCAATTTGGGCGCATCAGGTGAAAAATAGCGCAAAATTGCCAGTACCAGAGAGTGTGGACAAATGTCCGCAAGCTGCACATCCGATTAGCCTGATGTGGCGCATGAACAGGCATCTCCGAAGAGATGCCTGTCCGAAAGTGAATGGGGAGCACTGACATGCGCAGTGCCCGAATTGATTTATGAGTGCGTATTGCTGGCATAGCTGCAAAGATGGCCTGCCTGGATCAGTTCACCGATGAATTGCCCGACAGCTTCTGCAAGCGCTTTTGCTTCCGACTCGGTTGTTACGTCCTCAACATGAAAGGCAAGGACGCCCTGCTTTGGTTGTTCATTATCCTGAACGAGGGCATAAACGCCCCAGGCTTCTGTTGCTTCTTCTGTTTCTGCCCTGATCACCAGTCCGTTTTCAATTCTGCATGGCTGAATGGCGGTGTCACCCGTGAGCGTTCCGTATCCCGCTATTTGAAACAGGCGACTGCTGACATCGTAGTCGAGCGGATTGAGTGACACATCTGCCAATAACCGGCCATAGAGTCTGTCCGCCTCGGTTATGACTGTATAGTCGCTGATTCTGGTTTTTTCGTTTTTCATGATTTTTCCCTTTGTATTGGATGAATGTTGCTGCCGATGTCCGGCGTGTTGAAAAGAAAAACCATATTGATGCTTGTCCATGCCTTGGCCATGGACAGGCATATTCAAGGAAATCAGGAGTGACTGGACATGGCTATGGCTATGGTGCTGTGACAAAGAAGAACTTCGCCGTTCGCCATTAGAAAGGCAGAGCCAGTCATTACGTCGATGTAGAGCAGGGATTCAGGTGTATGTCTCGCAGAGTGCAACAGGCAGTCTATCCGATACCCAAGTTTCAGGCAACAGGCAAAACAGCTTTTTTCACCTCAAAACATATGCCGTTTTTTTCTTGGTGTCTGATTAAATACGATCAAACTTTCTGAAAAGATTTGCTATGTCTGATCTGAGTGTTTGGGCCACCTGGTTCAGGCAGGAACTCAGGATTCTTCGCGGCGTTCTGCTTTTTCGCGTTCTGCCTGTTCGCGTTCTGCGTGGCGCATTGCAAGTCTGTTTGCAATATCGATGAATGCGATCATGGCGATTACCAGAGCCACGCCTAAAATAACATTGTAGTCACCCATGATTTGCCTCCTTTTTTTCCAGGTCTTCCTTTCGTCTGGTCGCACGAAAGAGAAAAGTGCCCTGAACCAATAATACCACAGCTGCAGTCATAAAAGTTTTCACCAGCTCTGTGAACTCCCCGTCCTTGACAAGCAAACCCACGAATGTTGCTACCGACAGCAAAGACAGGCTGTGTGTATATCTTCCAAAAGAATCCAGTTCTTTTGATGTGAAATGAAAAATTTTCAATCTGGACATGGAATTTCCTCACCTTTTGTTACATGGTTAATTAAACAGCATCACAGCCTCCATCAAAGCTGTCAATATGCTCATGCAGTTTTAACTGCTGCCGATATTCGGCGTGATGAAAAGGAAAACCATATTTATGGTTTGTCTGTGCCTTGGGCATAGACAAACCTGTTCAGAGAAATCAGTTGTGACTGAACGTGGATGCGGTGATGTGCCTGGCGATACGGAATCTGTCCGGATTTGTTTCGAAGCAAATGCGCGGCAATTTTCTTAATGCTTTGATTTTAAATGGATTTAGAGATAAGCTAGAGCTTATAAGGGTATTTGCGGATACAACTGTTCAGGACAAGGCAAAGTGGATTTTGTGTAAAAAACAATTGGTGTGAGCAAAGGAAAAATGCGCCATCAGCCATTAAAAAGGCGAAGGCAGCCATTAGCCGTATGCAGAGTTTGCAGTCAAACATATATCTCGCAGAGCGCAGAAGACAGTCTGTGCGAAACGGGGCTTTTTTGCAATGCAAAACACAGGCTGTTTTTTCAGGGTTTTGAGAGTGATCTTCCCGTTTGCATCAGACAGTGTACGACGCAATCTGGAACAGAACATCCTCGCCCGGATTGCTGTCCCACTCGAATCCGCAGCGCCTGCTCCAGTTTGCCCACAGTGCATGCACCTGCCGCAGGCTCAGATCCAGCCCGTCCTCCTCAAGCAGCACGAGAAGTTTTGTGCAGACATCTGTCCTCTCAGGCGGAACAGCGGGCAAGCCACTTCCCATAGCTGTGAGAGCTGCCAGGATGCGGGCTTTGGCGAGAGCGGCCGCATTTTCATTCCCGCCGGTTTTTGATGAGCCAACATAGGACGAGAGAACCGCTTTTCGGCTGTGTCCCAGCTCTTCTGAAATCCTCATGCGCCTTATATCGGCTTCACAAGGGTCAAGACCGCTCTTGCCGCCTCCAAGTACGCCGGGCAGCAGGCCTGCTTTCAGTATTCTGTTTTCTGCAAACTGGGCACGCAGGCCATGTCCTGTTACGCCAAGAGCCTTTTTTGTAAGACCGATTGAGCGCGCCAGGTGTTCATATCTCCGGATATTCTGGACTAGTGATGCCACTGCTCCATTGCCCTGAAAGGGCCATCCCAGCACCTCGCCTTTTCTGGTCCGGCTTTTGACCAGGTCCAGAATGGCTCTTTCGGCTTCGTTTTTAATCACGATTAGCCGGGGCCGCCCGCCTTTGGCCTGGCCCGGCAGAATCTCAATGTGGGTACCCATGTCCTGCAGATGGGGGTTGAACTTGAGTACTTCAATGCGTCTTAAGCCAAAATGAAGTTCCATTCTGAGCATCAGGCCAAACCTTCTATCTTTTGCGTCTGCCACCCGGAAGAGTTCAGTCACGTCAAGGTTCACGGAAGCAGGAGCCTTTGACTTTCTTGCGGCAACTTCGACCTTGAGCAGCTTCGGATCAACTTCAGGAAGATAGCTCTCAGCCGGGCAAACAATTTGAGGCCGTTTCATCATTTCGGCAAAACGTCTTAACCGGGAAATGTAGTGCTGCAGGGTTTTGGGGCTGAGTTTTTTTTCCAGCCACCAGTGTCTCACAAGAGCGCGTACGTGTTTCTGACGCAGTGCCTGCGGACTCTCAAGCCTGAAGCCAAGCTGAAAGAGCAGGCGAAATGCCAGGAGGACGACTTCTCTCGTTGCTTCCTGGGTTCTGATGCTTGC
>Ga0099364_10012070_pt1 | contig 11707 bp, 10 predicted proteins | sample TergutTh196P3_FD_73070 | JGI IMG/M metagenome (GOLD analysis project Ga0099364, IMG submission 73070) | Microcerotermes parvus P3 segment gut microbial communities from Pointe-Noire, Republic of the Congo - Th196 P3 | ecosystem: Host-associated > Arthropoda: Insects > Digestive system > Gut ...
GAGGGCGGTTTGGAAGAGTTTTGAGAGTTCTTTTTGAGGAGGGCGATTTCGGCTTTGAGTTGTTTGATTTCTTCGAGAAGGTTTTTGATAATTCCTTCGAGTTCGGCAATCCGTTTGTCTTTGGCATCCATGAGCGACATGATAATCTTTTACCAAATAATTAGAAAGACCAAATCAAAAAAAGCGTGAACGGTTACGTTTGTTCTTCATCGTCTTGCAGTGGAGGGTTCGATGGATGCGGACACTTTGGCAGTGCGTCGTGATCATGTTGAGCGTTGGGTTGATCGTTTGCTTGGCGAGTCTTTGGAGCGAGTGGGCGTGGTTCGTATTCGCCATCGTTTGTCGAGGCAGCGAGTTCATTTGCTTGTTTGTACGATTTGTCTGCGGAGCCGACGAATAAGCGTGCGGAGCGTTCGTTGCGTCCGGCGGTGATTTCGAGGAAGATTTCTTGTGGCAACAAGACGGATAGTGGCCGTTTGACGCGGCAGGTTCTTGCCAGTTTGACGGCGACATGTGCGCAACGAGGCAACGATCTGATAGACTATCTCGCCGCACACATCCCTCTCCAAGCCAACAATACCGGCTAAACGGGTACGCTTGTTCTTTGCTCATTTTTCCCGCCAACCCTGTATCACTCGAAAATTTCTTTTAGTTTGGCTCTCCATTCGTCGCTGTGGGAAGTCGGCATCATTACCTGCCCCTCCCTGTCCGCCAATACAAATGTTGGAACGCCGTTGATTGCATAAACATCCGCGTAGGCAGGCTTTCCAGCCCCTACGGTTAATGCCTCCGAAAGGATAATCCATGGCAACTTTTCCTCGGCAACCGCAGCCTTGACCAATGCGGCCGGATCCTCGTCATATTCCCACATGTAGACCGAAACAATTTCCAATCCCCTGTCTTTATATCTGTTGTATGCGTCCAGCATACTGGGTATCTGCATTTTGCAAGGGCCGCACCAAGTTGCCGTAAACTTTATCAAGACGTATTTTCCCCGGAGATTCTCCCAGTTGAAGTCCCTGTCGTCCAACGTCTTGCCGTAGAGTTTCGGGTCCTCACCCGGTGCAAATTTGAGAGACTTTGCCAACTCGTCAATGAGTGCCTTTTTGTCCTCCGCATCCAACGTCAGCGTTTGGATATGTTCTGTTAACTCTCGAGCAAACTGTCCGGCAGAAATCTTATTTTCGTGAGCGACCTGAAATCCCAGCGAGACCACTTCGGAAAAGGGGATATAGCCGAGATGTTCCTCATCAATCCAAGTTTTCAACTCGGCTTTGAACTTGGCAAAATTCTCCGGTGTGGGTTCCCTATTTTCCGACTGCGATTGGAACAATGCAAAGCGGACGGAATAGAGAAGTGATGTCCGCTGTTCATTCTTTTCCTTGGCGGCGAGTTCTTTAATGAAGGCTTCAATTTTTGGTTCGGTTGCTTCGGCACCTCTAATCTGATGTTGTATCATCAGGTACATGAAACGCAAACGGTCTTCCATTTCTTTGAATTCTGCCATCGCGGTCAATTCTTTGAAGAAAGTTTCGAACTGTTGTTCCGCACCTTCGGCATCTGCGGCGGCACGGCTGGCAAGAGCGGTAAATTTCATCTGATACGCAACCATTTTTTCAAAGGGCTGTTCGGCAACTTCCAACAATTTTCCGCTTGCCTGTGTCAAAATGTTGCCCAGTTGTAGGGCTTTCTCTTTGAGGTCGAGGGAAGCCGCATTGAGTTTGCTGCCTTCGTATTGGACGTAAGCCATTACGTCGGCATACGTCTTGGCATCGGGCAGGGTAGGGGCTTTTGGCTCTTCCTGTGCCTGCGACAAGGCGGCCAAAGAAAGCAAACCCAATGAAAACAAACAGAGAACAACAGCAGGGGAGAGTCGAATGGACATAAGAAGTTCCTATGAAAATGAGGGGCAATGAAAAATGAGGGACAGTGGGTGTGCAAAAAATTTAGTGGATAAACGTTTTTTTGTTATTGCGTTATCTTCTTTGCGCCCTTTGCGGTTAGATATTTTTTCAACCACAAAGGACGCAAAGAAAAGGAACAATACCCGCTCAATTTTTACACACCCAGGGACAGTTGAGCCGGCACTCCGGCTACGTGCATCCGATTGTACCACAAAAAGCGGTTGTAGGAAAGGTGTCGGGCAGGGGAGTGCAAAAAAAGGGTGTGTCCAAGTTTAGTAGGTATTTGAAACAGAAGCCGGAATGTATTGTTATTAAGGGGGCAGTGTAACGACGGAGACCAACGCTGGCACACCGTCATTGTGCTCCGCTCCATTCCGGCTTTTGTTGTTCGGGACACGAAAAAGACCACTAAACTTGGACATCCCCCCAAAAAAACAGAAGAGTAGGGGAGTGTAAAAAAGGTAACTATTCAGGCAGAGATGTTGCCTGTCTATTTTGCCCAATTTAACATGATTTCTCATGTCAAAAATTCGGCTGAATGGTTATAACGATTATATTGTAAAACGGCACGAAATTGGACTTTGCGCCCTTTGCAGTTAAAAAAGAGTAACCGAACAGTTCGCAAGGGGCGCAAAGAAAAAACATCCATTTTCCTATTGTTTGTAATAGACCAAACACATCAGTCAATCGTATAATTCCGTTTGTGCTCAATGTTACCGTTTTCCGGCCTGCCGTAAATGTTGGCGTATGGATAACAATCATAACAAACAGCATACGTCTGACTATCCGCACAATCGGCATGTATCCGAAAGTAGTTACCGCAGGCATTGCCGTTTTGTCCATTACTGTCGATGCTATTACTGCCGACGCTATAAATCAGATAGCCGGTATGGCCGTCATTAACCTTATAAACCATCGACTCCCCTACTTTAGAAAAAGGAACAGCCATCACTTTTTCGTTATAGCCGTTACAATGCATCTCTACATGCGGCGGATACCGGTTTTTTTGCTCTTTTCGGTAAAGTTCCAGGAAAAAAGTGTTGGACAAAAAATGCGTTGAGTGAGTTCCATTTCCGTTTGCTGCTGGTTGGGAACTAGGGTAGGGGGGTAGGGGGGAAATAAAATCGGAACAGATAAATGATGTAACAAATTGTTACTACAAGCGGCAATAATTTACCTTTTTCCCTTCGCCTCTCCTTTGTGTCCCTTGTGCACTTTGTGGTTAAAAAAGGAGTAGCCGTTCACGGGTTAACGAAAAACGCTGTTTTTTGATTTCCCAAACTACGTAATTTCCCCATTTTGTTGTAAAAACTTCAATTTTGCTGACAAAATGAGCAGTTTAGGCAATTTAGGGGGCTGGAAATTCGCCATTTTCCAAAAACCGTGAACGGTTAAAAAAGGAGTAACCGCAAAGGATGCAAAGAATGCGTAAGGGGCGCAATGTCCAATTTCATACCGTTTTCAGTACAACTACAAAGTACACAAAGAAAAAGGCCAACTCGACACCGTTTACAGTATGTATCGCGAAAAGGGCAAAAAGAAGAAAAGGGCAGGGGAGTAATGTGATGAAATTATTGTAACACTTCAGCCGTATGTTGCATTTTGTTTTTTTGACGCGAACCACACGTACCTTCGCAAAACAACGCAAACTGCTGTTTGCACATTGTTCTGCGAAATTGAGCGTGTTTCGCATCAAAAAAAACACATTCGCTGAATTATAGTGCAGTAGAAAAGCCGGGCAGGGGAGTGTCCAGTAAAAACAGCCCCTCGATCCCGCCGAGCAATGAGGTTAAAAGGGTAACGGCAGAGATGATGCCTTGATACCTTGCACAGGGATAAAGGCGACATATTCTTTGCGGTCTTTGCGTAGCCTTTGCGCTCTTTGCGGTTAAAAAAGGAGTAACCGCAAAGGACGCAAAGCCCTGTTGCTGCCTTGGCGGGAAACGGCTTACGGAACCCGTAGCGAATGTCCACAGAGCCCGTGGCGTAAGCCAGGAAATAACCGAACGATTCCCTGGCTTGCGCCACGGGCTCTGTAAACAGTTCGCCACAGTAATCATTCCGGCTTTTGTAACCATGAACAAAAGCCGGAATGAAACGAAGTGTAATGACGGTACTCTTCCAAAAGTGCAAAATTAGGCTTTCACCATAAACGAACATACCCTTTTTCGTCGAAAAATCCTTTGTGCTCTTTGTGCCCTTTGTGGTTAAATACCCCTCTCTTTTTTTAACAACAAAGTACACAAGGGACGCAAAGAAAAAAATAACATCGGTTGCTGTTTAAAGGTATATTACTTTCCGGCGGAAGCCTTAAACGGCAGGTCTATAAAGGTGCAGAGGATTGAACCGCAAAGTTCGCAAGGAAAAAGTTCGCAAGGAAATTGTACTATCAGAGGTTCCCTTAAATAATCTTAAAAGCCCAAGGGACGCAAAGTGTGATTCCATGCCGTTTGCACTGTACTCCATTCCCTTTTGCCTCTAACACCAACGTCCGATAATGTTTCTTATGTTCTGTTATCCTGTGTGGGAGTTTATACACGCCTCCACTCCTGTCCTTTACAGAGCCCGTGGCGTAAGCCAGGGAATAACCGAACGCTTCCCTGGCTTACGCCACGGGCTCTGTGAACAATTCCTGTAAATAATGCCTGCCGGCACTGTACCTGCCGGCACTGTAACCGCAAAGGATGCAAAGAAACATACAGGCATATCGGCTTCCCCTCCTGCCCTCGCCCCCTGCCCTTGCCCCCCTACCCTTGCCCCCTACCCTTGCTCAAAAAAAACAAAGCGGTAAATTTTATTGTAAGAGCATTATAGGTCATCCGCTCTTTTGACCATGAAAGAACTAATCGTTGAGGCAAAGATTGAACGTATAAATGAAGTCTTCGACTTTATCAATGCGGAACTCGAACATCACACTTGTCCGCCGGAATTGCAAAGCAACATCAATATAGCGGCGGAAGAAATTTTCACGAACATTGCCAACTACGCTTATCCGTCGGCAAAGGGCAATGCCGTCATCTCCATTACCGTCGGAGAGGAGGCGGTGATCAGGTTTGAAGATACGGGCAAGCCTTATAATCCTTTGGAACATCCTGCACCGGACTTGGATAAGCCCCTGATGGAACGCAAAATCGGCGGGCTCGGAATCTTTCTTGTGAAAAACCTAATGGATAAGGTTGAATATGTACGAATGGATGATAAAAATCTACTTGTGCTCACCAAAAAAATCAAATAACTCCCCTACCCCCTACCCTACCGCAAAGGATGCCCCCCCCTTACGCGGCACGGCACTCCCGATCTGCCCAATACTGCCGAATCACCGTTGTAATCAACTCTTCCCATCGATCCCAAATCGGCTTCGGCGCAAATTGCTTCACGTATTTGCGCCCATTCTGTCCCAATGTTACGCGAAGTTGAGGATCGTCCATCAGACGTTTCAACTTTTGAGCAAAATCGAACTCGTCATTCTCCGAGAGAAAACCATTGTAGCCGTCAACGATCAACTCGTTCACCGCCGAGGTCGTTTTCAGCCCCATGCAAGGAAGCCCCACTGCCATCGCTTCCGCCAACGCCAAACCAAAACCTTCATATGCCGTCGGAAAGGCAAAAATATCGCTTTCACGCAAAACATGAAGCGGCTTGTCCGTCGTTCCCATGAGAAAGACTTGGTTTGTCAAGTCAAGTTCTCGGATCAATGTTTTCAGATAATTTTCATATTGAAGAGTAAATTCCCCGCCATAAAAATGAACCTTCCATTGCGGATAGTCTTTTGCCAGGTGCGAAAATGCCCTTATCAAAAAGTGCTGCTGTTTCTGTTTTTTGTCCAATCGGGCGAGCATCGTGATAACGTACTCGTCTTTGCTCTTTCCCGGACTTGCCGTTTCATCATCGCTGACAGGAACAACAATGTTGGGAATTACCGTAGTTTTGGCATGAGGCAATGCCTCTTGAACACCCTTTTCAAAACTTGGTAATAGCAACTGCAAACAGTCGCAATGTTGCAACGAAGCAAGAGTACGGCAATCGTGCTTCAGCAATGCCACAGTATCGAAATGATGCATCATGATCAACGGACGGTCATGACCAATGGCTTGGACAACACGACAATGATCCAGGGCACTGTACGAGATAATTACGTCTGGTTTGGCGTTACAGACAACAGGTCGAAAAGATGGGGTGAATTTCTGCATCCATTGTTGCTCAACGGGATCGGGAAACAACGGGGCTAAAACAGTCTTTCGAAGCGGCTTCGTGAGTTCCCGAACAACTTTTTTAATTTGTGGATAGTGTTTTTTGCGTCCTGAACCGTTCAGATTGACGAAATCCACTTCCTTCATCAAGGGATAAACGGGAAGTCCCTGTTTGACGGCATCGCACACCACGGTTACTTGGTGTCCGCGTAGCGTTAGTTCATTGGACATGTGGCAGAGGACTCTCTCTGTTCCATAGGCGACTTCGATCATAGTAGGGCCTGTCGCGCATAGTAATATTCTCATTCGTTTTTTTGTGAATTACTGCCCTGGCGGGCAAATTTTAACGCTGACAAACAGAGCCCGTATCGGTAGATACGGCGTTTTCATTATCTCGCCGGAGCTGCCGCTCCGGGCTCTATAAACTTTTATCCTTCCTGTAACTCACGCCGCTTTCAAACGTCTCTTGAGCGGTTTGATTAGCCAATGTCGGTTGTTTTGTATCGGAAAAAGTTGTCGTCCCATGCGGTTGCGGCGGGATTGTAGTGATTTGCCCGAAGGCGGTCAAGGGCAATTTTTCGAGGGATTCACCGAGCCGCGTTCACAGAGCCCGGAGCGGCAGTTAGGGAATCGTTCGGTTGATTCCCTGGCTTACGCCACGGGCTCTGTGTGTTTTGTATAAGATATTCCCGTCAGCACAGTAAGCTTTTACACACCCAGAGGAGAGGAAGAGAAAAAAGGAGAAGAGAAGTCCCATCCGTTCCTGTTTACGGTATAATAGCCGCACCGGGCGGCGTGTGTGCCGGAATGTGTCAATAATTTTGTCCGATGATGTTTGCCCGTGATTTTTAACGATGTTTTTACTGATGATTTTTACTGATGATTTTTCCATTACGGTTGACTCCCTTTGAAGAATATATGCTGCTGGATGACCAACCGGCGTATCCGATGAATTGCTTCTTCAAAATCAAACTTCGAGGGCAATTCGATGATGCAGCGTTTGTGTCGGCAATTCAGGAAACGCTTAAAAACCATCCTTTACTTACCTGTTCGGTAACGGAAACCAAGGGACGATTCTACTGGCAACCTACCGACACAATGCCCGTCATTGCACGAAAGCCTTTGGAGGAAAACCATCCATTCCCTGCCGCTCAAAAAATCGACCTGTTTCATGAGCCCGCATTGAAAATGACGATTTGTCACGAAAAGCCTGTTCAGGCAAACGTCCCGCTCACGGGTCAAACGGATATCATCTTTGAGGTGCACCATTCGGCAAGTGATGCGGCGGGGATTGCCCAATTCATTGAAGAAACTTTATGCCGTTACGCTCAGCGGAAGGGATTTGCCGGCGCACACACAAAAAACGTCGATCCTAGCCTTCTTCGGCACAGAGGAGTCGCCAAATACCGCTCATTACGGTATGCAGCAAAACAATTTTGGGGGATTTTTCGGGCTTGGAAATTTCTCGTGAACAGGGTCATCCCGCTCACTACCCGAAAACCGACGGAGATGCAAAAACCGCCAGCGGCATATCCGGCAATTCTATGCCGAAACTTGACTGAAGAAGAAACGCAACATATCCAACAAAGGGCAAAGCAACTTGAGATCACCATCAACGATTTATTTCTTTGCTCCGCATTTTTAGCGATGGAACAATGGCAGGAACAGCATCTAACCGACAGAAAAAAAGGAAATCTCCGCATTGCTGTCCCCATCAACTTGCGCACTCCGGCAGATGAACAAATGCCAGCCGCCAACATTGTCAGTATGGTTTTCCTTGACCGCAAGCCGAAAAAAATCCAACCGGTACAGGCGTTTTATCAGGGAGTCCACAGGGAAATGCAGCACATTAAACGGTGTCATCTCGGCTGGGCATTTATTCGCGGGCTCACGGTGTACCGCCGGGTATTCGGCAATTTCCGCAAAATGATGCATCCCGAGCGGTGCTGGACAACGGCGACGGTCTCCAATCTTGGCAAATTGTTTGCCGACGTGTCCTTGCCGTTGCGAGAGGGACGGGTTCAACTGGATGATTCATTGGAACTGATCGGTGTCGAAGCATGCCCTCCTGTTCGGTCGTTGACCTCGCTGGGAATTTGTATGATGACTTATGCCGGATGTATGACGATCAACATTCATTACGATTCCGGGGTCTTGACGCGTTCCGATGCTCAGTCGATATTAGACATGTTGCATAACTACGTCATTCCCGTGCTCACGGGAATGACGGCACATCTATATCAAATTAACAAGGGGCTGGCATAGATAATTATCATTATTTATGCATCCTTTTGTAGATTTTAATCCATTTTTTTAGAGTTGTCAACAGTAGTTTCGGCGATCCGTCAGTGAATCGAAACTCGCACTTTTTCAAGAACAGATGAAACCTATGTTTCGGAATGCCATTAAACTTTTGTAATGTCATTTGGCATCAATGTCTTTTCCCTGACATCAGAAATCATCTGTGTATAGACATTGCCTTTGCGTTCTAAACAGCCGAACACGGGTATCTTACCTGTGGCTCCGCGACCGCGTTTGCCTTTACGCACTCCGCCGAAATAAGATTCATCGACTTCTCCATGGAGAAAAGGGGATTCTAAATCCGTGAAATAGGCAATGATGGTACGCAATTTATGGTAAAAAAGATTGACAGAATTGCGGTGGATGCCGACGAGTTCTGCGGCAGTGCGTGCTGTGACACCTGCAACGAAAAAATCGAGTAACTTTTTTAACTGAGCCGAAGATAGACGAGAGCCCTTAATTTGCATAGCGAAATGTATATCAAGAAAAAAAATAGACAACTATCTATGCCAGCCCCTTATTTAACCGCAGAGAACGCAAAGGATGCGGCAAGGGACGCAAAGAACAGGAAAAACACCCACTAAACTTGGACACACCCTCTTTATGTCCGAAGCCCTTCGAGGTTTTGACAGACACCATTTTTATTGTAAAATGACGGTACTGAATTGAACGATTACTGTACATATAGGGTGGTAAAAATTATCAAAAAACAAACAGAGCCCGGTGCGGTAGCACCGGGGCTACCGCTCCGGGCTCTGTGAAAATTTTTCCCGCCAACCCTGTAAAATTCGTAGTACAACAAGGATTTTATCCTCCAAAATATGCAAACAAACGAACTCCGTGAAAAATATCTACAATTTTTCGAATCCCAAGGCTGCGTCCGCAAGCCCAGCGACGTACTGGTGCCGAGATGGGATCCCTCCGTACTCTTCACCCCCGCAGGAATGAACCAATTCAAAGACCACTTCCTCGGACGCGTCAAACTCGGCTCTCCAGATTCACTGACCAAAGCGACGACATGCCAAAAATGCCTGCGAACCGGCGACATCGACAACGTCGGACGAACCGCTTTCCACCATACCTTCTTCGAAATGCTCGGTAATTTCAGTTTCGGAGACTACTTTAAGAAGGAAGCGATCCACTGGGCTTGGGAATTTCTTACCAGCAAAAAATGGCTCGCCATCGATCCGAGCAAACTGTCCGTGACCGTCTATAAGGATGATTACGAGGCGGCGAAGATTTGGTTGGACGAAATCGGAGTACCGGCGAATCGGTTGCAATATCTTGACGAAGACGAAAACTTTTGGCCCGCGTCCGCTCCAAGTCTTGGTCCCGACGGCGTTTGCGGTCCGTGCAGCGAAATCTACTATGATACTGGGAGGGGGGACACACCGAACGGTCCCGTCGAAATCTGGAACCTCGTTTTTACGCAGTTTAACCGTGTCGGTGATCCCGATTTAGCCGATACTCCGGGTAACAACCTGATACCGTTGCCGAGCAACAACATCGATACCGGTATGGGACTCGAACGCTGCGCTGCCGTCTTGCAGGGAGTCGATACGAATTATCACATCGATATTTTGCGTCCGCTAGTCGAAACCGCCGCCGAAGTTCTCGGCACGAAATACGATCCGAAGTCCGACGACGGTCGCCGGTTGCGCCGCATTGCGGATCACATTAGGGCATGTGCCTTTGCGGTGCATGAAAATGTCTATCCGGGCAACAAGGAGGAAAAATACGTCATCCGCCGTTTGCTCCGCCGTGCCGTGCTGGACGGTCAAACCATCCAGCGTTCAGCGGGCAGAGCGGCGAACACGTTCCTGCATCTGTTGATTCCGAAGGTGGCGGAATTGATGAAGGAACCCTACCCGGAACTGTCGGAGACGACGACACGAGTGGCGAAAGTCATCGAAACGGAAGAAGAGCATTTTCTAGGCACCGTTGACAGCGGCAGCGACAAGATTGAACGCATTTTTGCGAATGTTAATCAGAGCCGCAACCGGCAGGTTGCGGGACACGACATTTTCGACATGTACCAGACGTTCGGTTTTCCGCCGGAGTTATTCGAGACGCTGGCATCGGAGCGCGGCTTCGCCTTCGATTGGGAAGGTTTTAGAAAGGAGATGGAGCATCACGGCGAAATTTCCGGCAGTGCCGAAAAGGGTGCACTCTTCAAAGAGGATGTGCTGGCGGAAATCAAGCAAAAGCATAAGACGGAGTTCGTAGGGTATGAGGAAACAGAATGTGAAGCGAAGGTTATCGCTATCGTTGCCGATGGGGAACTCGTTGACTCTTTACCAGAAGGGCAAACAGTGAAAATTATTTTGGACCGCACACCCTTTTATGGAGAAAAAGGAGGACAGGTCGGCGATAAGGGCGAAATCTTCGTTGTAAAAGAAGGTTGCGCCCACTGCATGTTCACTGTTGATGATACGCAAATTGATGGCGATCTCGTTGTACACATCGGACAAAAATATGATCGCACCCCATACGAGGATGAATTTCCGGGGATCGAATTAAAAGTTGGTTATGAAGTTTCTCCGACAGTTGGGTATGGTCGAGATGCGATAGCCCGCGCTCACACGGCAACACATCTCTTGCACCATGTGTTACGAAAAACATTGGGATCACATGCCGAACAACAAGGCTCGAAAGTGGATTGCGATATATTGCGATTCGACTTCACGAATCATCAAGCGGTAGATCGGAAAACGTTACAGGAAATCGAATTAGAGGTAAATCGTCTAATCCTCTATTGCGACGAAGTGGGAACCGAAATAATGACGATTGACAAAGCCCGTGAAGCTGGAGCAATCATGCTTTTTGGCGAAAAATATCCCGAAATCGTGCGTGTCATAAAAGTCGGCAACAGCGTGGAACTTTGCGGCGGTACGCACTTAACAAATGCGTGTCAAATCGGCTTGTTCAAAATCATCTCCGAGGAAAGCGTAGCGGCAGGAGTCCGCCGTATTACCGCACTGACGGGTATGAAAGCCGTAGAAAAAATGCAAGCGGAAGCCTCGTCCGTTCAACAACTTGCGTTGCTGCTCAAAGTGCCCGCCGAGGAAGTGTTGGCAAAGGTGGAAAGCCTCAACGCACAGGTCAAACAATTACGGAAACAGTTAGCCGCCCCGCCTGCGGGGCGCATCGCAGGCGATGCCGCTAACGCCGATAAACTGATAAAATCCGCCGAAGTGATTAACGGCGTGAAATTGATTGCTTGCGAACTGCCTGACATGGATGTCAATGCGGTGCGGCAGTTGATCGACCAGATTCGGCAAAAAACCGACTCGGTCTTTATGTTATTTGCGC
>Ga0099364_10012071_pt1 | contig 11706 bp, 9 predicted proteins | sample TergutTh196P3_FD_73070 | JGI IMG/M metagenome (GOLD analysis project Ga0099364, IMG submission 73070) | Microcerotermes parvus P3 segment gut microbial communities from Pointe-Noire, Republic of the Congo - Th196 P3 | ecosystem: Host-associated > Arthropoda: Insects > Digestive system > Gut ...
ATAATTTATTCGCTGTTTTAAATAGCAGTTTCTGGGTGTGGCGCAGATTGGTAGCGCGCTACCTTGGGGTGGTAGAGGCCGCTGGTTCAAGTCCAGTCACTCAGACCAGCAATGTTCTTATGGGACTTGAGCCTGTAAGAACATTTCTTTTTCCTATAACTAAGCCACACGTCAACGATTCTAAATGTCATGCGAGAGCAAAAACAAGGAATTATTTTACATTTCGTCGCCTTTTTCGCGTAAATTTGGGGTAGGGCATGAATGTTCTTATGGGATTTGAGATATTGCTTCATGGATTTTTTCTATGACTTTAACTACCGTCTAACACGGCAACACTAATTTATAGTATAACAAAACTGCCAACTTGAATTAGGCGGTTTTGGTTTCATGGACTTAGAGACCTAGAGCTTGGCGTATGCGGTTATGGATTTTCACCTCGGAATGGTAATAGCCACGCTCTCTTAGAGCTTGAATGACCTCGTCGTAAATTGGGCCCCTTTGAGGATCAGAAATGGTTATAAACAGCACAAATTCTTGCCCCTCATAATTTTCACCTAATCTTGCAACAGAATCTATCATCAATCTCCAAGGTTTTTGTTCTATCCCCTTTTTGATTGAGCGTGCATATGATTTTGTCGGATTCCACTTGAAGCCATTCTCAACCCGAGACCTTTCATATTTTTCATCCCACTTTTTTAAGATTGGAACCTCACTGCTAAATCCCTTTACATTTCCCTCATCATCAAGATAATCATATGTGCCAAAATGGGCGTCAATATTTGTCCGGCAATACTCTTGACCAAAAGAAGCATCAATTTTAGGAGTGTACACTAAAGTCATTTTTATCTCTCCATAGCATTTTCCGTTCCTGTATAGAGATTTAGGGTAAGGAAAGTCGTTAAACTCAATGAAAACTCCATCATACAGCGCACCAGAAAACACTAAAGTTACATCGGAATTGGTACATGTAAGAATATCCTCAATGTTTTTAGCTGGGAGACCATACCCGTAGTATTGATTAAAGTCTTTGGTATCTCTTTTAGCTTGCTCAGGAACACTTGCGGAATGAATTAAAAATGCCTTAGAGAATTCTCGGGAACGCTCCTCGACAACACCATGACGCAATGTAGCGTATATTGCAGTTACAGCAGGAGTTGAGTAGCTTGTCCCTATACCTTCAACGATGTTACCATGGATATCAAATGATATTATGCCAGTTCCATTATAAGTCAGGTCATTCCTACAGTTACCCCCATAGTGAACGACATCTGGCTTAATAAGATAATTGGCTCCGGGTCCTTTTCGCGAAAATGGAGATGGCATATCTTTATCCACATAATTAGCAATACCGATATTGGCAATAGATCCAACCGTAATGGCACGAACAGAATCAGACGGCGATGTAATACGGTCGTCATTATGTAGGTCAACTACTGGTGGCCATTCTCTCAAGGGAGTGGTACTGTAATTTCCTGCAGGCAAGAGGATATCAACTTTGTACATGTCTTGCAAATCATCAAGTGTCACAGCAAAATCCGAGATAATATCGCCGCAAATCGTGCTTGTTCCTAAAGATATATTCCATATTTTTACATTTTCATGGTAACGCCCAAAAACTTCATGAAGTATGTCTATCAGCATGTCTTCTGATAAAAAATCTGTTGCTCCTTTGCTCGGGTCGTTATTGGGAGATACAACAACGTCGAGGATTTTGTACTGTGGTTGATTTTGGCTCCCATCGTTCAATATACTGCCATATTCAATCATGCCAGCTACAAAAGTTCCATGTTCGTAATTTCGATATTCCTCTGCTACAAAGATTTCACGTTTATAAATCCACGGCTCTAAATATCTGTGCCCTGGCATGATGCCCGAATCTATTACACCTATGATTGGATATTCCTCTCCATCCATCGGCATCGGCAAGGTACCTAATCGCTTTTCTGCCTGAATTATGTGAGGGAATTCATAGGTGTATTGAGGAAAAAAAGATATTTTATGCACTCCAGGATACTCCATGACTTGATTTAAGACGTTTTTATCTTCGCAAAACAGTTTGTATACGCATAAACTTCCACCATAGTTTAAACGTGTAGCTCGCAAGCCAAGTTGATTTATCTGCGCTTCAAAACCTTGTGTGAAGTATTCATTGTCTGTAGCATCATCAAATGAAAATAGTTTTACCTTGATTGGTTGCGTAAATCCAGTAATGTCTGAATATTCCTTTATATCTATTTTATCTTGTATAGGATACGCTTTTATTTCCTTGATTTTTGTCATGTTGATTTTTACATCTTCGCTTGATGCCAGATTTACTGTACTAATAAGGTGTTTTAGCCCTTGAGGAGTGACCTTAATTAAAACTTCATCTAGGTTTTCCGCTCCCACAATCGGGCATGTGTTGGATTTGAACAAAGCTGTAGGCTTGTGTGATTTTGCGATAGCCTTTTCTTTCATAACTACTTTGCCGATGCATGGTGTATTCGGGAATTGCTGGAAAGTGCCCTGCAAATCTGAAAATAGATTTTGACATTGTGTTGCTATCTGTCCTTGTAGTTCTGCAGTAAAAGGTTCCAGAGGTTTTTTGCTTCCGCCTGGAGGCGGCCTGTTATAATCCGTATCTCTTGGAAGCACTACTTGGATGGGTAAGCGATTATTTTCATTCATCAGAATTAACCTCCTTATCCTTTATTAATTCAAATACATATGACTTTGAAACGCCTAGAATCTCTGCAATCTGAGCGTAACTAAACAATTTGCTGTCTATTTCACGCAGATATTTTGCTCTTTCGTAATGTATGGCTTTAGCTGTTATATTGTTTTCATTCGGAATTTTGCTAATACTAAGAAAATCCAACAAATAGCTAAATATTGCGCTCATAGTAATTGGATTATTTTGCAGAACAGAGTCAATGGTCGCTTTGTTACATATTTCTTCAATATCTGCGCCTGAAAACTCAGAAAAGGCTAATGATATTAAACTGATTTCCTTTCCAGATAATTGATTCTTAGGCAAAAATAAATCTATCAGGTTCTTTCTTGATTCATTATCTGGTTTAACAATGGGTATTTTAAACCCAAAGCGCCTCCAAACCGCAGGGTCAAGCAAGTGATCATGATTGGTCGCAGCGATTATTATGCTTCCGTTTTTCAGATTATCAATATTTTGCAATAAACTATTTACTACTCTTTTTAATTCCCCTAATTCATTGTTGTCATCCCTAACCTTAGCGATTGCGTCGAATTCGTCAAGAAAAAGGATGCAGGGGACAGTTTGTGCATATTCAAAGATTGAGCGTATATTTTTCGATGTGCTGCCCAGATAGGAAGAAATCATCCCATCGAGTCTTGCTGTAACCAGGGGTAGCTTTATTTTTGCACATATATATGCTGCTAGTTTACTCTTGCCGCATCCGGGGGGACCATATAAAAGGATAGAATTGGGTACCTGTATACCTGAATTTATCAGCTTGTTTGAATTTTCATAGTAAACGATGAATTTTTCCACCTGGTCACATGCGTCCTTATTCAACACAACTTTTATCTCCGCAGCGTGTGACGGTTGGAGGACATCAGCCATTGGAAGCCTTGTTTCCTGATCTAAGGGTATTTTCATTGAATCAATGGTTGACATCTGTGTCATAGTAACAGAACTGTTTGCCAATATTTTTAGAAAGCTGTTGGCAAGACGTGTTTCGTTATTTTCTTTTAGCTTATCTATGAGGAGTTTCGTGTAGTTAGACACTTTAGCTTTATCAGACTTAAGAGCGCCTTCAACAATTTTTAGTACTTCGCTCGAATACTCCATAACACACCTCCTGTGTACGATTTATATTATATCGTGGACGATTGCAGTTGTCAAGCACATTTTTCATTGAATATTAAGAACGATACCTAGATATTCAAGAACACATTGCTAGAGACTGCTTGCGAAAAACTATCTGCAAATTGTGAGTTAATGTCGAAAGGTATATTTCCTTGCTAAAACAAAGTTGATTGTGATATACTATGGGTAGCGGGTTATGTACGTAAATTCAAAATGCCAAATATAATATTAAAAGCGCGCATCGGTACATATGAAAAGCGCCGACTCTTTCATCGAATCGACGCTTTCTAGCTGTTTTTTAACGGGTTCTACTTTTGGTAGTATCAATTTATCTGATTGTTATGCGGTTTCTGTGAATCCCATAAGAACACTCATACCAATAATGCTCTTATGGGATTTGAAAAATATCAAGCTATTGCTTTAGTGAGATTTCGTTTTCTACTGCCAAACGCTTCCTGTATATAGCGGAAAAGCTAACTTCCGAGGAAGTCTAAATCTTTATCGTGGATTGGCAGCAATCTTTTATGAAATAATTTGTTGATTTTAAATGTGGTGCTTTAAATTACACCGAAGGCATGATTCTTTCCATTCCGCTCATGTAAGAACGCAGTACCATAGGGATGCGTACACTACCGTCTGCTTGCAGATTGTTTTCGAGTAGTGCAATCAATGCACGCGGCGTAGCAACTACGGTATTGTTGAGTGTATATGCGAAATAGGTTCCCCTTTCACCTCGAATGCGAATACCTAATCGCCGTGCTTGCGCGTCACCTAAATTGGAACAGCTGCCCACTTCGAAGTATTTCTGCTGACGGGGAGACCAAGCTTCCACATCAACGCTTTTAACCTTGAGGTCTGCCAAGTCTCCGCTGCAACATTCCAATGTGCGTACAGGGATGTCCAATGTGCGGAAGAATTCCACCGTATATTCCCACATTTTGTTATACCAATCCATTGAATCTTCGGGTTCGCAAACTACTATCATTTCCTGCTTTTCAAACTGATGCACGCGATACACACCGCGCTCGTCTAATCCGTGAGCACCGACCTCTTTTCGGAAACAGGGCGAGTAGCTTGTCATAGCTTGAGGAAGAGATACTTTGTCCAAAATGGAATCAATATAGCGACCTATCATTGAGTGTTCCGATGTTCCAATGAGATATAAATCCTCATTTTCAATTTTGTACATAATGTTTTCCATTTCAGAAAAACTCATGACCCCTGTTGCTACGTTGCCGCGAATCATAAAGGGTGGAACGCAGTAGGTAAAGCCCTTTTCTATCATAAAATCACGAGCGTAGCTGAGGATTGAAGAATGCAGTCGCGCCAAATTCCCTAACAAATAGTAGAAACCATTGCCGGACGTTTTACCAGAGGCAACGTGATCGACTCCAGAAAGGCGTTCCATAATGTCAATGTGATGGGGAATATTAAAAGACGGGATGGTGGAGTCGCCATATCTGGCAACTTCCATGTTTTCGCTGTCATCTTTGCCGATTGGAACGCTTGGGTCGATGATATTTGGAATAACCAACATTATTTCACGGATTTTAGACGAATATTCGCCTTCTAGCCTCTCCAGTTCCGCAAGGCGAGGGGCGATTGAGGCAACTTCCTTTTTGGCATTTTCAACTTCATCTTTTTTCCCCTGCGCCATTAATTCTCCGATTTGTTTGCTGATAGTGTTACGCTTATTACGCAGTGTACCTGCTTCGGTGGTAAACTCTCGGTGCTTGATGTCGAGTTCTATCACCTTATCTAAAAGTGGGAGTTTCTCGTGCTGGAATTTCCTCACGATGTTGTCCTTAACCAGTGCAGGCTGATTGCGTATAAAATCTAGAGCTAACATAATTGCTTCCTCCATCGGCTAAAATTTAGTATTCCGCGTCATTTGTGGTCGTTCCGCATGATGTGTCTAAGCAGCAACTATTGCCCCCACCCGACGATAATGCGGAACGACCACTACAACACCATATTAACAGTATTATAGTTTGTATAATGGTTGAATTTTTTGTCTAACAATGCTATAATATGGTATTGTTAGAACCGTTTGGCAAATGACATTAGTACCCATCATACCCAGACCAGTCTTCGACGTTCGTCCACCTGGAGTTTTTATCACCATTGTGATAGTAAAAATTCCTCTTAAATGTGGCAAAATCGCATGAGCCACAAGAACGGCATGAACCCTCCGAATCACCATCCGAGCAGGAAAGAGCTGTTTTTTGACTACAATCCGGAAGAAAGTTTTTTTGAGTAAGCATCGTTTGTCCTCCTTTTCCATCGCAAGCTAATTCTGAGTACATTCTGTTCGTCAATTTCTCGAAGTAATAATCAATGCTGCTTGGCTTTAAACGGTTGCGCCTTTTTTTGTTCTGCTTCGTACCTTATAGCCGTTTTGGTAATGGCTAGCCCACCTTTGCTAGTTTCCTTGTACTTCTCGTCCATATCCTCGCCAATTTGCTTCATTGAAACCAAGACTTCGTCGACAGGGATAAAACTTTGAATTCCCGCAAGTGCCATGCTTGCCGAGGCCAATGCCGTTACAGCACCGAAAGCATTCCTTTTTATGCAGGGAATTTCCACATAGCCTGCTACTGGATCACAAACCAACCCTTCAAGACTCTTGATTACCAAAGCGACGGCATGGGCGCACATTTCGGACGTACCGCCTAACAGTTCTACGCAAGCTGCCGCAGCCATCGCCGCTGCGCTTCCTATTTCGGCTTGGCAGCCATGCTTTGCGCCACTAACCGAAGAAACGCTGGCGATAATGCCCTGTACGCTCCGTGCCGTAAACATAGACATTACTTGAGCCTCCTCCGATATATGTAGCGATTTATCTTCGCCTAGAGCGATGATTATTGCGGGAAGTACACCTGCGGCCCCGCAGGTTGGACAGGTCACAATAGGATGTTTGCCACGGGCGTTCTCTTCCACAATGGCTAACGCTATACATATGGCACGATGTCCTAAGGGGCCGAGTAAGCGGTAGTGCTGGTCAGATGCTAGCAATTTTGCGTTCATTCCTGCGAGAGACCCACGAGTCAAATCAGAAGTCGACAAGCCGTATTCGACGGCCAGTTTGTCCGTTTTCAGCAAAATGCGCATTTCCTCAAACAGCAAATCTTTGCTCTTTCCGCTCATCTCCGCGCCCATCGTTAGTGCAAAATCGGAGATTCTGCAGTCAAACTTTTTACAGAGCTGAACTAGTTCAACGAAGGTAGTGGGCTGATTGCCTTTCATGTTAGTACCATCCTCTCTGTTTGTGGTGGCTTTTGGGCAGATTTTCCTGCCCTTATCCCACACTGCCATGCTACGCACTCAGCAGAACTGCCCGTTCTACACCTTTTATTGCGGAAACTGCGTGTATTAGGTTAGAATCGAATTGTTGCGTACTTGCTAACGTGATAATACCCTGACCGATAGCGACGTCTACACCGTTTAGCTGTTTGCTCAATGGCAGCAAGCCTATATTATAAGGTATAGAGCTTGCTTTATCGCGAAATAGAACCAGTGTGTTGGCGTAACCGCTACTGATGACCACTTTTTCATCATTTATTTGCGTTAGGACTATGGCGCCGCCGCCAATTGATACCCCAATTACCTTTAGTGTTTGTCCTCTATTGCTGAGTTCAACGACAGCTACGTTCGGCTCGTTGGGCAAGGGGTTGTTAAGTGGATTGCTGTCGAAGGTCACCCGAATATCAATTCCGGCTTCCTCGGCCAGTACAGCACTATCGCAAAGCCGTGAGTCGTCTGGCCTCATGGATAACAAGCCACCAATCAGCGCAAGGTCCGTCATGTGTCCCTTGCCGGTTTCAGCAAAGCTTGATAACAGAGTGATGTGAGCCGCTGTAAATTTGCCTGAGTACAGGTTTGCAGCGTGTTGGCCGATGAGGCATGGACCCGCTGTATGGCTTGATGATGGGCCAATAACTGATCGCCAGTTTACTTTAGGCCACCGCTTTGAGTACGATTGAATTATGCTAGAGGGGATGTCCATAATGCACCTCCTGTTGCTTTCGACACGTTGATAATGCGGTTTTTATGGTCATTTGGTTTGGGTTGTCCACTTTCCGCCTGCATGGGCATCACCGCCTTCCTTTATTGATTTAATTGTATCATCCCTTGTCCTGACTTTTTTTGACTACTTGGGGGACGTCTTTTCTGACATCATTTCAGACATTATTTTGGACATTCATCACATTGTAGTAAGGAATGACGATATTGACCAAACGTTCATCCGTTAACCGTCACAAAGAAATATACCCAGTATATTTGCTGTTTAAGAATATAGGATACCTTTGTTGTGGTAGTAATCCTACAGATAGTATCTTTACTCCATGGCTTTATGCCGTTCTCTGTGACCATATAAAAAACGAACACGGGAATCTATGCGAACTAAAGAAGAATAAATTATTCCCGCGAATTATAAGCAATAACAGAATAGTGAAGCCTTGTCCTGCTCGTGAATTGTATAAAATTTATGAAGAAATAAAAGACAGGAACGAAATAGTAACTCGGGCAATAAAAAACAACAAACCAGTTAATATGCACTGGAGTGATTCCATTACCGAAAAAGAGCTTTGTGATGTTTTATTAAATCTGGAGTTTGAAGCTGGTATTGAAAAATATATAGAACGTCATATCAAAGAGAGTGACAAAAAAAATGTAGCGGTATTTTCATTAAAGTATGTTTTTCCAATCGCTCCTTCTAAAGAATTTCTAGAAAACCATCCTAATGTAATTATTTCAAAGAATTATGTGGCTCTGAATAATGCAATTAGCACTTTGAAAAGAGGTAAAATGAAACTCTTTTCGGAAAACGAAGTACATACAGCTGTAATATTTGATGACTTAAAGGACAATGGGGATTACAAAGAGCGTTATTCAACGATTAATTATTACACATCATATCCAACAGAACTCCCTAATATCAACGAAATAATGAAAAGTATTTCCAAAATTAGTGGAACTGAGAAGGATGGAGATTTGTTAGCATCTATAGCCCACAGACTCCCTAGTTACAAAGTTTCGTACGAAAAATACCCACCTACGGAATCATATAGCACAGTAGGTTTACACAAGCAAGCTATTGATTATTTGGTTTGCAAGTTAGGTACGGTTATAAATGACGATACCTTTAGAAAGAAGTTAATGAAAATCGTAGATCAAACTGGATATGAAATTGAATATAGCGATGACTTGATATCTGAATCGAGATATAATATCTTCAAATCAAATGAAAAATACGGCGAAAAATTAACTGCAAATATGTTCGCCGATGAGAGCCTATTGTTTTTGTTGCATGGATTGTACAAAAAACGAATTGATGCAGAATCGGAGGAGTAAATATGTCCAATATTGTGGTTTTTGGAGCAACACAAGCCGGTAAAACTACTCTTTTGGGATATCTCGCTTCAAAAGCATTATCTGACAAAGAATTCACAAAAGCAATCAATCAAAATAAAAAAATAATTAGTAATACATTAGGTGAAGAATTTTTTTCGTCTGACATGATTTTTCCTAGCTTTATTTCTATGGACAGAGATGAACTAAGAAAATTTGATGAAGCCAGCGAAAATTCAAGAGGAACAACAAAAAGAATTCACAGAAAATCTATTCGTGTTGAACTTAATAAGCGAAATTCGATAACTGAAAATATCGTGTTTATAGATACCATAGGCTATAATCCAGAAATTAGCGAAAAGTATATGCAAATGTTTGAAGGTGATATAGGTATCGCCGTAGTAAATGTTATCGACTTAAAAAATCTTATAGAACTTACTAATAAGTACGAAATCACCCCAAGTGATTGCAAAAAAAGAAAACTGTACAATCAGAAAATATTTGAACCATTGAATATATGGTGCCTCTATAGAGAGCCTAAACATTTAATTGTTGTTTTGTCAAGAGTAGATGAGATTGATTTCGACTTAGCAATTATAAGCGATTGTATTTCATTTCTTAATGATAAGTTGAGAGAATACAGTTTGCATGACATTCCTGTCGTTCCTATTTCCATACCTCCCCCAAAAATGTCAGGCAATATTTATTTGCGAAAAGAAAAGAATGTTTATGACCATTGCGAGGAGCTTCCTGCAAAAGGGACCCTCCACCGTTTTATAACCCATCTCCGGAAACTTGTCTCTGAAAGCGAACCCGAATTCTATAAGGACTTCAAATTTGCTAGCATTGACAAAATTGCAAAAGCGAGAGTTAACAATCAACCGCATTATGCAATAAGGGTAAAAGTATTAAATGGTGACCTAAATAAATATGACACTTGTTTACTAGGGCCTTTAACACACAGGGGGGCTAGCGATCATATTTATTTGCGTGGAAAAATCAAAAGCTTAAAATTTGAAGATGGAATAGGCTTGGTTTCAGAATTGAAAGAAAATAATATCGGAGGCGTTATATTTTCCGAATTGTATCCAGATAATAAAAAAACTACAAAGGCATTGATAGAGCTAAAAGACTGCAAACTAAGTAGAACGTCTTTGTTAATGGCTGACAGATCCTACAAAAATGGAGATGTTCTACAATTTAAAATTAGAGAAGATGAACTTCCAATAGAAACCGAAGAATCTTTGAAACTGTTGTTGCCAAATGTTGAGGTGCAGTTGTATTGGTTCGGGAAAATGATTCCAATGTCCCTTATCGAAAAGAAAAGAGAAACCCTTATAAAAGAAGATGAGAGTGAAATTGTAAAATATAGTATTTCGCTAACGTTTCCTTCTAGTGATGTGCGTAATAAGGCAGGTGAGTTTGCCATGCCTACACAGCAAGATTCCCAATATGTAATTAATGAAGATTTCTTAATAGGAATTCCTGATCCTGTTGGTACGTTGCAAAGACATGAACATCACAAATATACACATTCTTATATTAACGCTATCCTCCATGATATTAAGCGACTTTCTGACTACAAAAAATTTACTTTCTGTTCTCTCGATGAACCATTATTATATGATATCAATTACAACCTGCTCCCTGATGAAACGAATAATCTATTATTGCAGTTTTCAGATGCCGATGACTTTTTTGTAAAAATAAAACGTTTAAAGATATTTTTAAAAGAAAATGCGATAGGAAAGTATTCGCTTGAGTTGAGAAAGGAATAACTTTATGCTGGCCGTCCTTATGCGAGTATCGTCCACAAATAGGTGGGGGCAGTCAATGTAAATAAAAGGCACGATTCTGCGCCATCTATGGGAAGCGTAAAGCCGGAGCTGTTCGGCAAGGCTGACCAGTTTTTCAGGCGATACCGGCAAGGTGAGGCTGATTGGCGGCAGATCTTCTTCCTGATGATAATCAGAGGTGACCTGTAAATTCAAAATGACGGTCCTGCCGTCAGCGCGGGCTTCCATTTTGTGAGTTGTGATTTTGTGCATGGGGCTCATCCTTTCTCTGCTGATAATTGAGGAAAAGGAAAAACGCCTTCATATTTTTAGGCGTCAAGGCGTTGATTTTTATTGGGGGATATGATATATTATTTTCATTAGTCGGGATGTGCATTTTCTGTTTTGGGCTTGTTTTTTACGGATTCTACTTTTGGATATGCCAATAAACCTTTTCATTATGCGGTTTCAGTGAATCCCATAAGAACACTCATACCAGAAAAGAAGCCCTGTAAATCCGTATGATAGCGGGTTTGCGGGGTTTCTTCTTTTTAGGGTGCTGTCCTGTTTTATCCCGCTATAAAATGAAATATCCCGTAAGCGTAAAACAAGACGTCACATGCAAAAGCAGTATAAAAGGTAAGCGTAAAACAAGACGTCACATGCAAAAGCAGTATAAAAGTGTGAGAAAATATCCTAAAGGTCTCGAAAAACTAACGGTAAGAAAATCGAGACAATACTCAGAAGGAGAAA
>Ga0099364_10012072_pt1 | contig 11705 bp, 11 predicted proteins | sample TergutTh196P3_FD_73070 | JGI IMG/M metagenome (GOLD analysis project Ga0099364, IMG submission 73070) | Microcerotermes parvus P3 segment gut microbial communities from Pointe-Noire, Republic of the Congo - Th196 P3 | ecosystem: Host-associated > Arthropoda: Insects > Digestive system > Gut ...
TTGAGCGTCCCTTGTGTGAGATTGCATGTGTTTAGTTCTAACAAGAGCTTTAGCTTCTAATTCAATTGTAAGAATATCGCCGCTAACAGGATTTGGATATACAATAACCGGCAACGAACGCCCGCAACTGATTGTACCAATTCGGTACTCTATTGTTGGATGTGGCGAATATCCGTAGGGATGCTGGTAAAGAAAAGCGTCAATACGAGCCCAGCCGCCATCATCCGAAAACCAAATCTCTACAAAATTGTTGTCTGATCCTGAGGTAAAACTTAAAGTTACGCCATCTACCGATATGATATCCCATCTGTAAATATCATAAATATTGTCAGACGGCTCAACTTTAACATAAGCTCCGCAGTCTACTTCTGTCATATATATGAAATCGGATGGCGGAAAATAACAGTCGGGCGTAGGGAATGATATAATGTATTTGGTAGAGATTACTCCGTTCACCTCAGCCGTAAGAGTTCCCCAATTATAACTTACGGAGGAAGTTACTATTGTTGAAGAACCTGTAGCAGGGGATACGCTAAAACCGGATGAAACGCTCCATTTAGCGCTTTTCCACGTTTCCAAATTAAAAGAGCCATATTCGGATGAACAAAATAAATCAGGTCCATCGATTGTTGCTGGAGTCGGTGGCGCTGTGATAGCTACATTATGCTTCGCCACTTCCTTACCATTGACAAGAATACGCACCCAGCCCGAGCCGGCGCTAACAGCAGTAAAAGTAGGACCCGAGCCTGTTAAGTTTGAACTCTTATCCCAAGTATAACTTTGCGGCGGATTAGTTACCGAAAAAGAGTACGTTGTGCCTGTAATAAGGTTAGTTTGACCCGAAATTCCCACAGGCTGACATGCTGTTATCGGTTTTGTGTCAATTAGCGTACCGGTTGTGTTACCAAGATAAGCAGACAGCGTACCGCTCGCGCCGGATTCTGTTGTTCTGTAAACAGTGGGCGAATTAGCCTGAATTTGCTTAACGACAGAATTAAAATCGAAAGAAAAAGGTCCTGTAACAGTCCATGTTTTCATCCCTAAAACATTGGGACTTAGTGAAAAAACACTTCCTCCATAGCATATGGTATTGTTGCCTGAAATGATCGACGGAGCACATGCTGTTATCAGCTTTGTGGCAACTACTGAACCATTGATACTATTGATACGCGCCGATAGAGTAGCGTTACCGGTATCTGATCCTATACGTGTAACTGTAACAGGATTGCCAGTAGAATTGACAGTAAAAAGGCTCGTATTGCTTACGGTCCAAAAAATTGTTCCCGATGGTGGGTTGTCCAAGGTAAATGAGCTACCATTGTAACAAACTGGCGAGAGACCATTGATTATGGGAGTTCTTTTGTAATAATGATGATAAGTCGCATTTATATAAGGTACTTGTTCAGGATCATGTCTAATTACATACCATTGTCCAAATTTTGATTCGTACTTTCCTGCAACTGATGATTTTACTGCAGAATGATCACCTGCATAATAATGTATTTTTACTGCTTCTGCTTCGGTACTTGCTTCAAAACAACCAACAGAACTATCCCAATATTTACTAAGATTTTCGGTATTAGCTCCGGCAAGGATCCATGCATAAATTATGTTTCCTTCAGTTAAATGGAAAGCGTACGCATGACAGTTATAATAAGCGGTATAATTGCCGACTATATCAGAAGGGGTAATACCCAGATGATAATAATAACCATTGGGGTCAAAAAATTCATAATCAATGCCTGCTAATTCTTGCGCGTTTAATTCACGAGTGGGAAATTTTGTTGCTATAGCCCCTCCTCTACAAGTATATACAATTGGGCCGTCCTTCAACTCAAGCAGAATATTTTGTTGTGCAAACGTAAGACCATGGAACACAAATGTTATAGCTATAAATAATAATATTGGCTTTTTCATATCATTGACTTTTTTTGGTGTTAATAAAACTTTTTGCAAAAGAAACAATTAAATCTACCGGATCTGGGTAAGAAAACGAATATCCATCTAAAAGAGTTTGAAATTCTTTAGCGTGATTTAGAGAGAATTCCACTATGGGCTCATAATTATCGGCATACATAAGGTAAAGCATTGGATAAATTACATGAGTATGGTTTGGGCGATTTTCGTATTTTGACAAGAGGGCGGCAACAGCTTTCTTTTTCTTGGATTGATCCATTTTATCTAAAATTTCTTGTTTGGTAAATAAAATTTCAAGTCCCAGAATTTTTAAATATTCTCTTAGAACTGGTTCACAGCCAAAATTTGCGAGTTCATAAAAAGCCACTAATGCGTTTCCTGCATCCTCGCGTTGAAAAAGTTCTTTTGCGCTGTTGAATCGTTCGTATTGCCGGTGCCATTCAATAGCCGACCCATCACTTGAAATACCCCAGAATGCTGAGAATAACGGCGCATGTATTAATGCATCAATCAGTCCGGGCGTAGAAATAGATTCCAAAATATCATACGGTAGCTGAACAAATTGATAGAGTTCATCTGTTGATGTAGCTTGCTGCCATTCTACCATCCCCGGCACAATTGGATAAACATACCTGTCGCTTACTTCTGGAAAGCAAGAGCCTGAATAAAGTATCAACTCAAACTCGTTGTATTCGCGATATCCTGTCACTTCCAATGGTTTAGCCATTGAAAGTTCAAAAATGAAATCTTTGATTACTCCGTTATCTTCAAACGAAACGATAATTTCACCTATTGGCGAGGCGGCTTCTTCGCATGAGCTGCACACTACTTGAGCGTCGAATACGCAAGGTTGTGTTTCCAGCCATTCGGCTAACGCCTCTAAGATTTGCTCTTCGCTCAAATCAGTTGACTGCGCAGATAGCCACTCATTGACGATGGGTAAGGTTTTGTCAATGTTTTCTACATCAAGGTACATACAAAACGTTTTTACAGGTTCTTTGTATTCGCGATAATCTGTCACTTCCAATGGATTAGTCAATGAAAGTTCAAAGATGAAATCTTTTGTTACTCCGTCGTCTTCAAACGAAATAGCGATTTCACCGGTAGGTGAGGCGGTTTCTCCACATGCGCTGCACACTACTTCTACTTCAATAACGCAAGGCTGTGTTTTCAGCCATTCGGCTAACGCCTCCAAAATCTGCTCTCCGCTCAAATCAGCTGACTGCACGGATAGCCACTCATTGACGATGGGGAAAGTCTTGTCGATGTTTTCTACATCAAGGTACGAGCAAAACTTTTCTTCAATATCGCCATTTTTGTCTTTGTTTTTGTCGCATCCTGCAAAAAATATTGCAGGAATCAACAACAATAAAATAAACCATTTATTCGTTTTCATTAGCATAAATTTTAGACTGTTGGTATAACATATTAACGTCAATTCCGACAAACATTCCAGTATTTATGGCTGTTTGAAGATTTTCCTTATCATATCCCTCTGCCAATTTGTTTTCATGGTACAATATGCATCCAATAACCCACAGGTTAATTTCAAGGCTAAAACCACTAAACAAATCAGTTTTTGATATTTTTTCGTCAATTTTTTTAATGGCTTCTTGCAACAGCGCTTTTCGCCCCTCTACGCCTAAAGATGCTATTATTTGCGGTTGAGATAGAATAGATTCAACAAATTTATAATGATTAATAAATCTGCCTTGTTGATGCAATGCCCAGGCAGGATCAAATTCGGCGAAAGAGAGCATGGCGTATCTTTTTAGCAAAGACCGACCAGCATCTTCACGTTGAAACAATTCCCGTATGCCATTAAAACTGGCGTAATATTCCATGAATGCCTGCTGTGGAGTATTAAATAATGGGAATAGAGGCGGCGCCGGATAATTCAAACAAATATCAACCAAAGATTCAGTATCTATTTGTTTCAAAATAATTTCGGGAATTTGACATGCATGATGCATCTCATCGACCGATTTAAAATTTCTCCATTGCTCTGACCCCGGCTTTACCGGGTAATTCCATGTTCCATCTGTTTGCGCGTATAAAACGCTTGAAAACACACAAAACATGCTTATCACACACAGTGTTTTTACTGTGCCTCCCTGCTTTCGCTCAAGAGGATTTTTCTTTATATTTTTCATACATTACATTTTCTTTTTTTATATATTTTTTTAAGTTCTTTTTTTTATAATAGAGCCTCCACAAGGATAGTCAAGCCTGTCATTTACTACTAATAGCGCTTGCCAGGGCGCATCTTCAATATTAATTCCAAAACCGCCGGTTATTCTTGAGGTCGTGTTCGTGGTATCAATATCTGTCACTCTTTCTTGTGCCTGCAAGCCTTTGCAAGCAAAAATCAACGTTAAAATAAAAAAATGTATTCTTTTCATTGTTTACTAATTTTTAATATGTTTATTATAGGTGCATTAGGATGATAGTTACTTTCTGAATCTATTCTGTTTACAATTCTGAAAGTCACAATTACAGGAAAAAATTCTATGTGATATTCTACAGGCAAATTTTCAGCAAATAAAGCACTTGAAAAAGTACTTGTGTGCCAAAACGGGTTAGCACGAGGAAAACGTACATATAGATTGGGATGTCCATGATAAAGTCTGACGCCATATCGTTCGTCAAACTCGAATGGTTCAACAACAGGGGCTTCAGCCATAGAAAAATTTTTACTCAATACATATAACGGAGCCGTAAAAACATCATCAAGATTATTCGATATTTTTTTTAAGATTAATACGTTTTTGTTTTCTATTCCTGCAAAAAATATAATTAGTTCATCATCCTTTATAACAAAGTTATGCGCATTTTTTATAGCGTTTTCCAATTCAACTTCTTCTGGGGAAGGAGGAAGAGGAAAATCAGGGTACCTAGAAAAAAAATGATTAACAGCGAGTTCTATCATATTGCCTGAAAATGAGAATTCATACATGTATTCGTTTCTACCTGAAAACCACCACTGGTATCCGTACATACCATATTGAGGTCTCTCCGGCGGAATATACATTATTGCAAGCGTACCGTTTGAAATTTCTGCTACATCAGTAATAACGTTTCCTCCCGGGGTATATGCAAATTTAACAAGTTCCCATACTCCGAGTAGACGTTCGGGGTTGCTCTTGTGGCTGTAATACAGGTCATAATCGCAATAATCTATCGCTTTCAATGGTTGGGTCATTGAAAGTTCCAATATGAATGTTTTCGTTATTCCGTTTTCGTCAAACGAGATAATGATATCGTTCGTTGGCGGGTCGATTTCCAAGTAAACAGCCGCATCAATAATGCAAGGCTGCGATTTTAGCCACGCTGTTAACGCGTCCAAATTTTGCGATACTGTCAAGTTTTTTGGTTGCGCCGCTAACCACTCATCAACAAAAGGCAAAGTTTTGTCGATGTTCTCTACATTGAGGTACGAGCAGAACGTCGCAACAGTTTCTTCATATTCGCGATAGCCTGTCACTATCAATGGATTAGCCATTGAAATCTCAAATATGAAATCTTTTGTTATTCCGTCATCCTCAAACGAAATAATGATTTCACCAGTAGGCGAGGCGGTTTCTCCACATTCGCTACACACTACTTCTGCGTCAACAACGCAGGGCTGTGTCTTCAGCCATGCGGCTAACGCCTCTAAAATAGGCTCGGTAGATTGACCCGCTAACCACTCGTTGACAACAGGCAAAGTTTTATCTATGTCTCCAGTGTTTAGGTACGAACAAAACTCGCCTTTAACATCGTTGTCGTCTTTGATATCATCGATTTTGGCAGCTTCATTACATCCAATGGCAATCATTGCCGCCATAAACAAGTACATCACAAATTTTGTTTTCATATTTTTTCATTTTTTTTATTAAATAATATGCACACCAAGAGCTCTGATTGCCGGTCATTTGCTCCACTTTCCCTGTTTTGGCTGGCGATTTTCCTAACAGGTAGCCACAGTAAGCGATTTTTTATATTCAATTTTTGATTGGCAACGCTTACGCCAACCAATATCTCGTTTTTCGAGTACGCTGAGAGCGCCATACCCGAAGCCGCAAGCCCATAGATATTACCAAACGTGGCGGTTGCACAGGCAATGCAACTCTTACCCCACTCCTGCGCCTTATGCGGCAGCCCGCTAGCGTGGGGATTGTAAACTCCTATGATAAAAGACAATAGCTGCTTCAGATTTTTGATTGCCTCCGCCCGATTGCCCTGCACAGCTCCGCCAGCCCGAAATAATTGTGTTTCGGGGCAAGGCAAAACTGCAACGGGCTCTTCTTTTGCTATAGTGAGAGACCCCTTCGCCATCGAGTGCGCTACTGCCATTATGAAGGACATGAACATCTTTGTATGCATACCTTTGTATTTTTAACATTTTACAACAAACACATATCTACCGAAATCTCCTTTATTGATTATACGCAAAAAAACAAAAAAGGTTACAATATTTTGGAAAAAATTAGAAAAATATGCAAACGTTTGTGCATTTCATTAGGGCGTGTTAACACTATTTTAAAGCATCTACAATCAGCGCGAATGTAAAGAATGCCAGTACATCACATCAAGTTTTTCGTATCTTGTAAAGATCCTACGAAACCCCTTTAAACGCCTGAACAATCTCTCGATGTTGTATTATTTTAGAGTTACCGGATATGCCCTCTCGCCGCCTCTGTATTTCCAAACGATGACAAATTCTCCCCGTTGGCGGGCGCCATTGATTGTTCCGTCCCAAACGTGAAATAATTGAATGCCATTTCCCATTTGCTGAACAGTAATTGGATATTCATCCTTGCTGTTAAGACGGCGGACAACAATTTCGACAGGCGACATTTCCCCATCTGCTTTTGACAGAATAACGGTATTTTCGCCTTCAGGCACAACAGACGGTATAACGATAGCCGCCATTTGACCGGCGCTTTCGGATATGCCATACATCCATTGAGGTTCGTTAACTATTGCTTCAGGTGCATACTTGCGAACAAAACCGATAGTCTCAACGTTATCTTCAAAATTTTGTCTGTTTCTATTAGCTGCAAGGTTTCGCAAATAAAGTATTGTGGTATCAAATTGAGCAAGCGCATTCCACTGTATGCCGGCTGTGGTAGGATATGCAGTTGACGGCGCCGGCTTTCTATAGCCGGGAAGTTTTGAATTTGAATTTTCCCATTCGGGATTTTCACGATTGCCGTTCCACATGAACTTTAAATTTGTGTGAATAAAACGTTTAATGTCGGCATCGGTAAAAGTGACCCCCATATTGTAGGCATAAACTATTTTGTCAATTTCACCATCCTGATAATCACGATACGGGTGAGTTCCTACCCAGTGCGACAAGATACGCTCGTTGCGTGTAGAGTGTATATTTATATCCGAGGGCGCAACAGGTTCCCAATAATTCCATGTATAACCATCCTGAAAAGGATTTAAAGCTACTTTAAACCTATTGTAAATTTTTTCTGCTTTTTCTTTATACGTCGAAACGCCCGTTATGGCATATATTTGCAACATACAATATGCCATGTCTAACGCCTTGTTAAAAGGCAAACAAGGAGCTCCCTGTCCGCGCGCATCGTCTCTGACATACCACTCGCCTCCAATATCTTCCGGCTTGCAAAACATGTTCCATTCTGTATAGCCGGCAAATGGGCCATCGACAATAAATGTACCCCGTTTTTCCCATTTTTCAATCAAATCTCTTCGAGCAATTTCAACAAAACGGTCGGCGCTATTGCCGTATTTTGCTCTTAATTGAGGATTTTGATGAATAATAGTAGCAAAGTGCATCATGTGCTTCACAAGTATAGCGTCGCCCACATGTACATCGCACCAATGGTCGCCGTTGTAGATATACGGACCGATAAATCCTTTGTAGCCATCCGGACCCATCGCCATTTTATCTGCCATAATGTTAAGTATTCTGTCAACAGGCTCTAACCACTCATCTGTAGCGCTGTTGCATCTCGGAAGAATACGACCTAAATGCCAGTTAAGCAACCATGCTTGTTGTTCTCCCGTAGCTCCACCATCGGAAATGGCTTCCAAAATTCTGGCTACTTCTGTTGTTTCTCTATGACGAAACTCAACTCTATCATCTGTTGTTTTGAACGAAATCAAAGGAAAAATGAGTAATAACCAAAGTATTTTATTTTTCATAAACATAAAAGATTTGATATTTTTTGCAAAAATACGTGTTTTTTTTAAGATTTCATAAAAATTCTACTTTTCCATTTTCTATGTTGTAGATGGCGCCCACAATTTTTATTTCGCCTAAGCCTTCCATTTGTTTGAGGGTACGACTTTTGTTGCGAATTTCAGCAACAGCCAATTCAACATTTTTTCTACAAACGTTTTCCACGAAATATTTGTTCGAAGAGTTAAGTTCGCCGGAAAAATTTTCTGAAGCCATAACTACAGCAGGTTTAATCTTATTTAGCAATCCGGTAAGGTTTTCAAAATTATAATCGTCTATAGCTGCCATTATTGCGCCGCAACATGAATGCCCCAGCACCACTACTAATTTTGCGCCAGACAGTTTACAGGCAAACTCCATACTTCCTAAAATATCTGAATTTACAATATTGCCGGCTATACGAATAACAAAAATATCGCCAATCCCGCATTGAAAAATATCTTCGACCAATACGCGCGAATCTAAACAAGCCAATATTACCGCTTTGGGATATTGTCCTTTGCAGGTTGTGCGAAGTCTCTCAGAATTGTATTTTAGAGAAAGAATATTCTCTACAAAGTCACAGTTGCCTTTTGAGAGTTCTTCAATCACCACTTCTGGCGTTAATTTCGACTGCTCTAAAGCAGTTAAAGCTTTTGTTGTTTGATACATATTTTTTTTATACTTAATTTTATTAACTGTACATATGACGTAAGAGATGTAACTTGTTTGCTCAAGATATCCAGTTCGTGATTACTTTTTTAGTTTTTTCAAACGTTGTTGCCAAAACCTGCTCTACGGTGTTGTCTCTGCAATATTCTTCGTTGAACAGTTCTACCGAGAATGCCCCTCTGAAGCCGCCATCGTACAATAGCGGTATAACGCTGTCAAATGGACAAATACCATCGCCGGGATAAATCCTGTGGCTGTCTCTTAATTGTTCGCGCGGCGGCGAAGCAGGGTAGTCATTTGCATGGATAAGAGGCTGTCGCGCGAGATTGATTTGTTTCAGACTGTCGAACATGTTGCCGCCTCTGTATAGATGGTAAAAGTCCAACAATATATTTGCGTCTGCGTGTCCTGTGCCTATTGCTATATGTACGGCATCGGCAAGTTTGCATAGTACGCTGTGACCCCACAGTTCGAGTAGCGGAGTTACCCCAAGCGGCTTGCCTGCTTCAATGATTCGCAGATAACGCTGTGCGTATTCGTCCATACGGCTACATTCCAAACTTTCAACTCCCATTATGGGAGCGGCAATGTATTTCCCGCCAAGAGCTGCGGTTATTTCCATTTCGCGCTGCATCTGCTCAAATCCTCCTTCGCGCCGGTTGTCATCATCTGCCGACCATTGCGCAAAACCGATAATGTTTTCCAATATCAGATTATTTTCTTTTATTTTTGCCGCCAAATCGACAGTACTGCCACCTTTGCCGAGATAATCCTGTATGTCGGGCATCCACAGTTCTATCCCGTCGAACCCTGCCGCAGCACAAACTTCAATCTGTTGGTCTACAGGAAGTCTATATGTGCGAATGGTTGATACATTCAAACTGATGCGAAATGGAAGCGCTTCTTTCGCATCGATGCCCTTGCATCCGTGTAATGCAAGTCCGCTCATCGCAAGAGCGGTTGTTCCTAAAAAATTCCTTCGTGTTAGCATTTTTTTATATTAAATTTTTGATTATTTATTCATCTTCTTCCTGATAATATTCATAATACACATCGTTCATTTCGTCGGGAAATCCATATCCGCAAGGTTCGGCGTACTTTAGACAGTCTTCGCAGCGCAATTTGAAATCATCTAACAAGCCTTCTTTATGCATATATTTCAACGCCCGCTCGAAATTAGTGACGGTACTGTTGTAGTATTGTTCCGTCATATCGCCATAATCGTAAGTAAACTTGCTGGCATTTTCCGCCAGTGTTACCATTAAGTCGGCAAGCAGTTTGGGCGAAGGTTTCAAAGCGCCGAAATCAGCAATGGCTTTCTTGGCTACCGAAAAACGCATTTTCGGATTCCACGATTTGGTTTCAGGATAAAATTCGTTGACAATAACTGCCTTGTATTTTGCAAACAGTTCCTGAATGTTTTCAGGATTGAGAAAAGTCTGAAAATACTCTTTTACAGGCTTATACGTATCGCACAACACCGTTATTTGTTCAATGAGTTGCTCTTTTGTGAGGCTTTGAAGTTCCTTTTTTAGTTGGGTTTTGGACATGATTTTTAATTATTTAGAGAAAAATTTACGAAATACAAAATTACAACTTTTTTTTCAAATTACAACTTTTTTGCGTCAAATTGTCGTTTTTTTTTCTGTTTTCCCTATTTATTTGTTTAATAGCGATTTGCAAAATAACTTCTTCAATTTCCAAAATAACTTTTCTAAATATGGCAATATTAGCCGGTTTGGATTTTCCGGTAAACAACGAATATTCAACAAAAGCATTTTCAAGTTCTGCTTTTGATATAGCCTTGTTCAAGTATAAAAACAAAGCCATCAACCATTCGGGATAATAAAGGTGTCCCAACGTTTTCAATCGAAAAACAGACTGCAAATTATCTACATTTTTGCAAAAAGCCGTCAATGTTTTTTCACTTACGCCCGCTGCTTCCGCTATTTTCACCCATTTTTTAAAATCCTCGTAATTATCTAATACCACATCTGTATCCTCATCTTTATTGCGCAAAAAATCGGTAGGATAAGTCTCTTTATAAGGCATCAGTATATTCATCCAATGGCTCATATGTTCTGCATTCTTCCAACTATTTTCGATTTCTAACGATTGTCTGTACAGTTGCATCGTCGTATAGTGATGATATGCCTTAACTATTGCAAATAAGCGCAATACTCTGATTATTCGATTTACATGTTTGGTTGTTGTGTGCATGTAGTTATTGTATTATTTTCCTTGAATACGTTTTGCCGGTAATTGCCCAAGCCCAAATGCGAAACTGGGTGGCTTGATAACTGTTTACCCGATATCCGACGGCAATAATAGCGTCAAGATTATAAAAATCAAGTTCGCGGGAAACGTCGCGTTTACCTTCCTGTTGAACTATCCGGATTTTCCGGATAGTTGGTTCCTTTAGCAACTCCTTGCTATGGTAGATGTTTTGCAAATGTTCATTTATGGTTCGTACATCCACGCCAAACAACTCCGCCATACGCTTTTGAGTGAGCCAAAAACTGCCGTCTTCGTATTGTACCTGAACGCTTACCTGTCCGTTAGGCGTTGTGTAAAAAATAAGATTGGATTCAAGCATGATAATAAGATTTTAAGTATAAAATTCAGACAATCGCTTATCTATTTCTTCTTCAGATGGCAAGTATTTGGCGTATTCCTCCGGCAATTGGCTGTAACGATTGTATGTCGCTACGCCCATCGGGTCTTTTGCTAATTCGAGCATATACTCAACTTCAATGCGATCTTTTGCGCGGCAAAGCACAATACCAATCGTGTTATTGTGATGGGATTGTTTTACTTGTTTGTTAATCAACTGCATATACATTTGAGTTTGTCCAACGTCTTTTGGCGAAAACTCCCTCGCTTTGAGTTCAAACACAACGTAGCAATTCAGCGTAATATTGAAAAAAAGTAAATCTAC
>Ga0099364_10012073_pt1 | contig 11704 bp, 11 predicted proteins | sample TergutTh196P3_FD_73070 | JGI IMG/M metagenome (GOLD analysis project Ga0099364, IMG submission 73070) | Microcerotermes parvus P3 segment gut microbial communities from Pointe-Noire, Republic of the Congo - Th196 P3 | ecosystem: Host-associated > Arthropoda: Insects > Digestive system > Gut ...
TGAAGAATTATATAATCGCTTTGCTTAAATATAGTTTCGTTGTTATATGCCCTCTTTACCGAACGGGACAAAGTCATAGCGGTTTCTACCGTCATATAAGGGTCGATTCCGAGTACGTCCATTCCGAGCGCGACTCCCGCATTCGCCGTTAAAGAGCCGATTGCCCCTACGCCGATTATACCGAGGGTTTTGCCGAATACTTCATTTCCCACGAAGTTGCTCTTACCCGCTTCAACTGCTTTCGCGACATTATCAGTCAAAGTTTTTGCCCAGTTTACGCCGTCTACAATATTTCTCGACGCCATTATTATCGCCGCGACGGCGAGTTCTTTTACCGCGTTCGCGTTCGCGCCCGGCGTATTAAACACAACTATACCCGCTTCGGCACATCTGTCAACGGGGACATTATTATATCCCGCTCCCGCTCTCGCTATAGCTTTTAAATCCGAGGTCAATTCCATATCAAGCAAACTCGCCGAACGGACTATAACTGCGTTGGGATTTGCTTCAGTTTCGCTTATATTATATTTTTCTTTACTGAAAATATCAAGACCCTGCTGCGTTATTTTATTCATTGTTTTAATTTTATACATAATTTCATTAATTCCTTTCAGGTTTTTATTTTGTTATACGTTTTCATTCTCGAATTTTTTCATAAATTCGACCAACGCTTTTATCCCCTCTACGGGCATCGCGTTATATATAGACGCTCTCATTCCGCCTACCGCCCTGTGTCCTTTTATGGTTACTATTCCGTTTTTAGCAGCTTCTTTTACGAATTTATTGTCTAAATCTTCGCTGCCTGTGATAAACGGCACGTTCATAATTGACCTGAACTCTTTTTTGACGGTGCTTTTATATAATTTCGAATTGTCGATAAAATCATATAAAATCTGCGCCTTATTGACGTTTATTTTCTGCATAGTCTCAAGCCCGCCGATATCTTCCATAATCCATTTAAATACGAGCATAGCTATATATATCGAATAGCAAGCCGGGGTGTTTATCATAGAATCATTTTCGGCTTGAACTTTATAATCCATTACTTTCGGAGTTGACGGTCTCGCTTTTCCGATTAAATCATCTCTTACTATCACTACCGTTACGCCGCTCGGTCCTATATTTTTCTGCGCTCCCGCATATAATAAACCAAACTTGGACACATCAATCGGCTCTGACAGTATATACGAAGATACATCGGAAACCAACGGGATATTTCCCGTGTCGGGAATTTCTTTAAAAACCGTACCGTATATAGTATTGTTCTGACAAATATGAACATAATCGGCGTCTTGCCGAATATCAGACGCTTTAAACTGCGGTATATAAGAAAAATTTTCGTCTTTTGACGACGCTAAAATTTTTATGTCGCCGTATTTTTTCGCTTCTTCGTAGGCGTTATTCGAAAACTGCCCGCTTATTACATAATCGGCTTTCCCCGACCCGTTTAAAAGATTCATGGGGATTCCCGCGAATTGAAGCGTAGCACCCCCCTGTAAAAACAACACTTTGTAATTTTCGGGAATATTCATTATTTTGCGGAGTGTCTGCTCCGCTTCGGCGATTATCGCCTCATATACGGGTGAGCGATGGCTCATCTCCATGACAGACATACCATTGTCATTGTAATTTGTCATCTCCGAAGCTGCCCTCTCCAATACTTTTAACGGCAGACACGCCGGACCTGCGGAAAAATTGTAAACTCTGCTCATTTTTTTCTCTCCTTAGAATATATTTTTCTTTTATATGGTAATTTTAATATATATTATATAACATTTTTCAAAAAAAATCAATTACCAAATAAATAATTTTTTATAATAGACTTTTTACGAGATTTAAAAATAAAATATTTTTACTCAAAAATTATTGAAACACAAGTTAATTTTTCAAAAAACTATAAATTTTTACATTGATTATGCCGATATATACAATGTAAAATAAAACAAAATTTTTTAAGCTAATCGAAAGGAGCAGTTCAAAATGAGTAATATAACAAATAATCTTTCCGTGAATAATAATACGGCAAATTATGCAAAAAACAATGTAACGCAAACAAATAATGCTAATTCCACGCAAGAAAATGCGGCTCCAAATACCGATATCAACAATAATACAGAGGAAGCCGCAGTAAAATTAAATCCACCAAAATATAAAGTAGATACTGAAAAAATCGACAGTTTATATGCGGAACAAAAAAATTATCTCAACGGTTTGCAAAATATTATAAATCAGTTTAAATATCAGGCGAGCGGAATCGCGCTTTTGGATTCTCTGTCGCAGAATAATTCAAATCCGAATACTCTGTATAATTTAGCCAATATGTCAAAAATAAGCGGTCTTTCGGATATGCAGGACTATTTCAGTTTGTTTGTACGCAACGCCGACGGCACATTTTCCGTTGACCTCTCGGGCTTATCGCCAGAGGCGGCAAATGAGCTAATCTCGAAAGCGCAGGAAGATATAAGCGAAGATGGATTTTGGGGAGTTAAACAGACATCAGAGCGTATATTAAACTTCGCTAAGGCAATCACGGGAGGCGACCCCGAAAAAATGGAAAAAATGCGTAATATAGTTGACAAAGCATTTAAGCAAGTTGCGGGGATTTTCGGCGGTCTCGATAAAATGCCCGAGATAAGCCAAAAAACATATGAGGCAATAATGGAAGGCTTCGACGAAATTGCAGAAGCTTCTCAAACAGGTAATGTTTAAAAAATTTATATAGTCAGGTGTCTAAATTTATGGATTATATTATAATAGAACAGACAAAAGAGTATAAAAAGCGGATTTCTTACGACCCTGAAACAAATACATTTTCTGAAATGGAATATGATTGTTTATTTCATCAAAGAGGTTTTACACACCCATATGGATGGCTTAAAGGGTCGGGTACGCCTCCGAAAGAACATTTAGATGTTTTTCTGTTATCCCAAGAAAACTGTTCTCTTGGCGATGAATTGCCGATAAAAATTGTGGGCGTATTCAAAAGGAATGACAACGACCATAAATTAATCGCTATTTCTCCCGAACGTGATGAAACAGACTTTTCACAACTGCCTGAAAGCGAAAAAAATGACTTATATAGATTATACCCCAAAGTTTATGACGGGGAAGGTTGGTTTGGAACAGAAACAGCAAGAGAAATAATTACAGAGTTTATGAAAAATGGCAGAATTAGACAATAATCAAAATCACCCGTGAAAACGGGTGATTTGCACTTTCCTGTAAGAAACAGATGCCGAATAGTCGTTTCGTTAAAGTCCTACGGTGCTTACGTAGTGACCTACAGACCAAAAGCAGTTAAAATCTGCTGTGCGTTTGCTATGGGTTTTATTCATATAACTTGAAATTGAACATAAAATATCTTGACTATTTGACAAACATTTTCGCTTCTGCTATAATATAATTGTTGCATTGTGTTATATTAATTATATAAAACTACAAGGAGGCAAATTATATATTTTGATTTTATAGAGGAGGATAAAATAATGATTACTAAATTTCGTGGTATGAATATTTCATCTAAAGACCCAAAACGATTAGCTCTTTTTTATCGTGATGTGTTGGGAATTACCATGTTAGAAGAAGATGAAAATTTTGATGGCGTTACATTCGGAAACGATGAAAACGAACCGATTTTTTGGATATGGGACGAAAATAATTGGGGAAAAGCAAATACAGGTACGGTTACGTTTGTATTCGACTGTGATGACCATGATAAAACGTATGAAGAATTAAAACAAAAAGGTGTGGAACTTGACCCACCAAAAACAGCCGCTTGGGGCGGAAAAGAATTATTTGTAAAAGACCCTGACGGAAATACAATCTTGATTTTATGACTATGACATACTCACGGGACGCAGAGAACTGCGTCCCCTACAAATAAATCCCTGTAAATATATAAAAATTAGCATTTATTTTCGTCGAAATCACGTTATGTTTATTAAGGAGGAATTGCGTTGGAGTATATTTTTATTCACGGACTTGGTCAGGATTCATCAAGTTGGAATGATACGATTTCATCTATAATTAAGCCGATTAATGCGAAGAAACCGAATTTGTTTGCGCTTCTGAATAACGAAGAAAGCAATTATACTAATTTGTACCGTGTTTTTTCGGATTATTGCGAAACATTTTCCGAGCCGCTTAATCTCTGCGGTCTTTCTTTGGGCGGTATTCTCGCGTTGAATTACGCCATTGACAATCCTGAAAAAATACAGTCGTTAGTTCTAATCGGCACACAATATAAAATGCCTAAAATGTTGCTTAAACTCCAAAATATTATATTTAAAATAATGCCGGAGTTCTTTTTCAAAAAAAACGGGGTTCAAAAACAGGAGTTTATAAAAAATTTTATGGGATTAATGAATACCATGCTTGAATTGGATTTCAGTGAAAATCTAAAAGATATTTTATGCGATACATTGGTTATCTGCGGTGACAAAGACGCGCCAAATAAAAAAGCGGCTGAATATTTAGCACAGAACATAGCAAGAGCGGAATATAAGATTTTGAAAAACACAGGTCATGAAGTAAACGCGGATAACCCAGTAGGCTTGGCGGCGGTACTTGAAGCGTTTTATCGGCGGGTCGCAGGGAACGGCGATTCTTGATTTATTTGATTATAAATTTACGGACGGCAATTTATTCGCCGTTCCGCAATGAAAGATAAGGAAGTGCAATAAAATGCCATATGTAACGACAAAAAAAATGCTCGAAAACGCATATAAACAAAATTATGCCGTATGCGCTTTTAATATTGAAAATCTTGAAATGGCGCAGGCTATCGTATGGGCGGCGCAGGATATGAACGCTCCCGTTATACTTCAGACAACGCCGTCAACCGTAAGATATGCCGGCTGTGATTATTTCTACGCTATAGCGCATACTGCGGCGAAAAGCGCGGACATTCCCGTAGCTCTGCATCTCGACCACGGGAATAGTTTCGCGCTTATATGCAAGGCGATACGGGAGGGCTACAGTTCCGTCATGATTGATGGCAGTCACCTCTCGCTTGATGAAAATATCGCGTTGACAAAAAAAGTTATAGAGACTGCGAAAGCCGTTTCGGTACCCGTTGAAGCCGAATTGGGTAAAATAGGCGGTAAAGAAGATGATTTGGAAGTTGAGGGCGACGGTTATACCGTTCCAAGCGACGCTGTAGAATTTGTAAAGTGTACGGACGTTGATTCGCTCGCTGTGGCAATAGGCACGGCTCACGGAATATATCATGAAACCCCCAAGCTTGATTTGGAGAGGTTATCTCAAATTAAGGCATTGGTCAATATTCCGTTGGTGTTGCACGGCGCAACGGGATTATCTGACGATACGATAAGGCAATGTGTACAGAGAGGAATAAATAAAATTAATTTTGCAACAGAATTGAGAATAGCGTATACAACGGCGGTAAGGGAAAAATTAAATTCTGACGCAGATATTATTGACGTAAAAATTTACAGCGATTATGCCCGAAAATGTATACGGGAATTGGCGAAAGAAAAAATAGCGTTGTCAGGCTCGGAAAACAAAGCGGATATAATAAAATAGAGGAGTTGATTTTTTGGCTGAATATATATTGGGGATAGACATAGGCACATCGGCGTGCAAAGTAGCCGTTTTTGATAAAAGCGGCAACATCATCGCAACTAAAACGGGCGCATATAAAGTATATTACCCCAAAGAGGGATTTGTAGAGCAAAAGCCGCTCGAATGGTGGAAAGTCGTATGCGATACCGTGAAAAGCATAGTAACGCAGGGGGTTGTCAATGCTGTTGATATAAAGGCGGTCGGAATAGACGGGCAAAGCTGGTCGGCGATTATGATTGACAAAAACGGAGATATATTGTTCGACAATCCGATTTGGATGGACACAAGGGCGGCTGAAATATGCGAACAAATAAAACAGTCAATAGGCGAAGAAGAAATTTTTAACGTATGCGGAAACCCGTTTTCGCCTACATATACCGCGCCTAAATTGATTTGGTTCAAGCGTTATTATCCCGATGTATACAAAAAAATATATAAAGTTTTACAGTCGAACAGCTATATTATATATAAGCTGACGGGAAAAATATCTCAGGATTTATCACAGTGTTACGGATTTCATTTTTTTGATATGCGAAAAAGACAATGGAACCCTGATATGGCAAAAGAAATGGGAATAGATATAGATTTACTGCCGGATATATATAATTGCCATGATATTGTCGGCAAAATTACGCATGAAGCGGCGGCTCTGACAGGATTGCTTGAAGATACGCCCGTAGTTGCGGGCGGACTTGACGCGGCTTGCGGGACGTTAGGCGCGGGAGTAATCGACGACGGACAGACGCAGGAACAGGGAGGACAATCCGGCGGTATGAGTATCTGCTTGGAAAAATATAAAGCTCACCCAAAATTGATTATGTGCAGTCACGTTGTATCGGGTAAATGGCTGCTGCAAGGCGGGACGGTAGGCGGGGGCGGCTCGTTTAAATGGCTGAAAGAGAATTTTTTCAACGACGTTAATTTCGCCGATATGGATACGCTTGCGGCGTCCGTGGCTTGCGGAGCGGACGGGCTTTTATTCTTGCCGTATATGGCGGGTGAACGAAGTCCGATATGGGACGCTAAGGCAAAAGGCGTGTTCTACGGTATAGACTATTCTAAAAACAAAGGTCATTTTATAAGAGCCGTCATGGAAGGCGTCGCCTATTCGCTCCTGCATAATATAAAAACCGCCGAACAAGTCGGCAGTTTTGTAAATATTATGTACTCGACGGGAGGTTCTGCAAATTCCGATTTATGGACGCAGATAAAATCCGATGTGACAAATACGCCTGTTTCAGTTCCGTTGAGCGATACGTCCACAACATTGGGCGCGGCAATACTCGCGGGTGTCGCTGTGGGAATATACTCTGATTTTCATGACGCTGTAAAAAACAGCGTGAGCATAAAAAAGACATATACTCCAAATATTGAAAACCATGAAATTTATCAAAAGAACTATAAAATTTATCTTGAAATATACGAAAATTTAAAAAGCACAATGAGCAGATAAAAATTTATATTTTCAGAGCAAGCCCGACAAAACCCATATAAAAAATGACGGGCAAAAAAATCAGACATCGTTTATAATATCTGTCAGGAGGTGAATTGCAATGGAAATGGAATGGTGCGACAGGTTAAACAGGGTTTTGGAATATATAGAAAAAAATTTATCCTACAGGATTGATTATGATGAAATAAGCCGTATCGCGCTTTGTCACGCGAATCACGTTCAGCAGTTTTTTCTCTTGAATACGGGAATCACGTTGACAGAATATATTCGCAGACGCAGAATCAGCGAAGCGGTACGGGAATTGCAAAATTCTGACAGTCAAATGACAGTAACCGATATTGCCTTTCAGTACGGCTACGACTCGCCCGACGCTTTTCGGGTAGCGTTCAAACGCTACTATAATATTACGCCCAAAGAAGCGCGGCGGTCTGAAACCAAGCTTAAACCATATCCGCAGTTCTCTTTCAAAATAACAATAACATACGAAGAAAGAGAGGATTTTATGAACGATATCAAAGTATTTAAAGATTTATTAAAAGCATTTGAAGAGAAAATGGAACTTATGGACGCAGCCGTAACAGAAGCAATAAAAGCCGTTACGCCTGAAACTGCCGCTATTAAATCTGTGGATGCCTCAAAAAAGATTCTGGAAGCATCTGAATTAGCCAACAGGTTGTCATCAGCTCTTGTTGCCGTCCGAGACGCAAAATTAATAGAACCTGTTGAATTTGAGACTGTCAGGCAAAAAATTTTTGATAACAATCACAAGATAGCAGAATTAGAATTTCAAATTATGGATGTTTCTCGCAGAGCAATGGAAGCCGACGCTGCCGGACTCTCGTATATGCCTGCAAAATAAGCATTATACAGCGGGCGTGTTCACTTCATTAAATTGCCCTTAAACAATATAAAGGGATTACAAAATTCAATAGATAAACGCCCCTTTTCGGGGCGTTTTATAATGTCATATATTATAAATAATTATTATTGACGTATACGATTGGCTCGATTATCTCTGTTAACCGTACGTATGCAGCGCGTACATGCAAAAACTCTTTTTGCATTGCCGTTCAACTTAATAGTAACGTGCTGCAAGTTTGGTTTAAATTGTCTTGATGTGCGGCTGTATAGTCCTGCTCTTATCTTTTTAACTTTATTGCCGAAATTAGTATGTTTTCCGCACAATTCACAAGATGCCATTCGTTATCACCTCCAATTGAACAAATTTAAGTCGGTAAAAATTTTTCTGGCATTGGGTTCACCTCCTTTATCACAATCCGAACTCCGCCCGCTTCGCATCTACTCCAAATGTTTCTGTTGTTTTTCTTAGGCTGTTGCCGGCTCGGTACTACATTTCTTTTTCTATGTGCTATGTTTTTATTTTATCATATCTTGTATTTTTTGTCAAGTTTTTGTGTAAGATAAGCGCATAATTTATCTTTCCCATGTTTTGATTATTGTTGCATTTTCGGCATTTTTATGCTATAATGTTGTTCATGAAACACATTTCTTGCTTCTTGTTTTCTTGAGCGATAACATTATATTGCTGCAATTCGCTTGTGTTTCAATTTTTATTTATAGTTGTGTGACTATAGCTTTACAAAGCTAAATTTTATTAACGGAGGAGATTATGAAGATAACATTTTTGGGGACTTCTGCCGGGGAAGAATACCCCGGTATCTGGTGTGACTGTGAAAACTGTACTAAGGCACGTAATTGGGGAGGAAAAAATATACGGCGAAATAGTTCTGTTATAATAGACGGCGATATAATGATTGATATAGGCAAGGCAGCTCATATACAAGCTGAACGCTTTGGACTAAATATACGGGAAATAAAAACACTGGTTTTAACTCATTCACACAAAGACCATTTGAATACACATACCCTTTGGGCTCGTCAGATGTTTTATGATGTCAATACAATATCTGCGGAAAAAAGAAAACAGGTATCTTCGCCGAGATTTACTCCGTTGCCCCAGTTAAATATAATAGGCAGCAAGCAGGTGTCTGATACGCTGATAAAAGACGGTATTGATTATAGCAGTCCGCGGTGGCAGATGCAGTTTAATATTGTCGAGCCGTTTAAAAAATATTCTTATGGAAACCTTGAGATTTATACTTTAGACGGAAATCACAATGATGGTGATATTCATTCGATAAATTATATAATTACCCGAAAAAACCGAACTTTTCTGTATCTTACAGATACAGGTTATCCGTTTGATGGAACACTGGAAGCACTGAAAAATTATAAGTATGATTTTATCATCACAGAGGGTACATTTGGGTTTGGTGAAGACTCTACCGGACATATGCGGTTAGATAAAAATATTCAGTTACTGAAGTTTTTCAATGAAAATAAATTATGGAAAGATAAGCCTGATTATTATATAACCCATGTCGCCCCGCATTGGTGCCCGCCGCATGATGAATATAGTCCTATTGTAGAAGAAAAAGGTTTAAAACTCGCATATGACGGACTAATTTTAGAATATCCGTATATTTAATAAATTTAAAGGGGAGAAATATGCAGAACAACACTTTTATAACGGTATTGGGTTCATCGGTGTGCAAATATGATTACGGCAATGATACTGCGAGTTACTTAATTAATAATAAAGTTATTGTGGATACAGGCTGGAATTTAATCGAAAATATATTGGATTTGGGATTAGAGCCTGCGAATTTTAAAACTGTTTTATTTACGCATTTTCATCATGACCATTATCTTGCCCTGCCACAGTTTTTATTTTATTATATTAATATAAACGGTTCTTTGAGCGGTTTAACTTTAATAGGACCTGAAGATTTAAATAAGATAGTAAATTTTACAATGGATTTTTTACAAATCCCGCGCTTTTTTAAAGATATTGAATCCCCGAAATGTATAGAAATCAGTTCCGGGGAGAGCATTACTCTTGAAAAAGAGAATTTGCTTATAGAATCGCGTAAATCAATACACCCTGTTGACGGAAGATATTACAGGATTACAGATATTAATACGGGGGCGAAAATAGGTTTCTCTGGCGATACTGCGTATACTCCCGATGAAAGCATATTTTTTAAGGATTGTGATTTATTGATTCATGAATGTTCATTGGGCAGTAAAAACACAGGCGAAAATTTATATCTTCATTCCAGTGCGAAAGACGCGGCTGTTGTAGCCGCTGATGCTAAGGTAAATACTCTTGTTCTTACACATTATCCAGAAAAACTCAGGGAAGAATGTTTTAAAGCTGCGTCAAATAACTTTAACGGTAAAATATTAATGCCTGTCAAAGGCGATATTATTTATGTCACGTAAAACGTGTGAATATAAAATATGCACGAAAATATATATCAGGCGTATTCGCGATTTTTAAAAACAACAATAAAAACATAAGGAGAAAATTTATGAAAAAATATCTCGAATTTGAAAATGTGGCGGTACACGGCAGTTTTAAATTGATTGAACCCACAGAATTAAGCACAGGGGAAAAGGCAGTAAAAATTGCTACGAAAGACGGCGCATGGATTGAATTTACAGGCAAAGACGGAAATCTTGGCGGTGTTGATTTTGCGGACGATAAAATTTTAGTTGTACCTGTATATTTTAATGAAACACATTCTGTATATTTTAAACTGGAATTTTACGAAAACAGCGATTCAAACTCCCACGCAAATATAGCTATGGGAGTTTTACCCGGATTTATTGTAAATATTGAACTTGCGCTGTCATCACTTGACTTAAATTCACTGTTTTTACGCCGTACTCCCGGACGTTTAAAAAACACCTCAACCGGAACGCCTGTTAAAGCTGAAAAACTAAGCAAATTTATTTTCAGGATTCCCGCTTCAAATGATGTTCATACAATTTGTGTAGGACAGCCTTATATTACTGATGTAAGCCCTGAACATAATATTCCGTCTGTGGCGTTTGTGGATAAACTTGGTCAATGGAAAATGAAAGAGTGGAAAGGTAAGACAAAAGATTTCGACGAACTGAAAGCAAATTATGAAAAGTGGGTAAGCGAAGATTTACAGCCTATGTCAAAGTCTGTTTACGGCGGCGATACATCTGAAAATTTCGGCTCAAGCGGATATTTCAGGACACATAAAAATACTGCTGATGGTGTCTGGTATCTTATCGACCCCGACGGATACAGGTTTTACAGTATCGGTGTGGACTGCGTACGCACACATATGTCAGGACCTGTAGACGGTATAGACGGGCTGTTTGAAGAATTGCCAGACCGTGAGGGCAAATATAAAGACGCATGGTCTGTTTCAAGAAAGGATAGTAAAGGTGAATTTTGTTTCAACTCGAAAAATCTAATCTCGCTATACGGAGAAAAATGGCAGGAAGTATGGGAAAAATTAACCGCTAAACGTCTAAGGCATTGGGGATTTAATACTGTAGCAAACTGGTCAATACGAGGTTTCGGACAGAGAAACGAGATTCCATATGTAACAGAAACACCTTTTCCACACACAAAAAATAGCATATTCAGGGATTTCCCGGACGTGTTCGCATCCGAATATGAGGAAAGCGCAAATGAATGTGCAAAATTTTTAGAAGAATTTAAAAACGATAAATTTTTGATTGGCTATTTCCTGAGAAACGAACCTAACTGGGCATTCGGTGATTATAATATTGTTCATATGATGATAAATTCAGATAAGGACA
>Ga0099364_10012074_pt1 | contig 11702 bp, 9 predicted proteins | sample TergutTh196P3_FD_73070 | JGI IMG/M metagenome (GOLD analysis project Ga0099364, IMG submission 73070) | Microcerotermes parvus P3 segment gut microbial communities from Pointe-Noire, Republic of the Congo - Th196 P3 | ecosystem: Host-associated > Arthropoda: Insects > Digestive system > Gut ...
CGGGGTGGTTTATAACACGATTTTATCTTCGGTAGTTTTTCACCGCTCAAGCCGCGGGGGCTGTTACTTTGCAACGCGGCAAAGTAACCAAAGCGCGCCGGGGAGACCCCGGACCCCCATTTCGACAAATCTCATAGATTAGTGCCTTTCATCGCGCACGTCATATGCATAGTTCTATAATCCGCCCAATCACCCAGCCGAGCCGGGCTCCAGGGCTGGAACGCGAAAAAAGGTATTAGGAACAAAAGAAATCAAAGACTTTTTCCGCTGTTATTACGTGCGCGGGCGCTTCCGGTGTCGCTCTTTCCTTTAGGTTTGTACCTGCTTGCCTTTGTAGCCTTACCCTCTTTTTAAAGAGGGTGGCGCAAAGTGATTTATCACTTTGTGACGGGTGTTTCGTAATCACGAATTACACTTCACATTTCCCGGCGAACTGAAGCTTGTAATATAGTTAGGAGTGGTTTAATTGCGTGTACGCGCGGCGGCAAAAAAATTGCTGTATATCACAGCGGCGATTATATTGGTAAGCGTGTGCGTGAATATGTTTTTCGGACCGCATGACATAGCCGCCGGCGGGCTTACCGGGCTTGCCATTATTTTAGATGAGATGCTGGGGCTTAACCGCTCAATCGTGATTCTTGCGGGGAACGCGCTGCTGCTGACGGGCGCATTTTTTCTGTTGGGGCGGGAGTTTTTTTTCAACACAGTGATCGGCGCCGCGCTGCTGCCGATTTTTATCGCGGTTATCCCGCAGATAACGCTGGTCCGCGATACCATGCTCTCTATGATTGTGGGCAGTGTAATATTCGGCATAGCGGTTTCGATCCTATATCTTTACAAGGCATCCAGCGGGGGGACATCCATCCCGCCGCTTATCATAAAAAAATACTTCAACATAAATACATCGGTCGGTTTATTTCTAACGGACGGTGTTGTTGTTGTGCTGTGCCTGCTTGTTTTCAGCGTGGATTCGTTTTTCTACGCGATCACATCTATTTTTATCACATCCGCCACGATGAATTACATCGAAAGCGGCATAAACAAGAAAAAGATGGTATATATCATCAGCGACAGGCACGAAGCTATAACAAAAGAGATACTGCATGGGATCGGCCGCGGGGTTACGGTTATACCCGTGATCGGCGCGTACAGGCAGACGCAGAAAAATATGCTGATGGTTACGCTGGACAAAAAAAATTACCGGCAGCTTATGGCGATCGTCAATAAATATGATGATAAAGCTTTCATGATCACCGATACCGTATCAGATGTTCACGGGCAAGGGTTTACCTATGAATCGGGGAGTGTGTAGGCGGCGCGAAGGCTCACCGTTTGACAGCCTGAAAAATATGTGCTATTCTCTGTTTTGACAGGGGAAAAGAACGGGGGAAGGATCTTGAAAAATCTTGTGATAGCACAATCAGGCGGGCCGACCGCGGCGATAAACGCAAGCCTTGCCGGGATTGTGGAACGCGCCATGACCTGCGCTGAAATCGGCACGATCTACGGTGCGCGTTATGGGATAAAGGGCGTGCTGAAAGACGACCTCGTTGATATCGGGGCGCGGCTTTCATCCCCCGGTGCGCTCACACGGCTGATACATACGCCGTCCTCCGCGCTTGGCTCCTGCCGCGTCAAGCTTCGCCCGCCGGAGGAAAACGAATCGGATTACGAAAAAATCTTCGGCTACCTGGCTTCGCGGGGCGCAGGCCGGTTTTTGTATATAGGCGGCAATGACTCCATGGATACCGTCGCGAAGCTGTCAGCCTACGGGAAAGCAAAGGGCATTGATATTTCTATAATGGGCGTGCCTAAAACAATCGACAACGACCTGTGCGGAATGGACCATTCCCCCGGTTTTGGCTCCGCCGCGAAATATATCGCAACGACTTTTTCCGAGCTTTGGTGCGACTGCCGTGTCTACGATATCCCCGCCGTGACAATTGTTGAAGTGATGGGGCGGCACGTGGGCTGGCTAACGGCGGCATCCGCGCTTGCAAGGGGAAGGGACTGCCCTGCCCCGCAGCTTATTTATTTGCCTGAGGTACCGTTTGACAACGCGCAGTTTATCGGGGACATAAAAAAAGAGCTGGAAAAAAGCCCCGCTGTCCTAATCGCCGTAAGTGAGGGATTGCGCCGCGCGGATGGCTCCTTCGTGGGCGAGGACAGCCAAAGCGGCATTGCCGACGTTTTCGGCCATGCGTATCTTTCCGGCGCGGGGCGCGTGCTGGAAGGGCTTGTCCGCAGGGAAATCGGCTGCAAGGTGCGTTCGGTTGAGCTGAACCTTATGCAGCGCTGCGCCGGGCATCTCGCGTCCCAAAGCGACTTGACGGAAGCGCGGCTGTTGGGCGCCGCCGCCCTTGACCGTGCGCTGAAAGGCGTTTCCGGGGAGGTTTCTGTTTTAAACAGGCTCCCGGGGGAAGAATACCGTGTCGCTTACGGTTCCATATGCGCGAAGGAAGTGGCAAACAAAGAAAAGTATGTGCCGAATGATTGGATCAGCGAAAGCGGCAATGATGTCACGGATGAAATGATACGCTACCTGACGCCGCTGGCGCAGTACGAGCAGCTTTATTCCGACTGTTTCCAGCTGTCCAGATAATCCTTCTGCGCGGCTGTAAGGCTGTCTATGCGGTAGCCGTCAAACGCGAGCTTGCGCCTTGCGACCTCCATGTCGATTTCTTTGGGGACTTGGTTGAGCATGGATTTTATATTCCCGCGGTTTTCCGCGAGATAGCGCGCGCAGGATGCCTGGATCGCAAAGCTCATGTCCATAACCTCCGCCGGATGCCCGTCCCCTGCCGCCAGGTTTACAAGCCTGCCTTCCGCCAGCACAGACAGCGTCCTGCCGTTTTGCAGTTTATAACCCATAATATTGCGCTTTTGCTCAGTGATTTCCACAGCTATTTCACGCAGGCCCGCAACATCTACTTCAACATCAAAATGACCGGCGTTGCAAAGAACCGCGCCGTCCTTCATTTTCATAAAATCAGGCGCGGTGATAACATCGCGGCAGCCTGTAACAGTACAGAAGAAGTCGCCGATTTCGGCGGCTTCGTTTATAGGCATAACCGAAAAACCGTCCATGATGGCTTCAATCGCCTTGATGGGGTCGATTTCGGTTACAACGACCTGCGCGCCCAGGCCCTTCGCGCGCATGGCAACGCCCTTGCCGCACCAACCGTAACCGCAGACCACCACGATCTTCCCGGCGACTACAAGATTTGTCGTGCGGTTGATGCCGTCCCAGACAGACTGCCCCGTGCCGTACCTGTTGTCGAACAGGAATTTGCACTGTGCGTTATTCACCAGCATCATGGGGAATTTAAGCGCGTCGGCACGGTCCATAGAGATAAGGCGGATGACCCCGGTGGTGGTTTCCTCACAGCCGCCGATGACTTTTCCGCAAAGCTCGGGGTACTCTTCGTGCAGCGTCCCCACAAGGTCGCCGCCGTCGTCTATAATAATATCGGGGCCGATTTCCAGCACTTTTCGGATGTGCGATTTATATTCATCAGCAGTGCAGCCGTACCACGCAAATACATTCAGACCGTCCTCCGCGAGCGCGGCCGCCACATCGTCCTGGGTTGAGAGGGGGTTGCTGCCGGTCACATACATTTCCGCGCCGCCCCCGGCAAGCATCTTGCACAGATACGCCGTCTTTGCCTCTAAGTGGATGGACAGCGCGATTTTCAGCCCCCGGAACGGCAGGTCCCGCAGAAGCTCATCCCCGATGCTGGTGAGTACGGGCATATGCTTTTGTACCCATTCGATTTTTTTATGCCCCTCCGGCGCGAGGGCGGGGTTTCTGATTTCGCTCATTTTGCTGCCTCCATATTTATCGCAAGTCTCACATTTAACGGGGAATGTAAAGTGCAAAACCCATGCCTACAATATGATTTCTGCTTGCTGTAGTTTTGCACTGCTCATCCGCTCAAGCCGCGGGGGCTTTTCTTTTGCTTGTGCAAAAGAAACAAAACACACCGGGGAGACCCCGGACCCCCATTTCGACAAATCGCATAGCTTCGTACTCTTCATCGCGCACGTCATATGCATAGTTCTATAATCCGCCCAATCGCTCAGCCGAGCCGAGCTCCAGGGCTTGAACGCGAAAAAAGGAATTATGAAAAAGAAATATTTGAAGACTTTTTCCGCTGTAATTACGTGCGCGGGCGCTTCCGGGCGTCGCTCCTTACTTTAGGGTTGCACCTACTTGTACAGTGTTCATCATAGCTACAATGTTAATTGAAGGTTTGTAAGCGGGGAAAAATTTCGTTATCTCTTTTTCTTTATATCTTTTTCCCCGCGCCCAGCATTTGAGCCTCGCAAGGCGAAAGCGGAAGGCAGATGTATTATGTTGATGGTTCTTTACTTGCCGTGCTGGCAAGTGTGGATTCTTCAGCCTCTGCGGGGGGTCGGGCTTCGCAGGTTTTAGGATTTAGGTTTCAGGAAAAGGACGGAGCTTATAAATTCTGCCCTTCCTAAATCCTGAATCCTAAAACCTTAATCCTGCGGCGCTTCGCGCCGCCCCAGCCCCCTAAGCCGCGTTTTTCTTTGTTACTTTCTTTTTGGCGGCGCAAAAAGAAAGTAAATAACTGCGCTTCGTATTATATTCCAGCTGCGTAACTTTTATTTACTTAAATCGGCTTGCCGTTAAGACTGCGGATAACCGCGCCCGGTATTTCCCCCAGCGGAAGCTGTTCCCTGACAGCGCCGATGTTGAACGAAACCATCGGCATACCGTAGACCACACAGGTTGCCTCGTCCTGCCCTATAGTGTGCGCGCCGGACTTTTTCATCTCAAGCAGGCCCTTTGCGCCGTCCGCGCCCATCCCGGTAAGGATGACACCGACCGCACTGCGCCCCGCCTGCTTTGATACCGAATTAAAAAGCACGTCCACAGAAGGGCAATGCCCGCTTACTTTTTCCGTGCCGCCGCATTTTACATAATATCCGCGCGGGTCGCGCATTAACTGCATCTGCCTGTCACCCGCGGCAAGCAAGGCCACGCCCTGCACAACACGGTCGCCGTCCTGCGCTTCTTTTACTTCCATCTTGCAGATCTTATTCAGGCGCTCGGCGTACATCGCGGTGAAGACAGGCGGCATATGCTGTACCATAACTATTCCCGGCATATTGGCGGGAAGCTCCTTCAGCACATTTACAATAGCCTCCGTGCCGCCTGTTGACGCGCCTATGGCGACAACGGCCTTGGGGTTTGATGAGATGAGGATTGGCTTTAGGATAGGCGGGCGCGCCCCGCTGACAGGAGGGCGGGCCGCCCCGGAAGGCGCCGCGGCAGGCGGGCGTATGCCCGGCATTGCCACAGAACGGGACGCGATCTTTATTTTGTCCGCGGCTTCTTTTATAAAAGCGGCGTTGTCGAAGCCGGGGCGCGTGTTGGGCTTTGAAACGAAATCGACTGCCCCCGCCTGAAGCGCCTCGAAGACATTGTTTGGGATCCCGCTTATGACGATTGCCTTTGCCCAAGGGTATTTTGTCATCAGGATTGTACGGATAAACTGCGCGCCGCGCATTTTCGGCATCTCCATATCCAGCGCGACAACATCGGGCCTCAGCTCGGATAAAAGCCTTTCGGCCTCGAAGGCGTCAGCCGCCGAGCCTACTATTTGAATGACAGGGTCTAAAGCGAACGCGCGGCTCAAATAGTCACGGAAGAAAACGGAATCATCCACGACAAGCACCTTGATTTTTTTGCCGGTCATTTTCAACCGCCTTTCTGATATACCGACGGCATAACATAATTAAACCTGGACGGTTTTGCGATAGTCTCCGTTTGCCCCAGAAATATGTAGCCGCCGGGGGCCATAACGTCATACATGCGGTCAACCAGGTCTGTCTTGGTGGGCATATCGAAATAAATCATGACATTCCTGCAGAATATTACATGAAAAGGTTTTTTCGCGATAATTTTATCCATTAGGTTAAACTTGCGGTAAGTAATTTCCCTGCGGATGGATTCTACGACCTGCACCACGTCGGCGCCGGCTTTTGTGAAATATTTCTTTTTCCAGCGCTCGGGTATCTTTTCGATAGACTGCGCGGGGTATTTCCCGGCGATCGCCTGATCCAGCACTTTCTGGGACAGGTCGGTCGCGAGGAGGCGTTTGTCCCACGGCGGTTTTTTCCCACCGAAATAATCATGCAGGATCATCGCGAGGGTATACGGCTCCTCCCCCGTGGAGGATGCCGCGCACCAGATGCGGAAATCGCGGTCGCGTATCCGCGGCTCCAACGAGGGCAGCGCCTTGTCGCGGAAGAAATCGAAATGCTCGGACTCGCGCATAAAATATGTGTGGTTGGTCGTAACCCTGTTCAGGAAATTCGTGACCTCCCGGCCGGTGGTGTCGCTTTCCAGTAGCTTTATATAGGGCATATATTCGGAAAAGCCTTTTTCCGTGATATAATTCGTGAGCCTGCCTTCCAGCAGTACCCTTTTTTCCTGCAAGTTAATGCCGTACTTGCTCTTTACCATGCTGACAAGGTACTTGAACTCGTCGTCCCGCATCTTTATCACACGGCATCCCCCCTATCAGCTGTAATCTGCCCGGTTAATATTCATCGGGATCAACGCGCAGGAGCGCGCCGTCGTCCAGGACGGTTTTGCAGTCCATGATGAGCGTCACGCCGCTCTCACTGCGGTTTACGCCCTGGATAAACTTCGCGTCCAGCGCCTGGTGGAAGGTGGGCGGCGGGGATATTTGGTCGTCGTCCAAATTCAGCACGACGGACACGCTGTCCACAATCATGCCGACAGCCGCCCCCTCATCCTCTAAAACGATGATGCAGGTGCGGTCTGTAAATTCCTGCGGCGCTTTCCCGAAGCGCAGGCGCAAATCCATGATCGGTATCACCTTGCCGCGCAGGTTCGTGATGCCGGTTATAAACTCCGGGCAGTTAGGGACCTTGGTGATGGGCTGTACCTGGATAATGTCCGTGATATATTCTATCGGGATTCCGAACTGCTGGTCGTCCAGGTTGATGGCAAGGTACTGGCCCGCCATCGTATCCTCCTGCAGGCCAATGGCGGCCGCCATATCGACTTCAACGTGATTTATTTCAGACATTACTCATACCTCCGCAAATAGGAATTAGGAATTAGAAAATAGAAAATAGTAGAAAATACGAAAAGCAGACAGATAAAACTTACAGGCTACATCACCAAATCTATGATGCTTCCGACGTCCAAAATCAGGCTGATATTGCCGTCGCCGAGGATTGTACAGCCGGATATGCCGTAGGGCTTGATATCGTAGCGGTTGAGGTAAACAGGCAGCGGCTTTACAACGATCTGCTGCATACCCAAAAGCTGGTCCACGAAAAGGCACGCCGCCTGCTCGCCGGATTGTACCAAGATCAGTATGCCTTCCTCAATATCCGTGATGCCGTCGTAAATGCCGTACAGGTTGTGTATGCGGATTATCGGGTAGACCTCGCCGCGGATCATGATCATCTCGTTGCCGTCGGTGTCCAGGATTACCTGCTCCTTCGTTGCCTTGAAGCTTTGGCTGATGGCAGTGATCTGCAGTGTATAGACGCTGTTGCCCACGGAGATGTTCATGCCGTCTACAATTGCCAGCGTAAGCGGTATCTTGAGGAAAACGCTCATCCCCTGGCCCTTCTTGCTCTCCACCAGGACAGTGCCGCCGATCTTCTCGATGTTCTTTTTCACAACATCCATACCGACACCGCGCCCGGAATATTCCGTGACCTCCTCCTTGGTGGAGAAGCCCGGCGCCATGAGGAGCTGGAACGCCTCGCGCTCGGTGTATTCCCCGGCGGGCTTTGTGAGGATACCGGTCGCGGCGGCTTTTTGAAGGAGCTTTTCGGCATCCAGCCCTTTGCCGTCGTCGGAAACCGTGATTAAAATCTCCCCGCCCGTATTCTGCGCGGAAAGGGCGACCGTGGCTTTGGGCGATTTCCCGGCGGCGGCGCGCTCGTCCGGGGTTTCAACGCCGTGGTCCATGCAGTTGCGGACAAGGTGCATAATCGGGTCCGAGATCGCGTCGACGATGGTCTTGTCAATATCGGTTTCCTCGCCCATTGTCACAAGGTCCGCTTCCTTGCCCAGACTGCGCGACATATCGCGGACAACGCGCTGCATCTTTTGGAACGTGCCCGAAACAGGCACCATGCGGATTGACATGACCATGTCCTGCAGCTCATCCGTCAGCTTTCGGAGCTGGCGCGCGGATTTGTTGAAGTTGTCAAGATGCGGTATCTCCTGCAGGTCGGGGCTGCGCGTCACCATAGATTCGGTGATGACCAGCTCGCCCATCAGGTCCATCAGCTCATCGAGCTTGGAAAGGCTTACATTGATCAGGTTCTGCCTAATGGGCTTGTGGACCGCCGCCGCGGGCGCTTTAACCGCCGCGGGGCTGCCTGGCTGTTCGTGCTGCTGTACCGCGGGCTGTTGGGCGGCGGGGGACGGCGTATCCTGCATGGACAGCTCCGGGGTATCTTCGTGGGATTTTTCCGCGTCGGTAATTTTAGCGGAAGCTACATGCATACTGCTCAAAATCAATTCCTCCAACCGTTTTGGCGTTTGGGCGGTCTCTACCATAAACCGGAAGCCGTCCTTGACAATTTCCTCGGAGCTTGCGGTATTGGTTTCTATATCCTCGGGGAAATAATAGAGGATGTTGCAGGTGGAGCGCAGATTGTTCAGCAGCATAAACGCCCGCAGGTTTTCCATCCCGCAGTCCGCCTCAAAAAGGGCTGTGACCTCGTAACATTCACCGGTGATAACAGGCCTTTCCTCCTCCATCTCCACTAAATGGACGGTTGCGCTGCTTACATAGTTCATCTGCTCTATCGTGTCCCCGAATGTATCGGGGTCCATATCAACCTCGGCAATTACCTGGAAACCGTTTACAATGATGTATGATGTGGTGTCCGGGTCGGTTTCCATATCGGGCGGGCTGTAGCTTAGTATATTCGCGAATTTGCGCATACCTTCCACTATCATAAACGCGCGCAGGTTTTCCATCCCGCAGTCTTCTTCCAGCATTATCTCTACATCGTAGACCGTGCCTTCCCCTGTCGGCGAACCGGTTTGGGCGGGGGCGGCCACATCCTGCGCGGCGGCGGGAGCAGCGGCGGGCGCGGCTTTGCCGCTGATGGCATCATAGAGGTCCTTTGTACGGTTCATAAGGTCATCGTTGCCTTCGGCGAGGTCCCCGCCGCTTTGGATCGCTTCGAGCTGGGATTTAAGGAAATCCGTGGCGTCCAGCATAAGGTCAAACAGCCGCGTGAAATGCGATTGGTCGATGCCGTTGTCGCGGATGTAAAAAAACGTGTCTTCTAAATGATGGGTGACAGAGGCGATCACCGTGAAATCCATCATGGCGGACGAGCCCTTGATGGTGTGCATAATACGGAAAACCTCGCCGATATTTTCCTCGGTAAGGCTCCCGCTCTTTTCTGAGGTCAGCAGCACCTCGTCGAGCTGTTCGAGCAGCGTGTTCATCTCGAAGAGGAACATCTCCATCATTTGGTCATTCGCGGAAAGATTGCTCATGTAAATCAACACCTTTACGGTTAGGATTTTTTAGTGTCTGAAACATTCTTCTCTATTGTACCATAATAGACATATGAAAGGCAAATAAATTTTGAAAGTGATACCGCAAAAAATATAAAAAAATAAAATTACGCGCCGAACAGTTGCAAAGGGCGGTGCCTTATGGTATAATTTTGCGGTAAAACACACGCCCGGGAATCCCGGCGGCGGTGGCTGTCTTGGCAAATTGGCAGTTCCGCCGGGTTGTACGGTTATAAAAACCGTGCAAGGCATCCCGGGCGGAGGTTACAACCAAAAGGAGGAAGAAAGAAAATGGCAGTAGTATCCATGAAGCAGCTTCTGGAGGCCGGCGTGCATTTCGGCCACCAGACCAGGCGGTGGAACCCCAAGATGGCTCCCTATATCTTTACGGAGCGCAACGGGATTTATATCATCGACCTGCAAAAAACCGTCCGCAAGCTTGAGGAAGCGTATATGTTCGTCCGCAGCGTTTCCGAGGAAGGCAGGAGCGTGCTGTTCGTTGGCACGAAAAAACAGGCGGGGGATTCGGTCAGGGAGGAAGCCCAGCGCTCAGGTGCGCATTTTGTAAACGCCCGCTGGCTGGGCGGTATGCTCACCAACTTCGGCACCATCCGCACCAGGATCGACAGGCTCGCGCAGCTGCGGGCGATGGAGCTGGACGGCACCTTTGACCGCCTCCCCAAAAAAGAGGTAGTGGGGCTTCAGCTCGAAATCGAAAAGCTCGAGAAGTTTATGGGCGGCATAAAGAATATGGACAGCCTCCCCGGCGCGCTGTTTATCGTTGACCCGCGCAAGGAAAAAATCGCCGTGGCGGAGGCCCGCAAGCTCGGTATCCCGATAGTCGCAATCGTGGACACAAACTGCGATCCCGATGATATAGATTATATCATCCCCGGCAATGACGACGCAATCCGCGCCGTAAAGCTGATCAGCTCAGTTATGGCAAACGCCATTATCGAGGGCAACCAGGGCCGCGACGCCCAGGCCGCCGCCGAGCAGGACGATGTTATCGCCGCCGAGGAAGAGGCCGAAGAGAATAAGAATTATTAAATAAAGGGGTAATATATTATGGCATTTACTGCGAAAGATGTGCAGGCTTTGCGCGAAAAAACCGGCGTTGGCATGATGGACTGCAAAAAAGCCCTTACCGAAGCGGGCGGCGATATGGAAAAGGCCGCTGACCTCCTGCGCGAAAAGGGGCTTGCCGCCGCCGCCAAAAAGGCGGGGCGCATCGCCGCCGAGGGCCTTGTAAAATGCGTCAGCCACGGTGGCGCGTCCGTTGTTGTAGAAGTGAACTCCGAAACCGACTTTGTCAGCAAAAACAAAGACTTCGCGGCTTTTGTTGACGCTGTGGGCATGACAATCGCAAAGCAAAACCCCGCGGATGTGGACGCTTTGCTGAAAATGACGCTGGACGGCTCCGGCGACACGGTTGAAGCGGCATTGCAGGATAAGATCCTGGTCATCGGCGAGAATATGAAGATCCGCCGCTTTGAGCGCTACGAAGGCACTGTGGCAACCTATGTACACGGCGAAGGCAGGATCGGCGTAATGGTCGCGTTCGATACCGATGCGGCGGACAAACCCGGCTTTGACGAAATGGGCAAGGACCTTGCCATGCAGATCGCCGCAATCGCGCCGCGCTATGTCGGCAAGGACGATGTCCCCGCCGATGTTGTCGCCAAGGAAAAAGAGATACTCACCGCCCAGGCCATGAACGAGGGCAAACCGCAGAACATCGCGGAAAAAATGGTGCAGGGCAGGATAGGCAAGTTTTACAAGGAAACCTGCCTGCTCGAACAGGCATTCGTCAAGGATGGCGACATTTCTGTCGGGCAGTATGTCGAAAACACCGCAAAGGCGCTCGGCGGGCATATAAAAGTTAAGAGTTTTGTACGCATGGAGCGCGGCGAGGGCATCGAAAAGCGCGAGGACAATTTCGCGGAGGAAATCGCGAATCTGACGAAATAAAATTACAGGCAGACGGGCGGAGCAATCCGCCCGTCTATAAATAGAAATTAGAAATTAGAAATCTTAGCTTTACAATGTAAGTGCAACAAAAAGAATGACTCAAGAAGCCAAAGCCTGTAAAATGGTAGTTGAAGAGACAACCAAAGACAGGAGGCGGCAAAATGAGCCA
>Ga0099364_10012075_pt1 | contig 11702 bp, 9 predicted proteins | sample TergutTh196P3_FD_73070 | JGI IMG/M metagenome (GOLD analysis project Ga0099364, IMG submission 73070) | Microcerotermes parvus P3 segment gut microbial communities from Pointe-Noire, Republic of the Congo - Th196 P3 | ecosystem: Host-associated > Arthropoda: Insects > Digestive system > Gut ...
GATTACATGGGCAAAATCTCTGACCATCGCCACACTCACATTTTCGCCACCTTTTACGGATACTACAATTTTTTTGTAACCCTTGAGTTCGTCCTGAAAATAAATCAGCCCGTCAATTCCGCCATCCGCCCCTTTTTTCCTGCCCTGATAGGGTTGCGCGTTTACCAGAGAACATGCCCACCACTGAAACTGATATTTGTCACGCCTCGCCAAATCCCTTGCGCCTTCAATGTCCCTGGGCGTACCATGAACGTCAAAGCCGATGCCGGGGAATGCGTCTTTCAGGCGCTTTTCAATGAGGCTGATGGCAAGATGAGTAATGTCAATACCTATCCACTTCCGCCCCAGCTTTTCTGCCGCATGAACAGCAGTGCCGCAACCGCAGAAAGGATCAAGCACTACATCTCCTTTGTTACTGGAAGCGCTGATAATACGTTCCAGCAAGGCAAGCGGTTTTTGGGTAGGATAGCCTAGGGCTTCTGCATTTGAGGCATGCAGATGCTCAATATCGCTCCAATCATCAGTTATAGGTTGCCCGGACATTTCATCCAGATAACGCTTTAATCTTGGCACTGCGCCCGGCTTGCTCTGGAAAATCAGCCCGTCCTGATATGCCTCTTCCATGCGCTTCTTTGTCCACCGCCATACCCGTGTCACTCCAAGAAATTCATAGGTAAGATTAGGGCGGTTCTTATTCGGGTTGGTCAGATTATCTAATTGAAATCTGCGCCCATTATCATCTGTATAGCGATAAAACTTCCTGATATAGTCCGGGTTGTGCTCGCCATAGACCTTGTTGAAAATCACTTGCTCTGATTTGGAATAGCGAAAGATGATGTCGCGGCAATTTGAGAAGTTCACCGTGGTGTGACTTTTGGGTTGTGAACGTCTCCACGATATTTCATTCCTGAAATTAGAAATGCCAAAAACAGCATCCAGCACAATTTTCAGATAATGACTGGCGGTCGGATCGCAGTGCAGATACAAGCTGCCTGTCGGTTTCAGCACACGATGTAATTCCAGGAGGCGATTCGCCATCATGGTCAAATACGCCATCATGTCGTTTTCCCCCATAAAACGCCGCAATGCCTGAATCATTTCCGCCACATGGGCATTGTCGCTCCTCACTATCTCGCCAAACTCGCGCTCCGCCTGTTCTCCCCAATACCACGTATCCTTGAAGGCGGTAATCTGCGCGTCGCTCTTTTCGTTTTTGGGCGATGCAAACAGGACGTTATAGTCTCTGGAACTATTGAATGGCGGGTCAAGATAAACCAGATCAACCGATTCATCTCGAATGGTCTCGCGCAGCACATCAATATTGTCGCCAAAATAAAGGCTGTTTTGCCTTGGCGTATCATAGTTAGTTTGAGATGTTTGGCTCATTATGCGCTTTCAATTTTTGAGTCACCCCTGCCTGAAGGCAGGGGATTCCTCGATACAGGTTAGAGAGCCTTCGGCTCCATAAAACAACTGTCTAGCTCACCTCGCCATAAATGGCGATGATTGCGCTCGACGCGTGTTCAAAACAAATCGCTCTGGTCATACCGTTGTTCTTCCCTGCCTGCCTTTTTGAACGTGACCGCGCCCTGAGCAAGATCGGAATAAAGCGGGCGCTTCGCGCCGGTCAGCAAATCATCTATCGTCAAAATCTGAATCTTCGGAAAAGACGCATCGTGCGGATTGGTGTAATACCCGGCTTTGACCGCCTCTGTTTCCATCGGTTTGGATGGGGCATATAGCGTCACGAACAGGCCGATTTCCGCCCTCTCACGCTCGATTACATGGGCAAAATCTCTGACCATCGCCACACTCACATTTTCGCCACCTTTTACGGATACTACAATTTTTTTGTAACCCTTGAGTTCGTCCTGAAAATAAATCAGCCCGTCAATTCCGCCATCCACCCCTTTTTTCCTGCCCTGATAGGGTTGCGCGTTCACCAGAGAACATGCCCACCATCGAAACTGATATTTGTCGCGCCTTGCCAAATCCCTTGCGCCTTCAATATCTTTGGGCGTGCCATGAACATCAAAGCTGATGCCGGGGAATGCGTCTTTCAGACGCTTTTCAATGAGGCTGATGGCAAGATAAGTAATGTCAATGCCTATCCACTTCCGCCCCAGCTTTTCTGCCGCATGAACAGCAGTGCCGCAACCGCAGAAAGGGTCAAGCACCACATCTCCTTTGTTACTGGAAGCGCTGATAATACGTTCCAGCAAGGCAAGCGGTTTTTGGGTAGGATAGCCCAGGGATTCGGAACCCATAGCCGACAAAATGTCATTCCAGTCATTTTGAAGAGGAACGCCAGGCATTTCATCGAGATACCGTTTATAGCGCGGAACATTCCCTTTTTTTGTTTGCACGATGCGCCCTTCCGCTATCAATTCGTCCATTTTTTCCCTGGAATACCGCCAATAACGTGTAACCCCCATAACCTCATACGAAGGATTGTCTTTGCCCGCTCCACCGGGGCCGGTGAGGTTATCAAGCTGGTAACGCCGGCCAGTCTCCGGCTCTATATGACAGTACATCTTTTCGAGATAATCATGGTCATATTCGGTATATAGCCAGTTCCAACTCCATGTTGCTGATTTGGTATAAAAAAATATGGTATCCCGGACATTGCCATATTGAGCGCGCCCCTGCTTTGCATCGCTATGAGCGCCAGACCTTCGCCAACTGATTTCAGTTTTAAAATTTTCCTTGCCAAAAACTCCATCCAGCACAATTTTTAAATAATGACTGGCAGTCGGGTCACAGTGCAGATACAAGCTGCCTGTCGGTTTCAGCACACGATGCAATTCCAGGAGGCGATTCGCCATCATGGTCAAATACGCCATCATGTCGTTTTCCCCCATAAAACGCCGCAATGCCTGAATCATTTCCGCCACATGAGTATTGTCGCTCCTCACTATCTCGCCGAATTCAATCTCCGCCTGTTCTCCCCAATGCCAGGTATCCTTGAAGGCAGTAATTTGCGCGTCGCTCTTTTCGTTTTTAGGTAAAGCAAACAGGACGTTATAGTCTCTGGAACTGTTGAATGGCGGGTCAAGATAAATCAGGTCAACCGATTCATCTTGAATGGACTCGCGCAGCACATCAATATTGTCGCCAAAATAAAGGCTGTTAGCATATTGTTCCGGCGAATTCTGGAATGGTTGGCGCGTGCTCATTATGTGCTTTCAATGGCGATACAAAACGGCTCCCCGCCAGACGATCAACGCAAGAGAGTCTTGTGACTGCGTGATTCTACCCAAAAGACGCTTGTCTCGCTAACCTCATCATTTATGACATAAAATTCATACTTGCCACTTCGCCGCGTTCCGGCAACAGCGAGCAAATTAAGGCGGCAGAGCAAGATTCAAGCGCCTCGCGAGCGTTTCCAGATCAATGTTGAGGAAAGCGGCAACTTCAGCCAGGTCGCTGGGCAGGGCCGGATCATCCCAGCCATTGGCAAGATGGCGGGCCAGCGTGACCGCAAGAGTAACGTTCCTCACCCTGGGATGCCCCGCTTCCCTGTCATCAATCAGTTGCAGAAGCAAGGCGGGTAATTCCCAGGCGCGGCAAAGCGCAACCTGAATATCGGCAAGCGAGCAACCCAGTACAGCCTTCTGCGCCTCTACGCTCCTTAAGCCGGGATTGGCCTTCAGCATCGCGTGAATTTCCAGCGCCCGCAAAGGCTCCAGAATGTATAGGAGAATTTCCGCCAGATCACGCAACAGGGCAGCCAGCGTAATCTCCCGAATATCATAATCAACCCGCCAGAGCGCCCATTCATGGGCATAACGCGCGGCATTTTTGGCGCGGCCTATGACCTTCAAAACCCCCAGAAGCGCCTGCGGCCTGTCCTGCAAAATTTCTTCCACGCTCTTCAAGTCGGTGACGGTACGGAAAAACGGCTCAATACCCATCATCATGATCGAGCTGCCGATGGTGGAAATGTCATGATGCAGCGATTGTCCCCGTATTATTTGGGTCTGGGCAATCATTCGCACCGCAAGCAAAGGGTCCTGCAACACAATCTCGACAATATCGCGGGCGGTCACGCCATCCATCCGCTCTCGCGCCTCGTCCAGTTGTTGCCGGGTATACCGCAGAACCGGCAATTCCTGTACCCGGATGCGGTTAATCCATGTTTCGGAACAGAAAGGCGTTTGTTCTGGCATTAGGTTTTCCCGGTCATTTCAGGTAATGGATTTTTCTGTCCATCCGCATAAGTCAGAGATTACGCACCGTTTGCATTCCGGTTTCCTTGCCTTGCAAACGTAGCGCCCATGCAAAATCAACCAATGATGCGCGTTTTGCCGAAACCTGGCCGGGGTTACGCGCGCGAGTTTATCTTCCACTTCGCGCGCGGTTTTGCCAACGGCGAGGCCGGTGCGGTTGGCTACACGAAAAATATGGGTATCCACGGCAATCACCGGCTGGTTGAAAGCCGTATTCAATATTACATTGGCAGTCTTTCGCCCCACGCCGGGCAAGGCTTCCAGCGCCGCGCGATCACAGGGCGGCTCGCCGCCATGACGTTCCAGCAAAAGGTGGCATGCGGCAAGCACATTTTTGGCCTTGTTCCGGTAAAGGCCGATCGTTTTAATGGCTTCACGCAGCCCCTCCTCTCCCAGAGCAAGCATGGCTTCAGGCGTTGGCGCAACCTGAAAAAGACGACGGGTAGCCTTGTTTACGCCGGTATCGGTCGCCTGCGCGGAGAGTATGACGGCAACCAAAAGCTGAAAGGAAGACGCATACTCCAGCTCGGTTTTCGGCGCAGGATTGGCAGCTTCCAGGCGCTCATAGAACAAACGACAGTTTTTTGGACTCATACCGGACAAGAATAAAAGTGACTCGATTCAACATTCGCGCAAGAATTCCGTATGCTTTGCTTGACCAATAGCAACAGCGCGATTATCTTCTGAGATTTTACATACATTGGTCACGACCATGATGATAAGCGGCGCAGAGATTGTAATCAGATGCCTCCAGGAAGAAAAGGTGGAGTACGTGTTCGGCTATCCGGGCGGTTCCGTGCTGCACATTTACGATGAATTGTTCAAGCAGGACGAAATCAAGCATATCCTGGTGCGGCACGAACAGGCTGCCGTCCATGCGGCGGACGCCTATTCCCGCTCCTCCAACCGGATTGGCGTTGCGATGGTCACTTCCGGCCCCGGCGTGACCAATGCGGTTACGGGCATTGCCACCGCGTATTCGGATTCCGTGCCGATCATCGTGCTCTGCGGCCAGGTGCCTACCGCCTTCATTGGGCAGGACGCCTTTCAGGAATGCGACACGGTGGGCATTACCCGCCCCTGCGTCAAACATAATTTTCTGGTCAAGGATGTCCGGGATTTGGCCGTGACCCTGAAAAAGGCGTTCCAGATTGCCACGACAGGCCGCCCAGGCCCGGTCGTGATTGATCTTCCCAAGGACATTACGGCGGAAAAATGCGAATTTCAGTATCCGTCCGCAGTAGCGATGCGCTCCTATAACCCGATTGTCAAGGGGCATCTGGGGCAAATCAAGAAAGCGGCGCAACTCATCGCGGAAGCCCGACGCCCCATCATATATATCGGCGGCGGCGTAATCCTTTCCGATTCCGCGCCCAGGCTGACAGAACTTGCGCGACGCCTCAATTTTCCCGTAACCAACACCTTGATGGCGCTGGGCGGCTTTCCCGGCACGGACAGACAAAACCTCGGCATGCCCGGAATGCACGGCACATATGAAGCCAACATGGCGCTGCATCACGCCGATGTGATACTCGCGGTCGGCGCGCGCTTCGATGATAGAGTCATCGGCAACGTTAAACATTTTTCCACCGAGCAGCGCAAGATCATCCACATTGACATTGATCCATCCTCCATTTCCAAACGGGTCAAGGCGGATGTGCCCATCGTCGGGAATGTCGCCGATGTGCTCGACGAAATGCTGAAGCTGCTGGACGAAGGGCTTGCCACCTCCCCTGACCTGCCGTCATGGTGGGCGCATATCGAGGAATGGCGCGGCGTACACGGCCTGGCGTATCGGCAACAGGAACACATCATGCCGCAGTTCGTCGTGGAAACGCTCTACGAAGTCACGCGCGGCGAAGCCTTTGTTACTTCCGATGTCGGGCAGCATCAAATGTTCGCCGCGCAGTTTTATAAATTCGACCATCCCCGCCGCTGGATCAATTCCGGCGGGCTGGGCACAATGGGGGTCGGGCTGCCCTACGCAATGGGAACCTGTTTTGCCAATCCGGGCAGGCCGGTTGCCTGCATTACCGGAGAAGGCTCCATTCAGATGTGCATTCAGGAGCTTTCCACCTGTAAACAGTTTGAACTGCCGATCAAGATCGTCAATCTCAACAACGGCATGTTGGGCATGGTGCGGCAATGGCAGGAGATGTTCTATTCCAGGCGCTATTCCCAGTCTTATGTCACTTCGCTGCCCGATTTTGTCCGGCTTGCCGAAGCCTACGGGCATGTCGGCATGAAAATCGAGAAACCGGAAGACGTGAAGCCCGCGCTCGAAAGAGCCTTTACCGAGCACCGCGACCGCCTGGTATTCATGGACTTCATCATTGACCCGACCGCCAATGTTTTCCCAATGGTAGCCTCGGGCAAAGGACTCACCGAAATGGTGCTGGCCAAAGACCTGTAAGGGAGAAAAAAACAATGCGACACATTATCTCCATCCTGCTGGAAAATGAATCCGGGGCGCTTTCCCATGTAGCGGGGCTGTTTGCCGCGCGCGGCTACAACATTGAATCGCTCACCGTTGCGCCCACCGAGGATGAATCCCTCTCCCGCATGACCATCGTCACCCGTGGTTCTGACGAAGTGCTGGAACAAATCACCAAACAGTTGAATAAACTGGTCAACGTGGTCAAGGTCGTTGATCTCTCCGAAGCGGCGCATGTCGAGCGGGAATTGATGCTCATCAAGGTACGCGCTACCGGGCGTGACCGCGAAGAAATGAAGCGCATGGCCGACATTTACCGGGGACGCATTCTCGACGTGACCGAAACCACCTATGTCATTGAATTGACGGGAACCAGCGCCAAGCTGGATTCTTTCATCAACGCTCTGGACGCCGGTCTGATTCTGGAGACGGCGCGTACCGGCGTATCCGGTATCGGTCGCAATGACCGTATTCTCAAAATCTGATTTTTTCAACCAAGGAAACATTCATGAAAGTCTATTACGACAAAGACGCTGATCTCTCTCTCATTAAAGGCAAAAAAGTGGCCATCGTCGGCTACGGCTCTCAGGGTCATGCCCACGCCCAAAACCTCAATGACTCCGGGGTTGATGTGACCGTCGGCGTAAGCAGGAGCATTGACGACTCCTGGAAAAAAGCCGAAGCCGCCGGGTTAAAAGTCAAGGAAATCGCCGAGGCCGTCAAGGACGCCGATGTTGTCATGGTTCTCCTGCCCGACGAGATCGCCCCGCAGGTCTACAGGGCGGAAGTCGAGGCCAACCTCAAAAAAGGCGCGGCGCTTGCTTTCGCGCACGGCTTCAACATTCACTACAACCAGATTGCACCGCGTGAAGACCTCGACATCATCATGGTCGCTCCCAAGGGGCCGGGTCATACCGTCCGTTCCGAGTATTTGAAGGGCGGCGGCGTTCCCTCCCTGATTGCCGTCTATCAGGACAGATCCGGCAAGGCGCGTGACCTCGCCCTCTCCTACGCCGCGGCCAACGGCGGCACCAAGGCGGGCGTCATTGAGACCACCTTCCGCGAAGAGACCGAAACCGACCTCTTCGGCGAACAGGCCGTGCTGTGCGGCGGTTGCGTCGAACTCATGAAAATGGGCTTCGAGACTCTCATTGAAGCCGGTTATGCCCCGGAAATGGCCTATTTTGAATGTCTGCACGAGATGAAGCTGATCGTAGACCTGATCTACGAAGGCGGCATTGCCAACATGAATTATTCCATTTCCAACAACGCCGAATACGGCGAATACGTCACCGGCCCGAAAGTCATCAACGATACTTCGCGCCAGGCGATGAAAGAAGCCCTGGCGCGTATTCAAAACGGAGACTACGCCAGGGAATTCATTCTCGAAGGTCGTACCGGCTACCCCGCCATGACCGCCCGCCGCCGTTTGAACGCCGAGCATCCTGTCGAAAAAGTCGGCGCCCAGTTGCGCGACATGATGCCGTGGATCAAGGCAAACAAGCTGGTGGACAAAGCCAAAAACTGATCTTTTCCCTTGTCTTCGGCAGCGTCGGCTCATCCGGCGCTGCCGGAATCTTTTACCTTGCGCCTTTCCCGACCGAGATTTTTCCGCATGAATTATCCGCATCCCATACTTGCCCGTGAAGGCTGGCCTTTTTTGATTGTTATCCTCGTTGCCACTATTATTTGTAGTTGGCTGGGGTGGAAGGTTCCGGGCTTCCTGATGGGACTTGCCTTTCTGTTTACCCTGCAATTTTTCCGTGATCCGCCCCGCGCCATTGCGGGCGTGGACAGTCTTGCCGTAATCGCCCCGGCTGACGGGCGGATCATCGCCATTGAAGAATGCGACGATCCCCTGCTTTCCCGGCGCGCCCTCAGGATCAGCGTGTTCATGAACGTGTTTAACGTCCACTCCAACCGCTCCCCCATTGACGGCGAAGTCAAACAGGTCATTCACCATCCCGGACGTTTTTTCAATGCCGCCCTCGCCAAAGCGTCTACGGAAAACGAGCGTTGCGCCATGCACCTTGTCGGCACGGAGGGGCAGGATGTGACCTGCGTTCAGGTTGCCGGATTGATTGCCCGCCGCATCCTGAATTACACGGAACCCGGCAGGAAGCTGGCGCGCGGCGAGCGTTACGGTTTTATCCGTTTTGGCTCCCGCGTTGATCTTTACCTGCCGCCGGATGTTCGGGTAGTAGCTGCCATCGGTGATAAAGTACTTGCTTCCAGCACGCTCCTGGCTGAATTTGCCAAGGTTCCCAATGCCTGAACCCACGCCCCGAAAACCTCTGTTCAATCCTGATTCCAGACGGCGGGGAATTTATGTCCTGCCCAGTCTGTTTACCACGGCGGCGCTTTTTTCCGGCTTTTACGCCATCATTCAGGCCATGCAGGGCAATTTTGAAGTGGCTGCCATTGCTGTTTTTATTGCCATGGTGATGGACGGGCTGGACGGGCGAATCGCGCGCCTGACCCATACCCAATCCGCATTCGGCGCGGAATACGATTCTCTTTCCGACATGGTTTCCTTCGGCGTCGCGCCGGCGCTGATTGTGTACACCTGGGCGCTTTCCGGCCTGGGGCGTATCGGCTGGCTTGCTGCCTTTATCTACTGTGTCGGCGCGGCTCTGCGCCTTGCCCGTTTCAACACCACTATCGGGGTCATGGACAAACGTTATTTTCAGGGTTTGCCAAGCCCTGCCGCCGCTGCCTTCGTCGTAGGGCTGGTCTGGCTTGCGCATGATATGGGAATCACCCAGGAAGACATGCGCTGGATGAGCTGGCTTGCCGCTTTCGTCACTATCCTTGCGGGCGTCACAATGGTTTCCAACATCCTCTTTTACAGCTTCAAGGACATCAACCTGAAGAAACGTGTTCCCTTCATGACGATTGTTGCGCTGGTGCTGGCCCTGGTGCTTATCCCCAGCATAAATACGGCGGGCTTTCTTTTCGGGTTCTTCCTGCTTTATCTGCTTTCCGGTTATCTGCTGGCAACCATGCGTTTTTTTTCCCGGAAACGCATCTGCAAATCCGCGCCGCCCCTGCCCGGCGACAAGGCGGAAAACGCGCCTTCCTCTGATACGGAAAAGTCGTAAGAAAATGCGGTGGCAATTGCCTGACGCCCTTGCCGAAGTACCTTGGGGCCTTGCGGCATTTTTTCAGGGCAGGCAATGATAATCATTCCCGTAAGCCGTAGTCCCGATTGGCGAAAACCGCCGGTCATCACGTTATTGCTGATCGCTATCAACGTTCTGATCTTCTTCGGCCTGCAAAACGGCGACGACGACAAAATTAACAAAGCCTATGAGTATTATGAAAAATCAATTCTGGTTAGAACCGAGCTGCCCCGTTATATAAAGCACCTCGAAACCGCCAACGAGACTAAAAAGGCGGCGCGGGCAACTGAAGAGCTAAGCAAAAAACGCTGGTTTGTTGTCCTGCGAATGATGGAAGACGACGCCGTGTTCATGAAGAACCTGCGCGACGGAAGAATCATTCGGGCCGACGATGCGGATTACGCTGAATGGCGTCGCCAGCGAGATGAATTCGAGCGTATGCGCAAAAGCACGATAATTGAACGTTTCGCGTTCAAATCGGCAGAGCCGACGCTTGCCGGGCTGATCGGGCATATGTTCCTGCACGGTGATTTCGGCCACCTGCTTGGCAATATGGCCTTTCTGTTCATCGTCGGTTATATGGTCGAAGAGGCGCTCGGCAAGGGGCGTTATCTGCTTTTTTACCTGTTGGCTGGAATCGGCTCCTGCGCTTGTTACACGCTGCTCGGCACGCCAACGATGATTCCGGGCATCGGCGCTTCGGGGGCGATTTCCGGGGTCATGGCAATGTATGTCACCCTGTACGGAATGCAGAGGATTCGTTTCTTTTACTGGATTCTGGTCTACTTCGATTTTTTCCGCGCCCCGGCAATCATCATCCTGCCGTTCTGGATCGCGCAGGAGTGTTATCAGTATTTAATTAATCCCGACAGCATGGTCAACTATCTGGCGCACCTTGGCGGTTTCATTACCGGCGCGGCATTGATCGGCATGGTCTGCCTGTTCGACAGGAAACAGCCTCTTGTGGTTCCGCAACATGAAAATATCGTCGACCGGCATGACACAGAGCTTGCCAGGGTGGAAAAATTGTTGAATGCCCTGCGTCTTGACGAAGCGCGTCGTGAATTGCGCCGCCTGGCCGATCTTAATCAGGATAATCTGCCTATCATAAAGCGTTACTATCAAATTGCCCGCCATGCTCCGGCAAGCGACGATTATCATCATGCCGCAGCGCTCATTTTCGTCTTACCTGGCGATTATCCGGCAATTGATGAGTTGATTTACGCGACCTTTGATGACTATCTGAAGCTGGCCAGGCCATCGGTTCGCTTCAGCGCGCGGCAATTGATTGCGCTGATTCGCCGTTTTGCGCGAACGGGACATGCGGTCGACGCGGAACGCTTGACACGGGTTCTGGCGAGCCGTTCTCCCCGGCAGAACGAACTCCCCGATTTGCTGCTGCTTGTCGCCAGAGCGTTCCGCCACGAAGGCAACGCCTCAATGTATGACGAAATGATGAACCGCCTGCGCCAGAATTATCCCGACTGCGAAGAAGCGCGTGTTTAGGGCAGTTTGGTTCAAATAGATACATCGTCATTGCGAGCATCTGCTACGCAATTCAATAACGGTTTTCTGGATTGCATCAAAGCTAACGCTCCTCGCAATGACGGGGTGGGAAGTCGGCTGTACAGGATTGAACAAAAACCGCGCTAACTTTGCTGTGCCAGAAACAGGCGTGAATGAGGACGAGGCGTTTTCGGTCATTTGTAGGGGCGCGATTTATCGCGCCCCTACAATAATCGTTGCGTGTTGCGGTTTACGTTTCGCTCATCTACCCATCTTCAAGCGCGTGTAGGTTAATGGAATGGACTCCTCCTGTCCTTTTCGGCCTCGTGATGTGCCAAACTGGAAGAGTTACAAACCAGTTCCAAACAGGAGGAATCCAAAATGAAGATTACACGTATCGGCCCTGATTTG
>Ga0099364_10012076_pt1 | contig 11701 bp, 10 predicted proteins | sample TergutTh196P3_FD_73070 | JGI IMG/M metagenome (GOLD analysis project Ga0099364, IMG submission 73070) | Microcerotermes parvus P3 segment gut microbial communities from Pointe-Noire, Republic of the Congo - Th196 P3 | ecosystem: Host-associated > Arthropoda: Insects > Digestive system > Gut ...
CTGAGTAGTCACAAAAATTGTAAAAACACGCCTGACTCATTTTTGAGCCGGCGTTTTTTTATTTATTAGTAACTGCTCAGAACCCCCTCCCGTCATTGCGGGCTTGACCCGCAATCCCCTGCGGGTTTCGAGGGGATTGCGGCTCGGAGGCCGCAATGACGAGGCTTGGAAGGTTTCAGCACAGCGGGGTACTGAATACATTTATTTAACAAAAAGGATGCCTTGAAAAAGCCGGCAGTAGGCATATAAAATACAAATAGAAACAATATTGTAGAAAATAATGACAATTTGGAAACAAATTTATAACAAAAGTATTGACAAGCTGAAAATTATGTGTTATATATAGACTCAGCACAGCGAAATAGTTACAATACAGAGACAAACTATTCAATTTTTGGGGAGATTGAAAATAATTTTGGGGAGATGAACGAGTTATGTATTCAAGAAGAAAAAGGAGAAAGGCAGGAAAGATTGTCGCGCTGCTTCTTGTAGCGGCAATCATGGCGTCAATAGCATTGCTTGTAACCGGGGCATTGAATGTCGGAAGAGGCGGAGAAGATTTTATTGATTTGGAATCTGTCAGAGTTCAAGTTTGGGACTTTGATGATACTGCCGGAAACGCAACATATAATTCCATCGATCCAATGCCGGAGATAACGCTTGGACTCGGAATGGTTCGGGTCGCACTGGAATGGCAGCCAAAACCTGATCAGAAAGACAGCTTTTCGGAGGGCGATTTCTTTGTAGTCGAATTAATGAAAATAACGGGAATGAATGCAAATCGAATCAATTATATTGCGGAAGAAAAAATGCTTGACTTTGGAACAGGCCAGTTCATATATGATGAAAGCAGCAGTATATTCTCCTTTAAGTACACATTTGACGATCGAATAAACGGCGCAAGTTCTCTTGGCGGGTTCGCCGGGGGATGGGTTTCGGTAAATATTGACGTTGCTTTTGATCTCGAATTTGGAGATGGCGGTTATAATCAAGAAGTGGGAGAAATTGAATGTAGTGTCAAGCTGATAAAAACATGCGCTGCCGATGAAGAAGCCGGACTTTACGGTGGAGTATTCATACTCCAGCGGTTCTCACAGGAATTGGGAGATTGGGAGAAGCTTGAAGGATTGATAGAGGATCCGTCAGGTTCCGGAAACTACCAATATATCAGTGAGAGCGGCGGAAACACTAGGCTTTTGACAAACAATGAAGGCGAGATTTTTGTCAGCCGGCTTCCGGAGGGAAAATATCAGTTCAAAGAGGTTCAGGCTCCTGCCGGATATATTCTGCCCGTGGATAAGGATGCTTATAGCGAAGAGTTTGAGCTTGACAGAGAATTGCCTGTTCAAGTCATAAAATTAACAAATGTGAAGATTCCGGATATATTAATTATTAAGAAAACGAGCGACGGGTCTGAGTTAAACGACGGGGCAGTCGAGTTTAAGCTAAGCAGATTTGAGCCGGATGACAGTGAGTTCGAGAATGAAACGCACAGTTGGACAGAAGCTGTTATTGACGGGAAAGCCGTATTTGACGGGCTAAGCAAGCTCGCTGACTTCTCAGGAAGGTACAGACTAAGTGAAACCGTTGTTCCTGATGGATATGACCGCGCAGATGATATTGTTTTCCTGCTGGGTTCTGACGGAAAAATTAATGAAGATGACCCGCCGGAAGTAAAGGCTTTAATCGAAGACAAACGGATAGTACAATCAGAAAGCGGAATTGTTATCACGGTTTACAATACCCTCAGCACCGACACTCCGCCGCCGCCACCGCCGCCACCGCCACCGCCACCACCACCGCCGCCTCCGCCGCCGTCACCTCCTCCAGGTGAGCCCGGAGACCCCGGTTATTGGCCGGATCCGACTCCAAGCCCCAGCCCTAGCCCGGCGCCAAGCCCCGCTCCAAGTCCCGCGCCTACACCAGATTATGTTGAGCTTACTCCGCCGCCGGTGCCGCTTGGCACTCCTCCGTCTGCAGAAGAGGCGCCGGAAGAAGAGTTCTTTGAAATAGACGCCCCGGTACCCCTTGCAGAACTCCCGCAAACAGGAAGAACGATGGAATTTGGAACCCTCTTTCTGCTCGGTGTGACGCTCGTCGGATTGGGCGCGGTCACTGCGAAGGGAACAAAGAAACGCGGGAAAAGATAATAGTGACGCCACAAACAGCAGACTTTACCCCCCTATACAGGCCCCGATTCGCGAATAGTAAATACGAAGACCACTGCGGTCGGGGCCGGGTAAGATTCCGCAAGGATTGTAAGTTTTAGGTGACACACGCCGCTAGTGGCAAGCAACCAAATTAGTTCCCCGGAACAGCTCCCCAAAAGCTGTAGTAAGGAGGTGTGCGGGAATAAGCTTTACAATTGCGCCGCAGAGTTTAGGGCATGTTCAAAAACGAAGTACTAGCCTGATGGGGTACTAGCCCCAACCGAAATGCTGTGAGGCAAAACCGCAGCAATGCCGCTGACCTTTCAATATTATAAAGTAACGCACGGCGGCAATAGAATGTAAAGTTTATTCCCACACACCTCCAAATAACGAACAGGGCAGTCGGAAGGATACCGGCTGCCTTGTTCAATTGCATGGACTGTTCGGTTGCTGCGGGTCGGTTCGAACGAAGGCGTTACCATAGCCTGTTTGGTTACAGGGGAAACCAGCCAACTTAAATATCAGCAGACCTTAAGTATCTCGCGACGGATTTCAGAAGCATCCGCTTTGTGCCCGCATTGTCGAAAGCTATTTCCATCAGCGTGTCGCCTCCTCCCTGTGTAACAGATATGACAACACCGCGCCCGAATGCGTCATGCTCGACACAGTCGCCTTTTTTGAAGCTTGGAAGCGCGGCGGGGGACACGGAATCAAGGCTAAGAGAGCGTGGCCGGGCCGGGCGCGTTTTTTCGGTTGTCCGGGGAGCGGCACCGCCGAGTGGGGAAGATTGTTTTCCATAGCCTTCGTAATAGTCAAAATCGAATCCGCCAAATGATGGAGGGGCCTGGTGCGTGATTAAGTTCTCGGGGTTGATTTCGCGGACAAACCGGGACGGCATCGCCGATGAGGTCTTGCCGAAGAGCATTCGTTCATTCGCGCTGGTAAAGATTAGGCGGCGCATGGCCCTGGTCATCGCTACGTAGCAGAGCCGTCGTTCCTCTTCCATCTCGCCGGGCTCTCCGATTGCCCGGAACCCGGGGAAAACGCCTTCCTCGGCTCCCACAATGAATACGGTATCGAACTCAAGGCCCTTCGCGCTGTGCATAGTCATCATAAAGACGCGGTCGGCGCCGTGCTCGTCACTTTCAAGGTCGGTGAAGAGCGCAGTTTCGCTGAGAAAATCGAAAAGTGAGCCGCCGCTTTCATTAATAAAGCTTATGATATTCGTTTTTAATTCCATCACGTTTTCGATCCGGGAAGTATTATCATCCGACTTTTTTTCCTCGAGCATGCGGATGTAGCCGGATTTGCTTATCAGCGCGTCATAAAGCTTGTCCAGCGGGGCGGTATCGGCAAGGGCGCGCAGTTCGCCTATCATATCGGCGAAAAGATGCAGCCGCCCGGCTGCGCTTTTTACGCCGTCGTGGTGTTGGGAGTCCAGAACAATGTCAAATACAGATTTTCCATTCTCAGCCGCAAGCTCCGAGAGCCGTCCGACGGTTGTTGCGCCAATACCGCGGGGCGGATTATTTATCACACGTAGCAGCCGCAGGTCATCGTGGGGGTTTTGAATCACGCACAGGTAGGACAGCATGTCCTTTATCTCCGCGCGGTCATAAAAACCAAAGCCGCCAACGATGCGATAGGGTATGCCGCCGCGTTTGAAAGCGGTTTCAAGCTGGTTGGACTGGGCGTTCATACGGTATAGAACTGCATGCTGCTGCCAACTGCGGCCATCCGCGGCGCTCGCGATTATCGTATCTGCCACAAACTGAGCCTCGGATCGCTCGTCGGCGACGATGTGCAGTGCCGGTTTTTCGCCGGCTTCCTTTTTTGTCCAGAGTTGCTTGCCTTTTCTGCCAATATTGTTACGGATGACGTCGCCCGCAGCATCCAAGATGAGTCCGGTCGAGCGGTAATTTTGTTCAAGGCGTATCACACGCGCGTCCTTAAACTGCTTTTCGAAGCTCAGGATATTCTCTATTGTTGCGCCGCGAAACTTATATATGCTCTGATCGTCGTCGCCGACGACGCATATATTGCCATGTCCGCCGGAGAGCTTCGAGGCAAGCATATACTGCAGATTGTTTGTGTCCTGGTACTCGTCTATAAGGACGTGTTTGAACCGCTTTTGGTAATATTCGAGAACGTCGGGGTATTCCTGCAACAGCCGGACAGTCAGCATGATCAGATCGTCAAAGTCAAGGGCGTCGGCAGCCTTTAAGCGGTTTGCGTATTCAATATAAGCGCGCCCGATTACTTTGCGGCGCACATCGCCGGAGTTTTCGGCGTCGGCAAAAAACATTTCCGCCGTCTCCATCTTGTCCTTTGCGCGGCTTATGTAGTTTAATACCGTTTTATGCGGGAAGTTACGTTCGTCAACATTAAAATCTTTCAAAATCCGCTTCATCACAGACGCGGTATCAGATGTGTCGTATATGGTAAACGATCTGCTATAGCCTAGTTTATCAATGTCGCGCCTGAGAATCCGCGCGCAGGCGGAATGAAAGGTAAGCGCCCAGATATCTTCCGAACCGGAACCGAGCATACTCACGAGGCGTTCTCTCATCTCACCCGCCGCTTTATTCGTAAAGGTTATTGCGATTATTCGCCACGGTTCCACGGGTTCGACGGCACACAGCGCGCGCGCGCGTTCACGCGTGTCGTCAGGCGGGGAGGCGGCATATTCCTCCAAGGTGCGCAGATCATCTTCCGACGCCTCATCCGGAATAAAATCACTGTCAGAGCCGCATCCGAACTTGAGGAGGTTCGCAATGCGGTTAATCAGCACAGTCGTTTTCCCGCTGCCGGCGCCGGCAAGGAGCAAAAGCGGCCCGTTTATCGTCATGACCGCTTCGCGCTGCGCATCGTTGAGGTGCAAAAATTCGAGACTTATAGCCGCGTGCCGGGCGGCAATATATTTTTGTGCAAATTCTAAACTATACATTTTGTTATATCCCCTCTCCCATTTCCTCTACCCCCACGCGCACCGGCAACAGCGTCACAAAGGACTAACAGGAGCCGAAGCTCCCGTTAGTCCAAACAGATTATGAGGATAATAAAATGAAAAAAGACAATTCAGCGACCCTGCACTGTCATAATAACAGTTAGTTATTAAATAATATACACCCAAATATTTCAAAAATATTAAATATGCAAAAATATCAAATTATTTCAAGGGCGTGCTTGAAAAAGCGGCATTTAACGAATGTGATGTGGCATCAATACTATGCTGCGGCAAGGATAAAAGAATAATTTAGGTTTAGTTATTCGATTTAGTTATTCCTTGATTGACTTGGTGTTTTTTGGTATTATGACATGTACTTTACAAAGGATTATGAACGAGAGTTTATGGTTTATGCAAAAAAAGATAACAACCCTGTGGTATAGAATTGCTGGTTTGCAACATGAATACGGGTTAATGTTTATATGGAAATGTATGGTGATAGTGGTTGCTTAGTTTTTATTTGTCTGTACTCGATACAGAAGAGGACAAACTCAAATTGGCGGAAATATATGAGGAATACGAACCCATGATGCTTCATTACGCTAAGTCAATAATGAAGCATAGTGAATCTGCGGAGGACGCAGTGCATAATGCGTTCTTGGCTATTATTAAGCATAAAGATACGTTATTTTCACTTTCGCGTATGGATTTACGCGCTAGAATCGTTATTATGGTGAAGAACAAATGCATCGATCTTTTAAGGCAGCAAAACAAGATCATTTACGAGCCGCTTGACGATGTGGAATACATGCTTGAGTCGAAAGATACTCCGATTGAGGATCAAATCATTTTGAATGACGAATATGAAACTTTGCTAAACCACATTGGGAAACTGGATGAAGTCAGTAGGCTTATACTTGAAATGAAGTATATCCTCGGCATGTCATACAAGGAAATAGGAACAGAGCTAGGCATGACTCCGGGGTACGTGGATACGAAAATTCAGAGAGCTAAGAAAAAGGCACGGAAGATGCTTGCGATAGGAGGGAATCCGCATGAGAAGTAGATTATTAAGCGACAGTGTTTTTGAAGCGCTTTTCAGACAAGCCGTAATTGACAATTTTTTTAATGAGCTTGTATCTCTCCCGCCACGTGAGGAGCTTGCAAAGCTGCATATACCATCTGACGCTCACAAAGCACGAATTATGAACCTTTGCGCGAAGGATGCACGCAATGAGAAAATCCTATCCATACTTACGACTATAAAGAGAGCGGCGGCAGTCATTTTAATAGCGGCGTCTCTCTTGTTCGGCAGCATGATGTTAGTCCCGGATGTTCGGGCTGCGATTATTGAGACGATTATCGAATGGTATGACAAATTTGTCAGATTTACCTCGAACGCCCCGGAGTCGGAAAAAACATATCTTGAGCCAACATATATCCCGGAAGGCTTTTGGGAGGAGTTTCGAGAAGAGTTGGAAATGATGACAGTTATTCTGTATACAAATGAGGAAGGTGTAATCATATTGTTTGAATCTCTGCGTACAAGCGGTTCTCTTTCATTTGATAATGAAGGGATTTTACATGAGATTATTCGAACGGATGGCGTGGATTATCATATATTTACTGCGGCAGACGACGAAAAGGGCAACTCAATAATTTGGGAAACGAGTCTACAGAGATACAGCATATCGTCTACAATTCCTATTGGCATAATACTCGAAATAGCATTTTCTGTCGGAAAATAGTCTTTTTTGAAATATTCTTAATATTGCTGATAGGAAAATGCATTTTCAAACGTTATTATAGTAGACCGGAAAAAAAGATAGTATTTTAAGAAAGGAGACTCATAACAATGAAAAATACTCGAATGAAAAAGAATATAACCATAATTGCTGTAATATTGCTGGTTATGGCTATTTCGATAACTACGGCTCTAGGTATGAGGAGCGTTCCCGATGTAAATGCCAATGAGTACGGCCAAACGTATGGAACCCTTGTCGATATGAAACACTTAGGGGAAATTCCAGATTTGATACGAGCAACGGGAATTGACGGTACTATTGGCTATGTATATAAGGATGAGCTTTACCCTCCGTTAGGCAATACTCCAGAAGAAGCATTAAGACTTCAAGCTGAAAGAGATGCTCGAGGCGAATACTCTATTCTCCTTTATGAATCGGATGGAAAAACTGTTATAGGCGAGTTTCCTATGGGCGGAGGCGACCGTATTTACAGTGTGACTTCAGATATTTCACTCGATTAATGCTTTCGATAAGTGCATTTTGTGGAGGCAGTTACTATGAAGTTTTGGCGTATGGTCAGCGTGTTGCTGTGTGCAATAACTATACTATCCAACGGAGCCATAATCAGAGCCGTATCAGTAGAACTACAGCAACCGATTTCTGTCCAATACACACCATACAGTATACTCTTAAACGGTGAAAACGTGGTTTATGAAGCGCTCATACTAAATAACAATCATTTTATCAGACTTCGTGATTTGGCGTATTCGTTATCCGGTACAGAAAAGCAATTCGATGTTAGCTGGGTCGGCGAAACTAACACTGTTATGCTTAATGGCGGTAAACCATATACCCCTATAGGCGTGGAGATGACTATGTTATTAGAAAATAACAATCAATATCCGGTATGGGGCAGTATTACGACGCCTACTGAATCGCGTTTTTACCTTGACGATGCTGAATTTCAAACAATAGCTTATAATATTTTTGGCTATCATTATGTACGACTTCGCGATTTCGCCAGAGTTTTTAATTTCAAGATCGATTGGAACGGAGAGGAAAACTTAATTAGAGTTAGTACGCCTGAAAGTTATACCGGTGAGGCAAATGAAAGGGAAGAACCTCAGAACGAAATTGGGAACTATCCACATGATGCTTATTCTTATATGAGTTTTTTGTACATGGTAAATGACGCGGGGGCTGTTGAGATTATCAGGTATATGGGGAATGAGGAGCGTGTCGTTATTCCCGAAACAATAAAAAACCAACCTGTAAGGGTGTTACAGCAGGGAGCATTTTATCCATTTGAAGCGAGTTTGACAGGAGGAAGGCCCGGATTGTGGACTTCCAATCTTTCTTCCGTAGTAATACCCGATAGTGTAACTATGATTGGCGATGCGGTGTTTTCTCAATGTTACAACTTAACACACATAACTATAGGTTCCGGCTTAACAAAAATTGCTGAGTATGCTTTTGTAAACGCAGACAGTCTAATAACCATTGATGTATCACCCGACAACCCGGCTTTTTTAAGCGAGGATGGCGTATTGTACAATATAGATAAAACAGAGGCTATATGGAGTTCGCTGATAAATCCATTTGAATGATGGGGTATAGCCCTAATCAAACGCCATGCCGAGCCACGGCGAGGCTGTTGCCGGGAAGGATTCCATCAGGCCGCATGAGGCCGCGAGCATAGCGAAACGCCGGACGCCGGGTTCTGTGTCCGAGGGGCAAGCCGGTGTTCTGACAAGATATTCCGGCGCGGGGAATGCTGCTGCGATGGATGGGATGAGACTCAAAGAGCTAACGCCGGGCGGCGTCAGCAGTTCTTTTATCCATACAGCGCCGTCCGCCTGCTTTTCAACAACGGCGCATGCCGCGCCGAAAGGCGTCTCGATGCGGAACAGTCCGCCGCCGTAAAGGCGGCACAGCAGGCTTTGGTATGAGATGGCGCGGGGGCACTGCGCGATATGCGGAACATCGGAAAGAAGACTTGCGCGCAGGCGGGAATATTCATCCGATGATAGCTCGCTTAGCGCCGGATGACCGTCATCCGGCGTAGGCGTAATATTATCAAGTATCTGCTCGCGGACGAAAAAGCATTCGCGCAGGTCGGTGCGAGATTTGTAATACTCAAACAGGCTGTCTTCGGCAGGGCAAAGAGCGACGGCGCCATAGCCTGTGCCCAAGCCCGCCGATATTAGCTTGTTCACGACTGCCGTTCCAAAACCGTGCCCACGCAGTTGCGGCAGTGTAGCGACTGCGTATATCATCGCGCAGGGAAAAACATCCTCGCCGGAAATGAAGCTGCCGGCATGAAGCAGATGCCCCATTGCTGCCGGGGCGCCGTCATGTATAGCGGCGGCGCATAGCTCCGGATCATAATAATGCGTGAAAAAGACATCTTCTTCCTCAGCGCCGCCAAACACTGTTTTCCATATATGCCGCAAAGCCGGTTCCTCATCGGCGCGGGGATATCGAATAATAGTTTCCATTATCAGTTGTTATGGGCGTGCGCACAGGTTTCCCTGATAACACGCTCAAGCTCCTTTAAATCCACGAATGTTTCCGGTCTGCGGCGCGGGTCGCGCAAAAGCGCGGCGGGATGGTACAACGCAAATAGTTTTACGCCGTTTTTCTCAAACCACTTGCCGTGGTCGCGGGATATCTTGAAATCGCCGCCGATCAATTCCGTTGCGGCGATACGCCCGAGGCAGACGGCAATTTTCGGCTTTATCAGCGAAAACTGACCGCGGAGCCAGTCAAGGCACGCTTCGCGTTCGGTATTCAGTGGGTCGCGGTTGCCCGGAGGACGGCATTTGACGATGTTGGCTATGTAGATATTTTTTGTACGGTCAAGCCCGATTATTTTGAGCATATCGTCAAGCAGCTTCCCTGCACGGCCGACAAAAGGCTCGCCCTTCAGGTCTTCGTCCGCGCCAGGTCCTTCGCCGATAAATAGTACCTCAGCGGAGCGATTACCTACCCCAAAGACGACGTTTGTGCGCGTCTCATGCAGCGCGCATTTCATGCAACCGGCGCAATCAGCTTCAAGCGATTCCCAGGAGAGCATAGGAAAACCCCCAGATTTCTAATTATGAATGTAACTGCTCAGTACCCCACTGCTGAAACTTTCCAAGCCTCGTCATTGCGGCCTCCGAGCCGCAATCCCCTCGAAATCCGCAGGGGATTGCGGGTCAAGCCCGCAATGACGGGAGGGGGTTCTAAGTAATTACTTATGAATTATGTATAAAGTATATACCGCGTTTGGATGAAAGTCTATATTTTTCGGGAAAAAGAACGGAAAACAGTTGACAAAGTGTTCATGGTTTGATAGTATCTCAAAGCGTTCCGGAGACAGCAGGTGGAGTTTTCCGTAAACCCTGCCGAGGACAGCTAGATATTGATCTTGCTATCGTCCTTGCCAAAGTTTGCGCAAGGGCGAATTTTTGGGCGCACTATCAAAATTATGGAGGTGAAAAAAATCTATGCCAAACGCAAGAGTTCTCAATGAAAAAAAGCAAATTGTCGATAAACTGAGCGATAAACTGAGAAGTCAAGCCGGCGTTCTGGTCAACTACAAGGGCATTAACGTTATCGAGGACACAGAGCTGCGTGTTAAGCTCCGTCAGGCAAATGTCGACTATTCGGTCGTGAAAAATTCGCTGATGAGATTTGCGATTAAAAATGTCGGATTCGATGAGCTTGATCCTGTCCTTGTCGGTACGACGTCCCTCGCCATCAGCAATGACGACCCGATTGCCCCGGCGAGGATCATCAAAGAGTATTCAGACAAGCTTAACGACCGCTTTGAGATCAAGGCCGGATTTATGGACGGCAAAATACTCTCGGCAAGCGAGGTTGTTGCCTTGGCGGGCATCCCGCCGCTTCCCATTCTTCAGGCACAGCTTCTAGGTACAATGCTCGCCCCGATAGCGAGCCTCGCTGTCGTACTGAATGCGATAGCGGAAAAGGGCGGCGCTCCCGCCGATGATGCAGCGGAAGCCCCGGCAGAGGCAGCAGCGGAAGCCCCGGCTGAGGCTATAGCGGAAGCTCCGGCAGAGGCAGCAGCGGAAGCCCCGGCAGAGGCGGCAGCGGAAGCTCCGGCAGAGGCAGCAGCGGAAGCCCCGGCAGAGGCGGCAGCGGAAGCCCCTGCGGAGGCAGCGCCGGAAGCCCCGGCAAAGACAAAAGCAAAAGCAGCGGCAAAAGCTCCCGCTGATGATTCAACTCAGGAATAGCAACTTTACTAATCGTCAAAAAACTTAAATATGGAGGTTAATTATTGTTATGGCAAGTGAAAAATTAACGGCTTTAATCGGAGAGATCAAAGCCTTGACAGTTATCGAGCTTTCGGAACTGGTCCACGCCCTTGAAGATGAGTTCGGCGTTTCCGCCGCTGCGATGGCTGCGCCGGCTGCAGGCGGAGCACCTGCCGCCGCTGTTGAAGAGCAGACAGAATTCGACGTAGTGCTGACAAGCTTTGGCGCCGAAAAAGTCAAGGTTATCAAGGAAGTCCGGGCTATCACGGGACTTGGGCTCGCGGAAGCAAAAGCCCTTGTCGAGGGGGTACCCGCGAGTATTAAGGAAGGCGTCAACAAGGATGAGGCGAATGAGCTGAAAGAAAAACTCACAGCCGCCGGCGCCACCGTAGAGGTAAAGTAGCAAGAGAGTTCATTGCACACAATGAAGAAACAGCAAAAACGGGACGTGCTTTCGCGCGTTCCGTTTTCTGTGTACTCCTTCGTCCTTCGTCCTTAGTCCGCGAGCGTAAATTCCCAAAGTAAATGCAACAGTAGAAGGGTGAGTTGCGTTTACTATGGGAAACGGCTAAAAATCAAGGTGCATTTAATGTGAGA
>Ga0099364_10012077_pt1 | contig 11699 bp, 11 predicted proteins | sample TergutTh196P3_FD_73070 | JGI IMG/M metagenome (GOLD analysis project Ga0099364, IMG submission 73070) | Microcerotermes parvus P3 segment gut microbial communities from Pointe-Noire, Republic of the Congo - Th196 P3 | ecosystem: Host-associated > Arthropoda: Insects > Digestive system > Gut ...
TTGTCGAGTTCTTCCAGGGTCATGATCGGAACGTAAATATCATTCTCTTCAAAACGGAAGATACTCGTGGGGTCGTGCATCAGGACGTTGGTGTCGAGCACGAAGAGCTTGGCGGGGTGGGGGGCGGTCGTGGATTTTTTTACCTTGTGGGAAGTGGGCATGGTCTCGGGCGTATGGGCTGGGTAACAATTTACGAGAGTAGCGGAGACGGTCTGTCAGGGCAATCGTTTGGGAACCTCTGAACACCCCCCCTGTCATTGCAGCGCGTAGCGAAGCGAAGTCGCAGAATCCACACATCGCATGGATCCTGCGACTTCGCGCAGGATGACAAGCGATGAATGCGGAGTTGTTCAGAGGTTCCCTTGTGAAGTTCTCTCCTGCATCCGGGCTTATGCATCGTTTCGCACGCCGCAAGCTGTAGCCTCTGTGGCGATGGCAGTTCGCATTCGAGGCGATTATCGGATACGCTTGGGCATGCAGACGGTCTTATAAAATTATCAAAGGGTGTGGTAAAAATGCTGTTCTTGTCGCTTGGTTGCACGAGACGCCTGTTGTATCTCTCGGACTACGCTTCGCTTGCCCATGTTTGCTGAGTTTTGTTGAAAGAATCCTGTGACCCTAAATCCCTACCAACCTCCACGAAGCTCCATCGAAAATACCGATGGCACCACCGGGCAAATCCAAATTCTGCCCGCAAAAGCTGGTTTTCAATGGTTCGTGTCAGCGTTCAGGTTATTTCGACGAAGACCGTTACCGCTTATCTTTTTTGCGATTCCTGTCGGGCTACTCTTTTCTTTGATAGTGGGTTTGGCTCCGATCTTTGAATTTATTCATAATTTTTACGATTATCGACCGGCTGGTTGGCTTCATAATTCTGGTTTACCTGAGGCTGTCTCGAGTGTGGAATATATAATGAGAGAAGTACCTTATGGTTATTTGATTCGTTTTATTATTTATTTTTTTCTCTCAACAGTAATTATTATTTGCAGCCTATTTCTTCCTGCCATGATGGTATGTGTATATTCAGTTTGTCGTATAATAGACAACGGTGAGTTGGTTACGCTTAAAAACTTATGGAATTCTACCAAAAAAAGCTTGGTTTTTTTACTGATATATGGTTTTTTCTTATGTTTTTTTGTTTTATTTGTTCATATTGTGGCAACAAGAACCGTGTATTTGATTATTCGTGCCAATTTCATGCCTACTGATCGTATTTTATTCTTATTGCTTTCGACTCTATTTTTCATAACGGCTTTCTGTTTGCCTCTTTTTCTGAGGGTATGGAAAAATTTATCAGTTTTTAGATTGATTTACTATAGTGCCGTTGCTTATATGAAGAACTGGAAGTCTTTTCTTGTGAATGGGAGCCTATGGATAGCTCTTATATTGGTTTTATCCGTTATTGTTGGAATTGTTTTGGTTTTGATTCTTAATGATAAACAATTATTTGTTCTTACACCTATTTTTGACCCTATTCTTGACAAATTAAAAATAGAATTAACGGCACTAATTTCTGCTTCTCTTTTTATCACATTGGGTATGATCTCTCCTGTCATGTTTGCCAATGCATACTATAGTTATAAAACAATCTTTCAGGGTCAAAATGAATCACTGTGTCGCTGAAGCAAAAATTCAGCGTTATGAATGGTTTTGAGTCTGTGTAGCGCGTAGGTGGTGATGAGCGGAGCGAACCCCAACGATTGAGGGGAGAGTGCCTGTATGCCATACATGCACACATATCGGACGACTTTCCCCATTCGGAAATGCCGCTGTGTTGGGGTTCGCTGGGCGCATCCCAACCTACACGCGCTGAATATGTGTTACCATTAAATGGGAGGTGCCCAAACAAGCTCTTTCAAAGAGGGTTTGACGGTTGCTTGTGGTAATTAACTTGCTTTATTCAAAAAGGATTCTTATGCACAAAAGCATAGTCTTTTTCGCTGTTCTTGGTTCTGTCATGTTAGCCGCTTGTGGCAGCAAGAATGACGCCAATGAAAAGAATTTCAGCGCGGCGATTAACCAGTATTTCGAAGCGAAAGATAATACGCCGATAGGCGGTCTCTGTCTCAACATCATGGATTGGCCGGTTGATGTCGTTCCTGGCCGCAGGGAATGGAACGAAAAGACGGGTAGAGCCAAACAGATGACCACACTGGAAGCGGTTGGCTTGGTTAAGGGGGAGGAGGTCGAGGCGGACGATGGTAAAAAAACCAAGATCAAGCGATACACCCTGACTGAAGCAGCCAAGCCTTTCATTCGGGAAAAGGATGTGAATCAAATTGGCTTCAGTGAAAGCAAAACAGTCAAAAAACCCGACATCTGCTGGGGTAAGAGGGTAGTGGACAAGGTCGTCAAATGGGAAGGCCCGATGAAACTCGGTGACTACCAAGAGGCAAAAGTCACATACACTTACAAGGTTATTAACTTGGTCGAGTGGGCGAAGAAGCCCGAGGTTCAAGAGACTTTCCCTGTCATCAAGCATATCCTCGATGGTGCGGGTACGGAAGAAGATCGCCACTCTGTCCATTTGACCAGTCAAGGTTGGGAAGCGGCTGGGTTAAATAGTTTAAAGCACCGCTTTTAAAGCAACGCTGAAACAAACTGGTTTGATGGCACTGTACTTGTGCAGACACTTTCCACAGAGGGCTGGCGGCGTATAGCGCATGGGTTGGGGTGAGCGAAGCGAACCCCAACGATTGCGGGGGTATGCTCTATATGCGCACTTGTCGGATGGCTTTTCCATTCGGAAACGCCGCAGTGTTGGGGGTCGCTCCGCTCACCCCAACCTATGGATTGCCAGATGAATAACCTGCAATTCGTGCGTCCCAGGTTACGACGCAACGAACAAGGATTCCGGCAATCGTGCACGAAACTCATTGATGCAACGCTCGCGCTCCGGCTCTTTCAGCGACTTGAGATTGAGCTTGATGCGCGTTGGCGCGGCGTCCGTAGCGGAATTGTGCGTACGGTAATAGATCGTCATGAGTTGCTTGCTCGTGCTTTCGACCCGAATCACCTCGCTGTAGAGCAACTTGTGATGACCAGAAATCGGCGCAATCTTTGTTTCAAAGTGGTCTTGCCCGAATGTAACGAAGGGAGTTTTTGTTCGCCAAATACCTGTTATCAGGCAAATAATGCCGATACATAGGGGGGAACTCCCGCCGGGAGCGCTGAGTGACATCAGGAGAAAAAAAGCAATAACCAGCATAACTACGCTAGCCACGATCATCATCTGCCCCGTTGAGTCCATGCGGATTTCGACTTCGCCCAACGTAGTTTGCGGCGTATTGGTATCAATGCTCATGGCTCTTTCCTTTTTGTTGAGCGCCGGTTTGCCGGGCTACGGATTGTCAGTTACCTGGGCGAATCCGTAGTTGTGGACGCCAGCCGACGCCGTTCGTCCATGTCTTGCCCTTGCGCGCTGTTCATCGCAGAGCGTGCGCCAAACATGGCGATGAGCCCGAGTGGAATAAACAGGATCGCACCGATGATTGTCAGAATGCCGCCCAGTTTGCGTTTGCCAGCGCCCATCAGGATCAGGCCGAGCGCCGACAGCGCCCAGAATGCAAAAGCAAATAGGGTGAAATTCATTGCAAACTGCTCTGACCCTGTTTCGGCCAAGTTGAAATAGATAGCGATAACGCCAATGAAATTTGCACAGACACCACCAATTGCCAATTTCATGATTTCTCCTTGCATAAAGAATAAGAAAAGAAATCTCGTCACAAATAACGAGAACAGATTATATTGTAACAGCTAGAGACAACTGTGTAACTCCCCCGTAAAGATGAATCCAGAGATCGGATCGGAAATCAGTCGAGAAGCAGCGCCGCCGCAACCGACCGGTTTTCGAGGGCGAGGATGTTGTAAGTGCGGCAGGCTGCGGGTAAATCCATCGGTTCGACGGATACCCCGGCTTCGATCAGGGGGCGCAACAACGCCGGAGCCGGGAAACGCTGGCGGCGACCCGTGCCGAGCAGCACGATTTTGGGGCCGAGGGCCGCGAGGGCGGCAAAATCGTTGACGGTCAACGCGTCGAACCCCGCTGTCCAGCCGGGAACGATGCGCTCCGGGGTGACGATCAGGTGTTCGTCGTGACGCACATGGTTGATGGTGACGAAACGCTCACCATGGCCGGTGAGCAGGTTGATGTCGGGAGAGACGTGGAGGTGGAGTTTCATGAAGTATAAAGCCTTCGCACAGCCGCCGCCCGATCATCGTGCGTTGGCGCTTCGTTATCCAGCAACATCGAGCGACAGACAGACTCGTAGTGCTGCCAGACATCGCTGAGTATCTCGTGCGTGGTATTAGCCGTTTCTATCCAGATGTCGGGGATCGGTGTACCTGGTGTTTCGAAATAGTGACGACCGCACAGATGGAGTGTATCGACAAACTGCGTGCGCAGAGGCTCATCCAGCGGACGCAGCCATTGCGTGACCGCGCATACGCTACGCCACACGGACTCCACCATCCATCCACATAGACGCCGCCTGTGCCACAGCATCTTGCCCGCATCCGCACGCTTTATCAGCGCGGCTTTGTTGAGGGCGAGTACGGCCCACTCACCGGCAACCTGGAGCATGTTGCCGATTGCCTCTGGGAACACTTCAACCCAGAAGATGCACTCCAGCGTTTTATCGTCATAGCCCGATTCGGCGCATCTGCGCGCGACGAACGGCACGTTCCAGCGCACCTCGGTATCGAGAAACAGGTCGCTCATCGCGTCCCAGACGGGTTGACGACGCGCAAGGTCTTCGGGGGTCACGATGCGGCACCCAGCGAGAATATCAATCCATCCATTCGCTTCTGATTGCACTGTGGTTTTCGGAAATATGTGCCTGCTGCCGTAATTGCGAGTTTGTTTCCTGCTCAGAAAATGAACGCAATCTGTTCGAGTGCCTTTTCGTCCTGCGTGTCGCCTTGTTGACTCAGAAAGGCTTCAAGCGATTGAAGCGATTTTTTGGCCTCTGCATTGCCTTGTTCCACTGCTTTTTTCAGCCATTTTCTAGCCTCGTTGATATTTTGTACAACCCCTAGTCCTTTTGCGTACATGACCCCGATATTGTGTTGGGCAACGGAGTCGCCACGTTCCGCAAGCTTGAGATACCACTTCAGGGATTCCGAATAATATGGCTCGATGAGCTCGTCGCAGCCTGCGTATATTTTCGCAAGGTGGGTCTGTGCCAGAAAATGGCCCTGTTCCGCCGCCCTCGTATACCACTTCAAGGCTTCTGAAACGTCCGGCTCCCCGACGCACCAGCCCGTGGAATACATGTAGCCAAGCTCATGCTGGGCATCCACGAGTCCCTGTTCCGCCGCTTTTTCAAACCATCGCATGCCTTTTTCTTCGTTTTCCCTGCCGCCCAGGAACCAGCAGTAAATTCCTCCAAGCTCGAATTGAGCCTTCACATCGCCCTGTTCCGCCGCCTGACGAAATCCTTCCGTGGCCATTTGAAACCATCGTGCGGATTCCTCTTCAAACCACTTGACATCTTTTTCGCCGGAGAACAGACCCAGTGCGGTGGCAACCGTTTTGATCCGCTTGTTCTGGCTTCCGTCGCCTTTCTTGGCCATGTCGTATATTTCACCCAGGCGGCATTGCGCTTCCGCGTCCCCTTGCTCCGCAGCTTGACGAAACCCTTCCATTGCCGTTTGAATCCACCTGATGGCTTCTTCTTCATTTTTTTTGTTGGGCGGAAGCCTGGAGTACATCAGTCCAAGTTCATATTGGGCCTTTGCGTATCCCTGTTCAGCCGCCTTGAGATAGCACTGCATGGCCTTTGTCGAGTCCTGCTTGACGCCTCGGCCTTCTTCGTACATGCACCCAAGGTCATATTGAGATTCTGCATCTCCTTGATCTGCCGCATATTTTATTTCTTCAAAACGCTTCATCAGAGCAAACAGCGCCATTTTTATCCTCCTGATATGAAGTGACGATTATTTCTTTGAGAACCCGACCGCGTGCGCGACGTAGTACACGCTCATGCGCATCCAGCATGGATATGTGATTGAATCGAGGATGGGCGGGTCAAGCCGGGTCGGTCGATGTTTCTTCATCCTCCTGCCGCCAGTTCCGAAAGCAGGATGCTCTGGGCGGAGTGCGCGGCGCGGCGTGGGGTCTTGCGCCGGTAGCGTCCGTCGGACTGCATCTCCCATGCCTGGGAGTTGTCGAGGAGGTAGCAGCGCAAGCCTTCCTTGATGACCCGGCGCTTGAGTTGCGGGTCGAGCACGGGAAAGGCGGTTTCGATGCGGCGGAAGAAGTTGCGCGGCATCCAGTCGGCGCTCGACAGGTAGACCCGGTCTTCGCCATCGGTGCGGAAGTACATGATGCGGTGGTGTTCCAGGAACCGCCCGACGAGCGAGCGCACGCGGATGTTTTCTGAAAGTCCCGGCACGCCGGGGCGCAGCGCGCAAGGGCCGCGCACGATGAGATCGATTTCCACTCCGGCGGAGGAGGCTTCGTAGAGCGCCTCGATGGTTTCGGGGTCGAGCAGGGCGTTCACCTTGGCGATGATGCGAGCGCGTCGGCCCGCACGGGCGATTTCGGTTTCGTTCCGGATGGCGGCAACGACGTTGGGCTGGAGTGTGAACGGCGCCTGCCACAGGTGGGTGAGGGTGGAAGCCCGCCCGAGGCCGGTGATCTGTTTGAAGATTTCGGCGACATCTTCGCCGATGTGTTCGTTGGCGGTCATCAGCCCGAAGTCGGTGTAGAAGCGCGTGGTGCCGGGGTGGTAATTGCCGGTTCCCAGGTGGACGTAGCGGCGCAGACCGTCGTCGATTTCCCGGCGCACGAGCATGAGCAGCTTGGCGTGTACCTTGTAGCCGAAAACGCCATAGACGACATGCGCGCCCGCCTCTTCGAGGCGGTTGGCCCAGGAGATGTTGGCCTCTTCGTCGAAGCGGGCCATGAGCTCGAGGACGACGGTGACTTCCTTGCCTTTTTGTGCAGCGCGAACGAGGTGTTCCATGAGCACGGAATCGGTTCCGGTGCGATAGACGGTCATCTTGATGGCGACGACTTGCGGGTCGTCCGCACCCGCGCGCAAGAATTCGATGACCGGACTGAAGCTCTGGAAGGGGTGATGAAGCAGGACATCGTGATCGCGGAGGACGGAGAAGATGTCGCGTTGGTGTCCGAGCGATTTGGGCAAACCGGGACGGAAGGGCGGGTACTTGAGGTCGGGGCGGTCGACCCAGTCGGGCACCTGCATCATGCGCACGAGGTTGACGATGCCAGGGGTGGTGTACAGGTCGGTCTGATCGAGCCGGAAGTGCTGGAGGAGAAAATCGGCCATCAGTTCGGAGCAGTTGTCGGCCACCTCCAGCCGCACGGCGTCGCCGTAGTGGCGTTGCTGGAGCTCGCCCTTGAGCTGGGCGCGCAGATCCTTGACTTCTTCTTCGTCAACGAAGAGGTTGGAGTTGCGGGTGACGCGGAATTGGTAGCAACCATGCACATGCATGCCGTCGAAGAGCTCGTCGACGTGAGTGTGCAGCACCGAGGAGAGAAAGACGAAGGTGTAGGGCGCCTGGCCGGGCCGATCCGGCAGACGGATGATCCGGGGGAGTACCCTGGGAGCCTGCACGATGGCGGTGTTCGAGACGCGACCGAAGGCGTCGCGCCCTTCGAGTTCCACGGCGAAGTTCAGGCTCTTGTTGAATACCCTTGGGAAGGGGTGCGCGGGGTCGAGCCCGATGGGGGTGAGCACGGGCATGACTTCGCGCCGGAAAAAGTCGTGTATCCAGGCGCTTTGCGCCTCGTCCCAAAGCCCACGCCGCAGGAAGAAGACGCCTTCGTTCTCCAGAGCGGGCAGGATGACGTCGTTGAGCAGCGCGTATTGTTCGGACAGGATCTGGTGCACTTCGTTGCTGACGAGCGCAAGCAACTCGATGGGCAGAATGCCGTCGGTGGCGGCGATGTTGGTACCGAGGCGGATCTGTTCGCGGATGCCGGACACCCTGATCTCGAAAAATTCATCGAGATTGCTCGATACGATGCACAGGAACCGCAGCCGTTCGAGGAGCGGAACCGCCGGGTCGGCGGCTTGCGCAAGCACGCGGCGCTGGAATTGCAGCAGGGATAGCTCACGGTTGATGTAGTGTTCCGCGTCGTAGGAATTCTTGTCGATCTGGGCGGCCATGATGTTCGTTCCTGCTGGAGTGATAGCGTGATTATGTGACATTCACGGCGCAATGGCGAAAAAACCGGCAAAAGGGGTTTTTTCGCGGCACAGGAGCCGGGATGATGCGATGCTAGAATGCGCGTCGTCCCGTTTCCGGCGCGCCACGAGTCGCATTTTTCGAGTCCCCATGATGCAGGATGTGATTGCCGCAATCGATCTCGGTTCCAACAGTTTCCGCCTCCAGGTCGGACACATCGTCAATGGTCAGGTCTACGCCTTCGATGGATTGAAGGAGCCTGTGCAGTTGGCGGCGGGCCTGACGGCGGACAAGTGGCTGGACGAAGAGGCTTGTCAGCGGGGTCTCGCCGCCTTGCGCCTGTTCCATGAACGGCTCGCGGGCTTTTCGCCCGATGCGGTGCGCGCGGTGGCAACCAATACGCTACGTGTTGCCAAGAACGCGGCGAGTTTTTTGCGTCGGGCCGAAGAGGCGCTCGGTTTTCCCATCGAGGTGATCGGCGGACGCGAGGAAGCGCGCCTGATCTACGTGGGAGTCGTCCACACGCTGCCCGATCCGCATCGCCAGCAGTTGATCGTCGATATCGGCGGCGGTTCGACCGAATTCATCATCGGCAAGAGTTTCGAACCCGTTTTGCTCGATTCGCTCTACATGGGCTGCGTCGGTTACAGCCTGCGTTATTTTCCCGGCGGAAAGGTCGACAAGCGCAGTTTCCGGGAGGCGGAACTTTCCGCGCGCCGCGAATTGCAGTCGATTGCCCACGAGTACCGCGAAACGGGCTGGGAGACGGCAGTCGGTTCCAGCGGCTCGGCCAAGGCACTGACGGAAATTCTCGTGGAGAACGGTTTCTCGGAGAGTGGAATCACCCGCGATGGGCTGGAGAAGCTGCGCACGGTCTTCCTGCGCGCCGGTGCTGTCGATGCAGTCGATCTGCATGCCTTGAGGGGCGACCGGATGTCCGTCATCCTCGGGGGGCTTGCGATCATGACTGCGGTATTCCACGAGTTTGGACTGCGGCACATGACGTTTTCGGAAGGCGCGCTCCGGCTGGGCGTGCTTTACGATCTGTTGGGGCGCACTCACCGCAAAGACCTGCGCGATACGACGGTCAATGCCTTCATGGATCGTTACCAGGTCAATGTGCGCCAGGCCGTACAGGTGGCGGATACGGCCTGTTTCCTGCTCGCGCAACTCGATCCGGCTGCCGCCGATCCGATCAATGTGGATCGCAGATTCCTGCGTTGGGTGGCGCTTTTGCACGAGATCGGCATTTCCGTCGCGCATGCGGGGTATCACAAGCACAGCGCCTACATCCTCGCCCACGCCGACATGCCGGGTTTTTCGCGCATGGATCAGGCGCGGCTGTCGAGGCTTGCGCTCGCCCATCGCGGCAAGCTCGAACGTCTGTCAGAGATCGATCCGTCGAGTCGGGACTGGTTGTTGATCGCCTGCCTGCGTCTGGCCGTGGTGATTCATCGTGCCCGTGACAACCGGGGCGTGCCGGACATCACCCTGACCCGGATGAAGCGCGGTTTCGTCGTCGAAACTTCGCCAGGGTGGCTACAGGAACTCCCGCTCACTGCCGCCGGGTTCGAGGAAGAACGGTTACAGTGGCGCTCGGTCGGTCGCGTGCTTACCGTGCGCACGCGGGCGGCTCGCATGGTTTGAGTCGTGCTGATCGACACGCATTTTCATCTCGACGCAACCGAGTTCGATCCGGATCGCGCGACGGTGCTTGCGCGCGCACGCGCGGCGGGCGTCGAGCAGTTCGTCGTGCCCGCCGTCGACTGCGCGGGGTTTGCGCCAGTGTTGGCGCTGGCCGAAACGATACCCGGCGTTTTTCCGGCGCTCGGCATTCATCCGCTCTACGTCGACCGTGCCGATGAAGCCGATCTCGATCGCCTCGATGCGCTGCTCGCGCAGGGCCGCGCCGTGGCCGTCGGGGAAATCGGGCTGGATCATCATGTTCCGGGGTTCGATGCTGCGCGGCAGGAAGCATTCTTTACCGCGCAACTCGGGTTGGCGCGCCGTCACGGGTTGCCGGTCATTCTCCATGCGCGCCGCGCGCAGGATGCCGTGCTTGCGGCCTTGCGGCGAATCGGAATCGAAGGAGGCATCGCGCATGCTTTCAACGGCAGCCTCCAGCAGGCGGAGGCTTTTATCGCACTGAGATTCAAACTCGGTTTTGGCGGCGCGATGACCTTTGACGGATCACGCCGCATCCGGCGTCTCGCGGCTGAATTGCCGTTGGAGGCGATCGTGCTCGAAACCGATGCGCCGGACATCCCCCCCGTCTGGGCGCGCGGTGAACGCAATGTGCCGGAAAATCTCCTGCGCATTGCAAAAGTGCTCGCCGATATACGAAATCTATCACTCGAAGAAATTATTCAAGCCACTTCAGATAACGCTCGCGCGGTGCTGGTTTTGCCGGGAAATGACTGAACTGTGCCGGGAAATACGCCTTCTTTCATTCGATATGATTCATCGAATGAACACGGGTCGAACGCATCCTCGCCGTTGTACGGCGAGATCAGGGAGACAAGCGTAATGCAAAACCGAAGGCTCCCCTGAATCGGATCGAGGAATTCCCGCCATGTATGGTGGAGAGACTCGAAGCGGTAATTTGTCACACAGTGTTTTCCGCATTGCAGCATGTATTGTTCGTGCCAAAGTGCCATAATTGGCGCACCCGGAGAAGTCCACGTCCGGGTGCATTCGTTGCAGTGCCTTAACCGATCCTACAAAGGAGACAACTTTGAAAATACTGGTCCCGGTCAAACGTGTGGTCGACTACAACGTCAATATCCGCGTCAAGGCGGATGGCAGCGGAGTAGATCTGGCCAACGTGAAAATGAGTATGAATCCATTCGATGAAATCGCGGTTGAAGAGGCGGTGCGCTTGAAGGAAGCGGGTGTAGCGTCCGAAGTGGTCGTTATGAGCGCAGGTCTGTCAGCCGCGCAGGAAACGCTGCGCACCGCGATGGCAATGGGGGCTGATCGCGGCATCCTGGTGGAAACCGATGCCGATCTGCAACCGCTGGCGGTTGCCAAGCTTTTGAAAGCGATTGTCGACAAGGAAGCCCCGAAAATGGTCATCGCGGGCAAACAGGCTATCGACGACGACGCCAACCAGACGGGGCAGATGCTTGCCGCGCTGCTTGGTTGGTCGCAGGCAACGTTCATTTCCAAGCTCGTTCCCGGCGCGGACGAAATCACCGTTACCCGCGAAATCGACGGCGGTCTGGAAAAGCTGGCGATCAAGCTGCCAGCGGTGGTGACGGTCGACCTGCGTCTCAACGAACCGCGCTACGCCACCTTGCCGAACATCATGAAGGCGAAGAAAAAGCAGCTCGACATCATGAAACCTGCCGATCTGGGTGTGGATGTCGCGCCGAGGCTGGCAACTCTCAAGGTAACGGAGCCGCCCAAGCGCAGTGCAGGAATCATCGTGGCCGATGTCGGTCAACTGGTCGATAAACTCAAGAACGTTGCAAAGGTGATCTGATTATGGCCATTCTCGTCATTGCCGAACACGACAACGCCGACCTGAAGGCTGCGACCCT
>Ga0099364_10012078_pt1 | contig 11699 bp, 8 predicted proteins | sample TergutTh196P3_FD_73070 | JGI IMG/M metagenome (GOLD analysis project Ga0099364, IMG submission 73070) | Microcerotermes parvus P3 segment gut microbial communities from Pointe-Noire, Republic of the Congo - Th196 P3 | ecosystem: Host-associated > Arthropoda: Insects > Digestive system > Gut ...
GCATACGCAGGGGATCTCTGCAGGCGGACGGCGGGAGGCAGACAATCATTTCCTGTTGCAGTCGCTCTCGGCACATTATACATGGATGACCGGCGACAAATCGGCCAATCAATACCACTCCTATTATGTGATGGATTACCTGCGGCACAAATTGGATTGCAATTTAACCCATCGGTTGATCGAAAAAGTATGCGCACATTGGCAGGTAAGTTGGCAATATCGCAACGGAGGCTATTTGCATTACAACGCCGAAACCGACACGGAAACCGAAACCCCTTACGAACCGTTCTGGCAAATCAATCTGCGTATCTATCGCCGGACCGAACGGCTGAATATGTTTGTAGAAGCCTCCAACCTTGGCAACAAGCCTCATCAGGACATTGGCAATGTCATTCTTCCGCAACGGTGGATAAGGGCGGGCATTGCTGTCACATTTTCCAAAAAAGGCCAAAAATAACCCCGCATTGGCGCATCCTTCCGGTGGCTGCTGTATAACGCGTTTTACCAATGACAAGATTTGTTATTACCAACAGATAATATCGATTTTACAGGTTATAAATATCAGACACAAATACAAAAAAAACATTCCGCTAAATTCGCATTCTCTTTTGTATTTTGAACAAAAATTCCAATCCACCGTCAGGCCTGTTTTTTACAATAATTGTACCCTTATGAAAGGCAATCGCATTTTTAACGATTGACAATCCCAATCCGGATCCTCCCGAATCGCGGGTGCGACCTTCGTTGATCCGGTAAAAGCGCTCGAATAAACGGTTCAGGTGATGTTCGCCGGAGATACCTACCCCTGTATCGGCGTACGAGAAATAATAAAAATCCTTGTCCTCGTTATATTTACTTATCCATATATCTACATCGGTGCCGGCATAGCGAATCACATTATCAGTCAGATTACGAAAGACGGAATAAAGTAGATTCCTGTTTCCATTGACTTCCAATTCCGCCGGAATACTCCATTCCATCCGGATTGATTTTTCCTGCAATGAAAGTGATATGTCTTTTTTCAATTCCTCTAATAACAGGCTAATATTCACACCCTCCAAATGAAACGATTGGGGGGCCTCTTCCATTTTCGTAATCAAACTCATATCCTGAATTAATTCAGATAACACAATGGTTTGATTAAAAGCCTGATTCATAAAATACCTTTTTTGTTCCTCGGTCAGTGGTTGTTCAAGTATCGTTTCGAGGTATCCACGGATGCTTGTCACCGGTGTACGCAATTCGTGCGCAATATTACCCGTCATCTCCTGTTTTAACAAACGTGTTTTTTCGGGACGTGTGATATCATTCAGGATAATCTCAAATCCATCATCTTCAAAGATATTTACTCCAAGCGAAAAGGATTTTCCCTGTTTGTTAATTTGCATCTCAACATATTTTTTCCCGTTTGAATCAGTGGCTAAAAGGTATTTATTTAATTCGTCAAATGCGGGGTCGGTAAAAACAACCCGCGGATCGCTGTTTGCCCCATCTACAATTGTATTCAAATACTGGATAAACAGTCCGTTATAAAATTCCACTTCTTTTCCGGCAGAGAAAAAACACAATCCTTCTTCCGAACTGTATACATGTTGTAATAATTTTTCACGCTCCTGGGTTATTTTCTGATTGCTGATTTGTATTTGGTTATAATTATCTATAATTTTTGCTCCAATCTCTCCCAGTTCGTCATCCGGAAAACGCATGGGTGCGAGGCTCATCTTATCTTTGTCTAAAATATGCCCAAAATCCCTCAGTTGTTTGATGGATTTTCCGAATCGGCCTGCTACCATATTGATCCCAAACAACATGACCACAAACAATGTAACGATATAGTAAAAAAACAGATTATCCGGTTTCAGAGAACGCATCAATTGAATATTGTAAGGCAATGCCAAACGGATGCAATAAGAATGATTATTCATTCTCTTGGCATAATACAGGTATTTCTGATTATTCGATGCAGACAGTCGGGTATCCATTCCTTTCCCATTTTCAAAAGCCTTTTTCACTTCGGGACGATCTATATGATTTTCCAAAGCAGATATGTCATCAATGGTATTATCATACAATACATTACCTTGTCTGGTGATTAACGAAATCCGTATATCTGAGGGAAGCAGGCGGACAATACTGTCTAAGAAAAGCGTTTGTTTCACTGTATTAGCGCCTAATCCCGTATTTATGATTTCGGCATACGCGTCTAATTTTTCTTCCATTAACACTGTCTTGAATTTCGTTTCCCTTACCCGTTCGAGGCCGACAATCACGGCAGTGAACAACGTAAATATGAAAAGAAAATACAGGAACAGTTTCTGTTTATAACTCAACTTCATCATTCGTAGGGATTAAATCTATATCCAAAACCGGAACGATTGGTAATCACTGATGCATGGCTTCCCATTTTCTTTCGTAAACGAGCAATATGCACATCCACTGTGCGTTCGGTGGTATAAGGCGCCTCCTTCCAAATTTTTCCTATCATATCTTCACGCGAAAAGATGCGGTTGGGATTTTCGGCAAGAAGAAGTAAAACCTCAAATTCCGTCTTTGTCAGGATAATCTTATTTTTTTCGATAGTAAGTTCTTTGTTTTCACGATCAATCACAATCTCATTGAAGACAAGTTGCTGATTTTCTTCCCGATTGTCTTGGTCAGTCTCTGCTTTCGAGCGTTTGATAACAGCCTTGACGCGGGCAATCACTGCCTTGATCGAAAAAGGTTTGGAAATATAATCGTCCCCTCCAACGGAAAACCCGGTAAGCATATCGTTTTCAGTATCTTTGGCAGTCAGAAAAATGATTGGAATCTGATTACCTTCATTCCGCAGTTTTTCAGCCATCTTATATCCCGATATGCCTCCCATCATTACGTCAAGCAGGATAAGATCATGTTCAGGCGTGAGTGTATTCATCGCTTCTTCAGCCGAATAGGCACATTCGACCTCAAAACCATCTTTCATCAGATTAAATTCCAATATTTCGCAAATATCGCGCTCGTCGTCAACAATCAAAATTTTGTGAGTCATAGTTTTGATATATAAAGGGAGTGCCCCGTCATTTATGTCGGGATGAGACGACTCGAACGTCCGACCTCCACGTCCCGAACGTGGCGCGCTAGCCAACTGTGCTACATCCCGATTTGATTAACGAGTGCAAAGGTACGAATAATTCTGAACGCACCAATTTTTTTTTATACTTTTGCAACAAGATAGAAAACTGATAAAAAAATACAATGGAAAGGGAAGAATCTATGTTTAGTCGTACTACGCTTCTGATTGGGCCTGAGGCCGCCAAACGAATAGCCGAAGTGCGGGTGATTTTGTTTGGAGTCGGCGGGGTGGGGAGTTGGTGTGCGGAAAGTCTGATTCGATCGGGAATTCGCTTTTTAACGATTGTTGATTCAGATACCGTTCATCCAACCAATATCAATCGTCAACTACCGGCTACCACCTTAACAATCGGACAACCCAAAGTCGATGTCTTAAAATCCCGTCTTTTGGAAATCAACCCTGAAGCGCAAATAACTGCCATTCAATGTATTTACAACGCCGAAACAGCCTACACATTCGACTTACCTTCCTATCATTATATTATCGATGCCATTGATAGCCTCGAAAATAAGGCGCATTTGATAGTAACGGCTTCCCAAACAGAAGCCATCTTGTTTTCAAGCATGGGGGCGGCGCTCAAGATGAATCCATCCAAGATACAGGTGGCTGAATTTTGGAAAGTTCAAGGATGTCCATTAGCAGCCGCTTTGCGGCGAAAGTTTAAGAAAGACATGCTACCAGCCAAAAAGTTTCTATGTGTTTTCAGTGATGAAGTATTGGAAAATAAGGTAGACAAAACAGAAAAATCTTTTGACGATGAAAGCGGGAAAACGCATCGTAACGGAACGTTAGTCCATATTACAGCTATTTTTGGTTTTACTTTAGCGGGCTTGGTGATTCAGGATATTTGTTGATAAATTTTTCATATCTTTGCCGTTTTATTTCAAACAACATCATCGGAAAATAATAAGATGGAAACAATATTGAAAATAGGGATGCCTGCCGGTTCGCTTGCCGATCCGAATAGAGGCGGAAATTTGGTCAATCTTTTGATTAATAGCGGGTTTAATGTGTCCGGATATGCACAGGGTGGGCCTTCAAAATTCACTTCGGTCAATTTTTTGTTTGGTTGGGACGGTCGCCCGCAAGAATTTGGGTCTCAACTTGAAATCAACGAGATAGACGTGGCGATAGCGGGGGATGACTGGATTAAGGAGCGCGTTTTGGAAATGAAAATCGAATATGGCACAGAGGTAAATCTTGAACGTGTGTTGAAATTAAATCGCGGCGGCGTGAAAATTGTCGGCATCGTAGAGAATGACAACTTTGATACCGTTGAAGATTTTTTAACCCATCTGTGTACGCAAAAGAAATTGATTTCGGTAGTTTCGGAAATGCCTTACATCGCGTTGGATTGGTTGCGCGCTAAATTGGATGCAATCGGTATGTCAGACAGGTTTCAACCGTTCTCCGTACAAAAATATAAAACGCCTTCAAAAATCGAATCGGGCATTGTGATTTACGAACCCTGGGGCAAAACCGAAGCAAAAATCAAAAATGGCGGCGCTGATATTGGTTTGGAAATAACGCAATCGGGCAGCGCTATCAAAAATTACGGACTGACCGTTATTGATACCATCATGCACTCGCAAACAAGTATATGGATCAATTCGGACATACGGAAAGATGCCGCAAAACTTGAACTTCTGCACATGTTTTTATTGAACTTATATGGTTCGATCAATGCAGAAAACAAGGTGATGGTCGTGTTTAACGTGTCCAACAAAAATGTACATGTAATCGAACATTATCTCCGCGAAAAAAATCTGTTTGCCGACGAGCCGACTGTCATCGTTGGCAAAGAATTTACGGTGTTTAATATTCAAATAGATGCAGCCAATGTGAACGAACCTATGGCTAAGGTACGTTACGAATTGGCAAAATGCGGAGCGACAAGCATTAATACAATGCCTGTCCAATCGTCAATTCCAAGTATCCAAGTGATTCAATAAGGGTTATTGCTTTTGATATTTCACTTCGGAAAAATGTGCCGTTTCAATCACATCCGCATCGTGTGAGCAGATGAAAATACCGACGTAAAATTCATCCGGAAAATCCATTTCGATCTCACCCGTGATATCTTGTGGCAAGACATCGGTAGCCGTTCGCATCCGGATTTTATTACCGGCCTTTTCCAATGTGATATAGTTGCCTCCTGCGGGGCCTACTACTTCTCTGGTTCTTTCACCTGTTTCCGACCGGTATTGCAGCGAAGTCAAACCGTCTCCATGGATGGCAATATCTGCATATCTTGATTCGCCGGTTAACACTTCGCGAATCATGATGCCTATTTTCCGGTGGGCATTGACGCCTTTTCCTTCAAAAGCGACTTTTGTTGTCATCGAAAAGTCTCCTTTCACTTTTTTCCATGCAAAGAAAAATTGATCGGTGTTATCCCACATGTTAATACCTGCTCCTGAGAGCGTATAGGTTTTGGTTGAGGCGTCGTAGATGAAAGCGCCCGGTAATGCCGGGTTTCCTACATCGCCGTAACCTTCAAAAATACCTGCACTGTTTTGAGAACAGGCGCTCATAAAAAAAATTGCGCAAGCGACAACAACTATCGCTTTCATTCTTACTGTTGATTTCATACGTAAATTATTTATTGTTATTAATTAAGAGATTACATGTCATTTATATATATTCGCCACACTGTACGCGCATAAGTCGCCGTCGATGGCTGCCGATACGATGCCTCCGGCATAACCGGCGCCTTCGCCGCAGGGGAAAAGGCCTTTGTGAGTCACATGTTGCATGGTATCACGGTCGCGCTTTATGCGGACAGGGGAAGAGGTGCGTGTCTCGACGCCTATCATAACGGCTTCATGCGTCAGGAAACCATGTGATACGTTGTCGAACTGACGGAAACCATCCATTAGACGGGTGGTGATAAATGCGGGCATCCAGTCATGAAGCGGCGAAGTAATGAGGCCGGGTGTATAGGATGAAACGGGCAGGTCAGCCGATATTTTTTGCCGCATAAAATCCGTCATCCGTTGTGCCGGCGCTACCTGAGTCATCCCGCCTGACAGCCAGCACATTTCTTCCAACTGTTCCTGAAAGTGCATCATAGATAATTGACCACTGACAATTGACAACTGACAATTAAATTTTGTGAGTTGGGATAAGTCTTCAGGGCGTATCTCTACCACTATCCCGGCATTTGCCCATGGTGAATTTCGATGCGAAGGCGACATGCCATTCACGACAATTTGCTTCGGACCGGTGGCTGAAGGAACGACAAATCCTCCGGGGCACATGCAGAATGAATAGACGCCCCGTTCCATCACTTGGGCTGTAAAGCGGTATTCGGCTGCAGGCAGGTATTCTCCACGTCTTTCGGATTGATGATAACGAATCCGGTCAATGAGATGCTGCGGATGTTCGAGGCGTATCCCGACGGCGATTCCTTTGGGTTCGAGTGTGATTTGCCGCCGGTAAAGCCATTGGTAGACATCACGCGCCGAATGTCCTGTGGCTAGAATTACCGGCCCCAAAAAAGATTCTCCCTGCCTTGTTTGAATGCCAATTACTTCATTTTCTTTGATAATCAGGCTTTGCATACAGGTATCAAAATGCACTTCGCCGCCACATGCAATGATTTGGTTTCGTATGTTTTCGATGACATGCGGCAGTTTGTCAGACCCGATATGCGGGCGGGCATCCCATAAGATGGACGGGTTGGCGCCATGTTGGCAGAGAATATGAAGTATTCGGTCGTTTGAGCCTCTTTTCTTGCTGCGCGTATAAAGTTTCCCATCCGAAAAGGCGCCTGCGCCACCTTCACCGAAGTTATAGTTCGAGTCCGGATCGACTGTGTGATTCCGACTGATCCGGGTTATGTCTTTTTTCCTGTCGTGCACGTTTTTCCCCCGTTCAACAATAATGGGACGTTTGCCTAATTCGATCAACCGAAGCGCTGCAAATAATCCGGCTGGCCCTGCGCCCACGATGATAACAGGTTTGCCTTTGGAAACATTCGGATAGACGACAGTTTGATATTCGGGCGTATCGGGTATTTCATTGATAAAAACACGTAACGTCAGATTGACAAAAATCACCCGCTGGCGGGCGTCAATCGAACGTTTCAATATACGAACCGCATGGATATCACTGACGTTATCGCCAGTCATCCGGCATACCACTTGCTTCAAAGACTGTTCGTTGGCAGCCTCTTCGGGCAGGATTCGTAATTGCAGTTCTTTAATCATTCTGATGTTTAATGTTTAAAGTTTAAAGTCCCCCTTTGAAGGGGGTAGGGGGATGTTGATGGTTTAAAGTTCAAAGTTCAATTAATCAATTAATCACAATTCATAATTACCTTTTTTTTAACTGAAAAGTATCCGGAACGCCTCTTCCGTCTTTTTTACCTGATGAAGTTTTATTCCGGTTTTCAGGCTTTCAAGCCCTTTCATCTGCGGAATAATGATTTGTGAAAAGCCTAATTTTTCGGCTTCCTGAATCCGCTGTTCGATGCGGTTGACGGGACGGATTTCGCCCGATAGCCCCACCTCCCCGGTCATACAGATATTACTGTCGATGGTCATGTCGAGACTCGATGAAAGCGCTGCGCTGATCACGGCTAAATCCATTGCCGGATCGCTCACCTTCAGTCCTCCGGCAATATTCAGGAAAACATCCTTTTGGGCGAGTTTGAATCCGGCGCGTTTTTCGAGCACAGCCAGCAGCATGTTCATCCGCCGCAGATCGAAGCCGGTAGCGCTTCGTTGCGGCATACCATAAACAGCCGAACTGACTAATGCCTGCGTTTCGATCAGAAACGGCCGTACTCCTTCAATAGCTGCAGCAATCGCTACGCCACTCAGTCCTTCGTGGTTTTGAGTGAGTAACAGTTCGGACGGATTACTCACTTCGCGCAACCCGTCGGAACGCATTTCGTAAATACCCAACTCCGATGTACTGCCGAAACGGTTTTTGATGCTTCGCATGATGCGATACATGTAATGTCTGTCGCCTTCGAACTGGAGCACCGTGTCAACAATATGTTCCAACACCTTCGGACCGGCAATGTTTCCTTCTTTATTGATATGTCCGATCAGAAAAACTGGCGTACCTGTCTCTTTGGCATATTTGAGGATGGCGGCGCTACACTCGCGAACCTGCGAAATACTTCCGGGCGACGAATCGGTCAGTTCGGTAAAGACCGTTTGTATCGAATCGATAATGATCAGGTCAGGTTGCAGTTTCTGCGCCTGCACGAAAATCTGTTCCAGGTTTGTTTCGCACAGGATAAAACAGTTTTCCGTATCCGTAGCCGACAGACGGTCGGCGCGTAATTTCAATTGCTGGGCGCTCTCTTCGCCGGAAACGTATAATGTCCGGGGGCCAAACAACCGGAGTACCGTTTGCAAGACTAACGTTGATTTACCGATCCCCGGTTCGCCGCCAATCAACACCAGCGAACCTTTCACCAATCCGCCTCCCAGCACACGGTTCAATTCTCCGTCTTTCATATCGATACGCGCTTCTTCCTGCAATGTGACATCACGTAACAACCGGGGACGGGCATCCGGTTTTGCCAATCCCGGAATCGAACGTTTTTGAGCCGGTTCTTGGGCTATGACTTCTTCTACGTAAGTATTCCATTCCCCACATTCCGGACATTTCCCTATCCATTTGGGTGAGTCGACTCCGCAATTGGAACAGATATAGACAGTTTTGAGTTTTGCCATAGGGCTTTTGTTTGAAGACGTAAAATTATGAATTTTTTTTAATTTTTATTATATCCCTTTACAAATTTTAGAGAAAATAAGGTTTATTTATAAGTTTTTGTATAAATTTATTTGTTTAATATTTGGAAATTACAGAAACAATATGTATCTTTGCAGCAAGATTAGGTTATGAGGAAGGGTCTTAATTTTTACGTATCATAATAATATGATACCGGTAATAATTTTAAATAAATAAGAAAATGATTAATAGTGTACTACAAAAAAGAGTAGACCATAGTGTGCCATTTCGTTTCCGACTATTGGTTTATGTTTTATTTATATCCTGTATATCAGGATTTTTATCGGCACAACAAGTTAATAATAATTCCACCGATTTCAAGGGTGAATGGTTCATCGGTTTTGGCGCAGGCCCCCGGATCTATTTTGCCGATCATGCCCGCCAATTAAATTTAAGTGACCGTATCTCCGGAGGAGCGGATTTGTATGTGGGCAAATGGATGAGTCCGTTGATTGCGATACGGGCGGGCGGTTCCTTCCAAACACTGAAAGGAGCCACCCAGCAGAGTAGCGGATCGCATGGAATAGACACCGACAAGCCTTATTATATCCCTGAGCATTGGCTTTGGCGTCAAAAGTTTGACGCATGGCATCTATACGGCGACATGCTGTTTAATGCGTCTAACCTGTTTGCAGGAATCAATGAAGATCGTTTCTGGACATTGACGCCTTTTGTTGGTCTGGGTTATATGAGCACCTGGGATCAGCCTAAGGCACAGGAAATATCGCTCAACATAGGTCTGATGAATTCACTTCGTTTAAGTAGTTCGGTGGATTTGAACATTGATATTCGCGGCGCTATGGTGAAAGAACGATTTCACGGCAACGATGTTGGCAGCCGTCCAAACGACGGGGTTCTTTCCGTCAATCTGGGTGTTACTTATCGTTTTGGCGGAAGCGGCAAATCCAAGCCCGTTTATGTTCATTATGAGCCCTATTTTCCGGATCCACCTTCCTTGCATGAACCCGTAATTGAGAGGGTTGTCGAAAAAATTACAGAGTGGAAAGATGTTGCTTCGGATGTACTGATCCTCTTTCAGATAGGGCAAAGTACGCTCTCGCGGGATGCACGAGTACAAATAGGTTTTCTGGCAAGACTGATGCATGAGTATCCGGAGAGTCAGTATATCATCTCCGGTTATGCAGACGAAGGAACGGGTAATCCGGACTTGAACGACCGGTTGAGCAGTGCGCGTGCCGAGAGAGTGAAGGATTGTTTAATCGGGGAATTTGGCATTTCACCCACACGGTTAAAAACAGTCGCTGTCGGAGGCATAGAAAATCGCTATTACAATGACCCGTCATTAAGCCGTTCGGTGATTATCCGCCCCGATAAATCTTGATTCCCTGTATTCTCTGAATTGCTTCGTTACTGCCGATGACAAGTTCTTGCAAAACATTGATATTCTGTATGTTCTGGATTGCTTCGTTCCTCGCAATGACGGCAACGTGTATCGTCATTGCGAGGAACGAAGCAATCCAGTGAAATTCAGCATATTAGCCCATAACAATTCATTAGACCAGAAACGGACGCCAAATGTTTCTTCCTAATATTGTATCTATTGTTGGGCCAAGACTCAAAGCAGTGGCCTGTGGTTTCCAGTCGCCGTTTTTCAACACTTGTACGGCGCTCTCTACGACATTATCATTTTTATGAATGATCGGATAATAACCGCCCCAACTAAAAAAATTACTGACAATAATGGCATGGATAGAGTTTTCAATCAACTCTCTTGAAATATCAATAAGCGTTGGCCGTCTGTTAATGCCATTATTTTCTGCGTATTCAACAAATTCTTCCAAAATGGGTTGTCTGCGTAAGTATGCATATAAGTCTTTGTAAGATTTATATGAGCCTAATTTTATATGGTTACGATCGGAATACTCTACCGAAAATTTTTCAAGTATTTGTGAGCTAGAAACAACATTCAAATAATATGTAGTTATTCCATTTGTGTCGCGCGGAATGAAAATATCGGGCATAATCCCTCCACCGCCATAGACCGTACGTCCTCCCAATGTTTTGTAAACCAACGAATCGTTCATTTTAATGCTATCTTCGTAAAAAGATTCTCCGTGCATAAAGCGATTTTGTAAATCTAATTCGTATTCTTCCGAATTGCCCATTTCGTAGGGTTTTTGGATGCAGCGCCCGGAAGGTGTATAGTAGCGTGCAACTGTCAGGCGTAATTCCGAACCGTCTCTCAACGGGATAGGAGCCTGTACCAATCCTTTTCCGTATGAACGACGGCCAATAATCAGCCCCCGGTCATTATCCTGAATGGCGCCGGCAAAAATTTCACTGGCCGATCCGGAATATTCGTCCATTAAAACCACAAGCGGTGAATCCTGACAGGAACCTGTTCCGTTTGCGATGGTATTCAGCCGACTGTACGATTTGCCTTCGGAATATACAATCGGTCTTCCGGCAGGTAGAAATTCGTTGATCATCCGGGTGGCTATTTCCATGATACCACCGCTGTTATCTCTTAGATCGATAACGAAACTGTTACATCCTTCGCTTTTTAACTTTGCAATGGCAGTCAAAAACTCATTGTACGTAGTTCGGGCAAAAGTCTTCACTTTAATATACCCTATCCCGTCGCCTACCGCGTAAGAAACTTCAATCGAATTGTTCGGCACATCTCCCCGGGTTACTTCAATAGCGAGAAGGCCGGGAGAATTGTTTCGTTGAACGCCTAATTTTACTTTCGTATTTTTCGGTCCCCTCAAAGTTCGCAGGATATCATTGTCGCGAAGATTTCGACCTGCATAGACAGAATCATCTATCTCTATGATACGGTCGAATGGTACTATGCCCGCTTTTTCAGCAGGTC
>Ga0099364_10012079_pt1 | contig 11699 bp, 11 predicted proteins | sample TergutTh196P3_FD_73070 | JGI IMG/M metagenome (GOLD analysis project Ga0099364, IMG submission 73070) | Microcerotermes parvus P3 segment gut microbial communities from Pointe-Noire, Republic of the Congo - Th196 P3 | ecosystem: Host-associated > Arthropoda: Insects > Digestive system > Gut ...
TAGTTTCACGGAAAACAAAAAAAGAAATTAAATTGAAAGCTTACAAAGATAAAGTAAATAAAACTCTGGATACTTTTATCGACGAAGATTTAATTAAAGCAATTGAAAGCATAAAGATTACTTGTGAACAAAGAAATTTTGAAAATTTTGAAAGTATACCTGAAATAACTTTTGTAGAAATAGCTAAAAACAACAAGATAAAACTTGAAACATTAAAAGAAGAAGTAAAAAAACAATTATTTTAAAGCAGTTTAGGAAGCAAAAATAAATGAACTTAGTTTTTTACTTCCTGACATTAATTTTTATTTTAAAATATTTAAAATTTTTTGTGTGTAAAATTAAAATCTGAGAACACATAATCATACACATAAATTTTTAATTTTTATACATATCATACACATAAATTTTTATTTTTTATACACATAATCATACACATAAAAAAACCCAGATTATACACAGGTTTTAGCAAATCGTACACATAAAATTTATTTTCTAATACACATAATTATACACATCAAAATTTAAATTTTATACATATCCTACACATTAAAATTTAAATTTTATACATATCATACACATAATTTTTAAAAATCAATACTCATGATTTTCATATTTTTTCTTTATTATTTTTAAAAAGAAGTAAAAAATCAATTTTAAAATTTATAAGCTGTTATGGTAGTTTATTCATTAAAAAAGTCATGAATTTTACTTAGGAACCGTTACTGTTTCAAGTGTAAAAAAAAATATTCAAAGCTAAAAAAAAATTATACACATAACCGCATGTGTATATGTGTATAAAAATTTTGCGAGCCTATATTCGCAGTTTTATTATTATTATATATATATAAAAGTATTATCTATTATTATTATTATTATTATTATTATTACTGAAAATCCACAAATTTATTACTATTGATAATCTCTAAAATTAGAAATGTAGAGAAATAGGAGCTTGTCAAAGCTTCTAGATGACTAAAAATAATGGATTTATCTCATGATTCTATAAATATCAAGTAAATGATAAATAAAAATCACAAAAAACAATGATAACAAATTTACTATCATGTTACCAACCCTCCACTAAAATTAGTGAAAATAGAAACTTTCTAAAATAGTATATAGTTGTGAAAGTTTTTTTTCCTAAATAACATAACGTTAGCTAGAAGGGATCAAAACTTTTATACTCCTAAATCTCTACAAAAGTAATCTAACTTTTAAAAATAAATAATTTTATATAATTAAAAAAAAATATGTAAATTAGTATATGTTGTGAAAGCTGGGATTAAAACTTCTTGTTTTTAATCTCTTTTTTTCTTTAATCTTTTTTTTTATTATTTATTTTTAGGTATTAGCTATAGCTATCTCAATTAAAGATAGAATCCTCTTCTTTCAGAAGCTCCTTGTCGTTTAAATACTTTAAACCTGAATGAATTATTCATTGATTCAATTAATTCTTTTAATGCCCTTTTTGATAATTCACAAGGAGTAGGGTCATTACTCTCTATTTGTTCCTCTGAATAGTCCCCCTATTTTGATTTTGATAAAAAATTTTTAATTTGCATATTTGCAATAATGAAAAAATGTGAGCTGGAGAATTTTCTTATTTAATGAAATTATTTTTTTAAAATCATGTATAGTAGTGTATAGCAAAATGTATAGTGGGGTATTTGCTATACATTTTTTCAAACTTAAAGGAAATCGATTATTTACATACTTTTAAGCTCTTTCATTGCTTCTTGAAAAAATGATTTTTCGAGAATGTATAGTAGTGTATAGCTTGATAAATCTCAAATTACCATGCATGAAATAAAACCATCAACTTAATGTTCGTATATATGCTAACTAAAAAAAAACAAATATTTTCATAAAATCAAACATTACCAATACCTATACATACTATACATTATTAAAATAAAATAAAATAAATAATATATAAGAACTTCCTAAACACGCTATAACGCCCATAACTTCGAGTTTGGAAAATGTATAGTTTGAGTACAACTATGCATAACTATACATTTGCTATACATAGAGCTTAAACAAAGCCGTTTTGATCTTATTTTAATTAATTAGCTTCTTTAACAAAGTTTTTTTCATAAAGATTATCAATAACAGTTTCAATAGCTATTCCAGGATACTCTTTTCGTAATTCCTTATGATGTATCCTAGGATTATCTTTAATTTTATTAAATACTCTTTTTTCATCTTCATTTAACATATAAAGATTATCTTCAATAGCTATTCCAGTACTTTCATCGATTATATAGTTTGTACTATAATCTTTCTCTATTTGTCTATCTGATTTAAATTTAAACCCTCTATAAGATATTCCACTTGATTTTCGTATTTTAATTATTTTCCATTCATTATTCATTTGATTTTCGAAATATTCTTTTAACCAATTTCCCACGTCTATACTTAAATTAGATTTATCTAAATCATAATCTATTTTTTCTCTTTTGATAAATGATTCTAGTTCTGGTTTTATGATATTGTTTGATATAATGTCTTCGGTTTTGTTAGTAACTTCTATATGAAGTTTAAACCAATTTTGAATTGGATTATCTGTGTTTATTATCATTAATGTTTCAAAAGCACTTTGAGATGCTAAAAATGATTCTTTATTTTTTTTCATTCCTAAATATTCTTTAATCTGAGCATTCACATACCATTCTAAACCTTTAAAATCTTTTTTTAGCTTGTTATCTAAGTTTGGATCTTTTATATACTCATTATTTTCTAAATTATTCTTTGACTTTTCTACAAAAGTATTGGGTAGTCTTAAAAAATCAGTTCTGTATAATAGAGCCGTATCATCAATATCTATAATAAATAAGAAGTTGCTTAGTATGTACATCATAGGATTGGTTTCTGCTTTATAAACATCTGCACTTTGTATTTTCCTTGAATCTACTCCACGCCCCCCGCTAGACCGTCGTTTTAATGTATCTTCATTGCCTATAAATGTATTTCTTTTAGTTTCATCCATAAATATCCTATTTTTATTAGCTTGAGTTGTGGACTCACCAAATGTGTCATTTAAGAATTCATTAGGTTTCAAATTTGCGTGAAATCCATTTAATGTAAGTTCGCTAATTATTTTTAATATTTCTTTTCCATTATTTCCAATATCATCAAAATAAACACTTATTTTTTTACTTTTATTAATAGGGTGTAAATTTGACCCTAAACGCTGTAAATGATCATAATATAATGTTTCATTGTCTTTATCATTTTTTGGTATTAATATTTCTTGTAATGTTCTTTGTGTTCTTGTTATTTCATTATAATTCCAGTTGGGAGCTGTGTTAATATCTGGGTTATAGGTGAAAGGTTTAAATTCTCCTGTTAATTCATCTGTAAAACCAAGATACCTAATTGTAAATACTGATTTTTTGTTTTCTATAAATGTTCCATCTCTAATATCAAGTAACCCATTTTCAAAGCCCCATGCATAAGGGTTTGGTATATCTTCCCTCTGAATCCCTGTTAATATTGAATTTAATTGAGTATCTTGCAAAGAAATTTCATAATCATTTCTTATTTGAGTTCCTAGTGTTCTTTGATTTAATTCTATATGTCTATCTTGTTTTTCATCATAATAATAAAACTTATCCACGGTTCTTTTAACATCATATTCTTTTTCAACAACTTTTGAAGCTTTTAACTGGTATTCTATTTTATTGGATTTTGTTAGCCAATTAAAAACTATTGGCGGATTTACTATAGCTAATATAGTTCTTTTAATATCGGATAATTGATTTGGACTAATTATTTTTTTTGAATTCAAGAATTTAAAAAGTTTAGAAAATTCTATGCCTTTTAAAAAGTTTTCATCATAATATGCTTCTATAATTTCATTTAATTTATTATTATCCTCTATTGATAACTTCAATACTTCATAAATTGAACCATCTGACACATTATATTTTTCAAACAATTTAATAAAGTATAAAGATAGTAACATATGCTCTTTATCTCTTATTTTCTTATTGGGTATTGAATTATTAAAATAATCCCTTAATGTGTAGCTAATTATTGCAATTTGTGGTTTTTTTAATTCTTGCTTTTTATTAAAGAATATTTGAAACCAATTAAGCACAGGTAAGGTACTTTCAGGATTATTTAATGCAAGTATCTCTTTTTTAAGAGCATTGAAACTAGCAAATTTTTTATTATCAATATTATCTAAATCAATCCTAAACTTATTACTTATCCAGCCCTTAATAGTTTTAAAACCTTGTTCAGTCTCTCCTTGTGGGATTTTAAGTTCTTTGAAAATGTTAAAAACTTCGTTTTCATTTAAACCATGTCTTCTAAAATTACAAATAAGAATATATCCAAAATTATTTCTATTTGTCTCAACATAACCAGCTTCTATTATTTTTTTCAACAACTCTTCTCTAATTTCTGGATCATAAATTTTAGATTTCACTGATCCATTACTTACAGCAATATGATTATTTTCTTTATTTTCTGGCTTAATGTATTCTATTTGAATTTTTTCAGGTTCTTTATATATGAATCCCAATTTATTCTCTTTTACAATTTTTTTAATTTCATTTAAGATATTTTCTTTAGGTTTTGGATTTTCAAAGAATTCATTAATCTCTTGTTTTGTTGAAATAATTTTATAAATAGGTTTTATACCGTCTTTTTGTTCAATTTCACTAAAAGGGGCTACAAACTGCCGTCCATGAGTAAAATGTTCAATATGTTTATTAAGATAGGTTATAGATTTATTTCTTAATATTTCGATAGGATAATCTTCAGGATAATAGATATTTTTAAGATATTTATCAACAAAATCCTTAGTAGTCCAATAGAAAATATGATAACCTTGATTAGCTGTTTTATCTATCCAAACATTAGATAAATCTTTTAATAAATCATATAAATCTTTTCTTGTTTTTATTTTATAATCTCTTTTTTCTTCTGCTGTTAAATTAGCAAATATTTCATTTTCATCATTATTAAATTTTTTTAACTCTGTATCAGTTGGATTAAATCCATCTATATCTAATCCGCCTAACCAATAATCTCTATTTTCTTTATCAAAACCTAAAACAATTCCTATGTTCCCGTTATGTCTTTTTAGTTTGTTTTTTGTATTTGGTTTTGTTTGATATTTTTTCCATGTTTTATTTGTTTTCTTGGGATGTTCAAGAGTTATGAAATTTATTTTGCCTTCTTCAAATATTTGTTTTTCAAATATTGGATATTCCTTAATTATTTTTTTGTAAACGTTCGTTTTTTCTTTTAACTTTTCAGTTGCCACTATAATCTCTCCCTAAATCGAAAAAAAAGTTAAAAAATTGATAGAACTATCTAGAATAAAAAAACAGCCTTATATTAACAGCAAAAACTTTATATATGATAAAAAACAAATATTATATTTGTGCTAAACATATTTCTTCATATCTTGATAGTCTTTATTTCCCATGATACTCCCAAAAATATCATGCGAAATTCTATCAAATTTTTAATTACTCATTTTTAATTCCAAAATATGACCTCATTTTCGTTTTGGTCAAAATCTTCACACCCTAGCAACTTTTTTACATTTTCAATCTCGTTTTCATTTAACTGGGGCTCACTATGTACTATGATGTATAGATTTCTTGGTATAACATCTAGGAACTTTTTATAGCTTAATACCTCGTTAATTTCACGTATTAAACGTTCTTTAAGTTCTGAAGTTTTGTTTCTTAAATATTTTTTGAAAATTTTAATTTCTTCAGGATCTTCTAGTGAAAATATTTGTTCTAAATCAGAATTTTCAAACCACAATAACGCTAGATATTTTGATAAATAATCTTCTAGTATTTCATTTTTCATTATGTTACAACTCCTTTTTTAAATTTCTTCAATATCATTAGTCCACCAATGATTGATGCCGAAGTCTGAGTCACATTTTTGACTATATTTCATACCTAGATATTGTTCTACATTTCTCATATCCTCATCACTAAATTCATTATAGAATGTTTCGTAGCTAATATAATCATTATATGCTTCAAAATCTCCTTCCACAGTTTCTTCTACAATATTTTCAATACCTTTTTTTACAATTGGAGTCAACATGTTATAAATAGCTTTTAAAATCGCTAATTCATTTTCCAAATCTTTCAGCTCTTTTGTAAGCTCCATTTCAACACTTGGGCTTAAATCATACATTCCATTATCATAAATTTCACATAAATTTTTAACTTTCTTAATGGCCTCAATTGTCGCCATTAATACTTTAACTAAATCATTGTTGATTGTTCCACTCATTTAATTATCTCCTTTAAAATTATAACAATTGTTATATTTTTAAATATTATTTTACCTCATTTAAACTTTTAAATAGTTCTGCAATTGCAAATCTAATAGCATCTGATTTTTTTTTCAAATCAAAATGCTTCTGGATTCTACTAATCTTCTCTCTGTCACTTTCATTAGTTCTGAACGAACTGATATTTTTTGTATTCAATTTATTCAATCATCCTTTAATGTATTTTGCTAAATCTTCACTATTATTAACGTTTTTTAAAAATTCATCAATGGCTAATTTCATGATTTTATTTTTGCTGTAATGTATGCCTAAATCGGCTCTAATACCTAATTTTAATTCGTCTAGTCGGTTTGCTTGGCTGTGGTTTACTTCAACCCTTAAATCTTTATGCTCTTCGCTTTTCATAATTTTACCTATATATATTTTTTAGAAAGAAATTTAAAATATTACAATTCTTCCTATTTAACTATTGGTAATTACTACTATATAATACTTTCGGTAACAGTTTAAGGAACTTTTTTTCGAAAAAATAAAACCAATAAAAAGTTTTTATTACATCCCATTTGAAAATAACTGAAAGACTCGTTAAATCGGGGACTATATACAAGTAAAGAGTAAAAAATACAATCTCTCTGCTTCCAGGTATATGCTCTGTATATGGAACTTGCAAAGATTTATATGAAAATGAAAGATATTGATTTTGCTGAACATAAGCTACAATTTAAAAGAAATTTTTCCAAACAATTTTAATTTGATTATATCTGCAATCAAATAAACTGTAGCATTATTTAATGCTAAAAAAATAACAACATTGAAAAATCTAGAAAAATTACAAAAAATTTTTAGGAGACTACCCAAATTAAAGCTTTTTAAATTCCTTCATGCTTATTTTGAAACTTTTTAAAACTACTGGACTATTTCCCATAGCTATAGATTATTTGATTATAAAAACAAGAAATAATTTGATTATTTGGAGCTATTACTGATTTTATAGCAGTAGTTGAAATAGCTATTTTCTGATCATACTCGAAGCTGTCGTGTGTGGAGGAAATATATTCCAATTTTAAAAATTAAATAAAAACAGCTATTCTTTAATTTGTTTACTAAAGTAAAATCATAACGTCCACTTTCATTAATACTACGACTCCTAAGAACTTTTTAAGGGGAGGCTGTTTTGGTCACCCCCTCATCTAATCTTTAACATTAATTTTTTTCATTTACACATTACTAATTTTGGTCGCCCTACTTCAGGGCTACCTTTCATGATTAATTTTGTTCGATATTTCACGAACTATATAATTACAACAAAAGAAAGAGGAGAGTATTTTTAAAAAATTAGGTTTTAGATGGATCTCTCTAAAACTCAAATAATATTTTTCATTTAAAGTAGCTATTTCACGATTTAACGTATAATTAGTCCCTATAAGTGTTTCAGAAATAGCTAAGCCCGTTTGAATGTTTTTCATGCACAGATAAATAACATAAGGGTACAAAAATTCTATGGAAAAGGTATACACTATTTCTAGAAGCTCATAGAAAGCTTTTTCAAGTATTTTATTTTTCAAGGAACCGTTTCCACAAAATAAAAATATGAACATCAATATAACTCAACAAAAATATTATGGTTTTTCGACACCTCTCATAATTTAACTACTTGCATTAAAATAAAACACACTTACCAAAGGTAAGCATTTAAATTATAGCTCCTATCTTTTATTTGGACTATGAAAAATTAAAAGAAAAAATAGCTAAATATTATCATGTGGAAATAACTTTTGATTTGAAGACATTTTTTAACTTTACTCACCAAAAAAGCACCATATAGGCATTTAATCGACATTCTAAGAAACTTCTCATATAACGATTCAATAGATGATTATTAAACCAATCAAGTAATCTAATTTATTTTCAAAGAAAACCAAGAACTATTAATCTTTTTTTATATAGCTATTTTTTAAATTAATAAAAAAGGACTTCTTTTTTAAAATCTTTATTTTAAATTTATTCTAAATTTGAAGACATTATTGAACTTGGAAATTTTTTAGTAACTCCATAAAAAATAAATAGTAAGTCCATGAACTCAATATTATAATAATTAAGAACTCGTTTTTATAGGATTGATTAAATTGGTCAAAGCATTAATTAAAGCAAACAAAAAAGCAAAAAACAAAAAAGGAGTCCAGACATACAGTTATTTGATAAATCTTAATAAAAAAATTCTAAAAGAACTTAACATAGCTCCAGAATCAATAATAAATAATCCAATTCAAATAGAAATATTAGAAAAAAGTAAGTACAAAGAATTAAAAGAACCTAATAAAGACTTAGAAAACCAATTAAAGACAGAAACAACCGATTTAAAAGAAAAAAATGAATTATTAAAAACACAAATCAAAGAAGAAATAGCTAAAACAACAGAACTTAAAAACACCATTAAAGAGAAAACCCACAGAATAGAATACTTGGAGCTTAACACAAAAACACTTGCTGAAACCAAATCCAAACTAAACAAAACAAGGGAAACTAAAAATATACTGGAAAAAAGAAACAATCAACTAAATATAAAAATAGCTGAACTAACAGGGAAAATAGAAAGCTATGAAAAAACTAAAGTAGATATAGATGACATAGTGAAAACTCATAATGAATTCATACTAGAGCTAAATAAACAACATAACGACCAAGTAAAAGCACAAGACTCAAAACTTAGCAATTATTATGACATCTCTATGATATTAAACTTCATCATTGAAAGACTGGAAGCAATCAACGACATTAAGAAAAAATCTCTTAGTGAAATAAATGATTTATCAGTTTGGAAAATGATTAAAAAAGAGCATATAAAATTAATAGCTATGCACCACGAAAAAGAAATAGATAAGCAAAAAGAACTGGAGAACTTAAATAAGCAACTCAACGACCTTAAAGCAACTCAAAAGAAATTAGAAAACAAAAACTCTCCAATAATTGAATATATTATGAAAAAATAGTAAAATTTTGAACAAATTCTCAACAATCACTTAGGATCCATTGGGAAAAATTGAACCAATATCATAATTAATTTTTGTCGTATTTGACCAAAATTCTAAAATGCTTTGGAAATAGCTATATCTTATTTTAAATTAATGATTTAACAAACCAATTAATCATACGAAATAGGTATAAAAGTATCATTTGCATAGGGTGAATTATTAATATTTGGGTAAATTTTGACTTTTGTTTTAATAAACATTATCAATATGTTCTTTTGATTATTCAGAAAAATAAATAAAAATTACATATAAGAAAGTTCAGTTTGAATTGATTTAATTTGCTTTGTTCTTCTTAAAACAGGTTTATTCCGATAATTATAAGCTGTTACAGTAATGTATTTACCTTTAACATTACCTTTAACGAAAGTACTTCTATATGGCTCAGCATATTGATCATAACCTTCAACGACTCTTAAATTCTTCCAATTCTTACCATTAATTTTTATATTAACAAATTTAATTGATTTCAACTCTCTACTTGACCCATGTATCCCTACACGTACATCACTATAACCATAAAACTTACAATTTTGATCAAATCCATTATAACAATTAGATTCATAATCCATATTACGACGATGTTCTTCACCTACATGATAACGTAGTGGTTCACCATCATTTATAGCAATTCTCATAGCAGCATTAATCGACCCTACAGTTAAACTGATAGCTAATATTAAAAATAATGCTATTAATATTTTATTTAATTTCATTTTCAATCACCTCATTATTATTAATTATATTCTCATTATTGTTATTAATTACATCACATCTTTTAATATGCCTCTAAATTATTTATATTTATGCTCTTTTTACGCCCTTAAAGAGCCAATATTAACTTTAAAATTAAGAAAAAATTTTAAGACATGGATAAAAAAACAATCGATACTCTTTCATTTATCAAATCATCAAAGTATCGGACTAAAATACTACTATTTATTGGAAATAAAACAAAAATTCCTTCTGAAATAGCTAAACATGTTAATTTAAGCAATACTCATACAAGTAAATATCTTAATTCTATGAAAGAAAAAAAATTAATAATATGTTTAAATGAAGAAGCAAAACGGGGCCGATTATACCAGTTAACAGAAAAAGGATTTGAAATACTGGAATATTTAAAATAAAACTAAGCACTTTTCTACATCATATTATACATTCTTATTCTAAAAAAAAAAATATAATCTTTATTTCATTCTTTAACAATCTATTTTTTTTAAAATCATGTTTAAAGTATGGTTCAAACTTCATATAAAATACCCAGTTGATATAGGGCAAACTAGGGTAAATATGCGAAGTTGAGCAATACTTTATCGATTAAGGTACAGTTAAAACAACAGTGCCTAAAATCTCTCTTAAATTATCAATTAAATTATCAATTTGAGTAATTTCCACTATATCTTGTCCTATTGGTTCTGAAGAACCTTGAATAATTCTTTTAAGAACCTTTTTTTCACCCATAGCTTTAAAATAAAGTTCTGTAAGGTTTTTCTTAGTGGAGGACATTTTTAATAATCTCCACCAAGACCAATATATTCTATTGTTTGCTTTAAAACTTTAGTATCTCCAGTTCCAGCTATTTTTAAGACGTTTAGTTTTGAACCAGTACTGAAAGTACTGATTAAATTTGTTTTACTATCTATGACTTTTTTAATTTCAGGATTTAAGTTTTTAAACATTTTTTACTTCCTAAACTGCTTTGAAGCTCTACAGCTCCTATACTATTATATGTATATTTTAGTATATAAAGCTATCTATCTATATTGATAACTATATAATTTAGTTTAATACTTAACTTTAAATACTAAAAAATTTATAAATAAAAATATATAAAATAAAGTTGAGTTGAAAACAATGCCAAAATCTCAAATTAATTACAAAATAGAAAGAGAAATAAAAACCAAAATTGTAACATTAGCTGAATTGAAAGGAGTTAATCAAACTGAATTAGTAGAAGAATATTTAAAATGTGGAATTGAAAAAGATAAGGAGCTATTCAAAAAACTTATGGAATAAAAACAAAAGAAAGCAGTTTAGGAAGTGTAATAAGTGGCTAAATATACTAGAAGAATAGATGGTTTAATATCTGAAAGTGACAAAGAAAAATTAGAGGCTATTAAAAAAGAAAACAATGATATAACTGTAAGATACATTATAGAGGATTTTATAAAAGATTATTGTTCAACAGAACCAAAAGGAATTAAAATAATAATCAAAGAAATTGAAAAAGATATTGAAAAAATTAATAATCAAATTAATGATCTAGTTTCACGGAAAACAAAAAAAGAAATTAAATTGAAAGCTTACAAAGATAAAGTAAATAAAACTCTGGATACTTTTATCGACGAAGATTTAATTAAAGCAATTGAAAGCATAAAGATTACTTGTGA
>Ga0099364_10012080_pt1 | contig 11698 bp, 7 predicted proteins | sample TergutTh196P3_FD_73070 | JGI IMG/M metagenome (GOLD analysis project Ga0099364, IMG submission 73070) | Microcerotermes parvus P3 segment gut microbial communities from Pointe-Noire, Republic of the Congo - Th196 P3 | ecosystem: Host-associated > Arthropoda: Insects > Digestive system > Gut ...
AGCCTGAAAACCTATTTGGCTCAGTGTATTTCTGTTATTGGTATTTGCTAATTCTTCCACTGCTATTGAGTCATTAAAGCTAAATGTTTCATTTTTATCGCTAATAGTTATCATCGATTGTGTCCGTAATACAATACCTATATCCTTGCGTGTAAATGTAATAAATCCGGTTAGAATTTCTCCATTTGTTGAAATTTGATGCGAATCCTGATCCCCGCGGCGTAATTCGCCGGATCCCGATGACGAAAACATGATACCGGAAAATGAAACATCCATCAAATCAAAGGAAGACTGGTTCCTTATCGTTAATGTTGGAGATTCGGTTGGCTTGTCGTTGTCATTTTTATTGTTGAGCAAATCGCAAGCTGTGATAGCAATTGCGAAAATTAAAATTAAAGTAATTAGTTTTTTCATATTTTACACCATTTTATTCCCACCCACCGGCAGAGCCAGCAACAGAACTGTTTAAATTGACTGTTGCTCCGGCAGCTGTCTCTCTTCTTCTTAGGTTACTGGCGCTAATAAATACAAATGCCACTCTTCCCCTTTCATCAACGGAGGTTGAATTTAAAGCATCTATAATGCCGCCTGTTTTATGAAAAAACCCAGAATTTGTTACCATAACACCGCCGCCTCTGCTTGTAGTAAAATTACCGCTTATTAATCCATTATTCATTAAAAAAGTACCGTTATTTAAAAATACTCCGCCGCCGCCTCTTTGAGCATTGTAAGCAGTATTAGAAAAATTATTAATTATTTCCCCTCCGTTCATGGTAAAATTACCTGAACAATTAATACCACCTCCAGAACCGCTGGTAATATTATTAATAATTATTCCATTATCCATAATAACGTTACCTTCATTTGATATACCTCCACCGGAATCAGCGGTATTATTTCTAATTACCCCTCCTCTCATATTAAATGTACTATTAACTATATCTACACCACCACCCCAATAATCTGCATTATTATTATTAATAACTCCATCATACATTGAAAAAGTACTATTATTTATAGTAACCCCTCCGCCGTCATATGCACTGTTCTCGCTAATATTGCCATCATTTAGTATAAATGTGCTATTTGATATGGAAACACCACCTCCATAAAATGCTTGATTATTACTAATTATCCCGCCATTCATGGTAAATGTTCCGCTTACAATTCGTACGCCGCCGCCTTCATATCCAAAATATCCTCCCCCTTGATATCTTCTATTAGTATTATCATTTCCGGTAATTGTTCCGCCATTCATGGTAAATGTTCCTGCCGACATTACTCCTGAGCTGTTTAGCGGATTAGAGGTTGAGTTAGTTCTTTGCGCTCCTGTCACAGTAGAACCATTATTCATTATAAATGTTCCGCCAGCTTGTACATTAACAACATTGGCATTTTTATTATTACCATTTAAAGTGATATTATTGCCAATTTCCAATATAATACCGCTTGATATAGTAATTAAATCTGTCGCACCGTCATTATTTATTGTCTGCGATACATTATTTCCAATAATAGCGATTCTTTTACTTGTTCCGCTCTCAAAAATAACAGGCAAACTGGAAAAACTGCCGGTTACTGTAATGGTATAGTCGCCGTCTGATGCGCTATTTATACTATTTAAAGCGTTTAAAAAAGTTTCCATTGTATTGACGGTAAAATTATTCGTTGGCACAGCCTGAGTTATATCACTTAATTCACTGGCACCGTTTATATTTACCGCCTGAATCCAAATGTAATAGACAATATCATTAGTTAAACCTGTTATAAAAACAGTTGTGTCTGTTGTGGTAATATCCGGAGTTGAAGGCGGTGAAGGATTAGTGCTGTAAAAAACCCGGTATGAAGCTGCTTCATCCACAACAGCCCAGCTTACTCTGATAGCTTGATCGCTTGCCAATAATTCCGGCACAGCAGGTTTATTTGGTCTATGCAGATTATTATAAATGTTTTGTAATGTACCTGTATTTCCAGAAACAACTTCGGTAATAACAGTATTATTAGTAATAGTATATGTATTTGCTGTACGTTCTAAAGTTGTAATTAATTCTGTTCTGCAGCGAATCATGCCATCAGGTGATTGAATATTAAAAAATACATTATTTGATGTAGCGACTATTCCAAAAGTTGAGTCTCTTCCGCTAATTATTGTTCCAAATATTGTTGATGAATATTCAACACTATAAATGGTATAATCAGACATATTATTTATGGTAAAGGTTGTATCCATTCCCATTGTTTCAAAAACATTTCTGAGATTGCTGGAATACTCGCCGGTCATTTCTATTACTAGTGTATTATCAGTGAATGTTATTTCATTGGATAGATCTTCAGTAACAGTTAAAACATTGACTGTTCTGCATCGAAGCAATTGATTATTAATCAACAGTGAAAAAAAGACATACCTTGTTCCTGAAGTGACATCCATTGTTGCGTCTCTGCCGCTGATTACAACACCAAATTCAACTGAAGCATATTCTACATCATACAGATCATAGCTGGACATATTATTAATGGAAAGTGTTGTCCTGCTGGGGGATTCTATATTTTCACTATCGCAGGAAAATAATAGCAAAGAAGAAAAAAACAATAATAATGAAATTATTGCCGGAATTAAAAATCTTTTCAAACGTGTCTCCTTCATTTTCAATTAGGATTATCGAATAATTAGAACTTATTCAGAAATGGTAAAAGTTCTTACAGCAACTATGTCTATCCCGGATTCGGTTTTAAATGCCGGATAATGCAAGCCGTCAAAAAAATCAAAAGTCCATACCGCTAGAGGGTTACTGAATTCAGTTGATGACCAAAAATAATCATCTTCAAAAAATTCTCCAAGATCTTCTAAGAAAATGTTTTTATATATCAAATCTAAATCCCCTATTTCCGGAAGGTACCAATCGTTAAATCCGCCTAATGAATAAGATGAAATCGCTGAATTAGCAGTAGCCCATGTACCTGTACCAATATAATTGCCAACTTCCTTGAATTGATTCCCTTGGGCAAAGAATATTAATCCGCCTGCAGGCCCTGTTTCTCCTATATTGTAACCTCTGCCTATTCCCCTAATTCTAAATGAAAAATCACTGTCATCGCGGCTGTTTGATTTAATATGTACAGTAGCGATAAAATTATCCATTCTTGGAGGATTAAAACGGATTGTAAAACTTGTCGTGCCCCCAGCGGAAACAGCAGTAGATGGCTGCATGGTAATGATAAATGCATTTCCGATATTTTCTGAAAGATTTACCCGGTTTCCGTTAATCGTTTCTATTGTTAAACTAGCATCTCCTGAATTGCCTATAGAAAATGCAATTTCAGATGAAGCACCAACCATAATATTATCAAAATTATATTCACCATTATGATTTATAACAGCATTACCCTGTTGTAAATAAATTTGCGGTTTTCTCTCATAACCGGTTCCTCTTACAAGGAAAGTAAACATAAATCCAGCAGAATTATTCATAATTGTTACAGTAGCGGTAACTTCACCTTCTGTTATTGGGGTGTAACGAATTGTAAAATTAACATCATTTCCAGGATTAATTGCAATGGATGCAGGTTGGTTGGGAACGGAAAAAACGGAATTCGATGATTCTACTATCGGATTACCGGTTAATTCTAGCACAATATTACCGGTATTCCTAATTGTAAATACCAACGTTTGGTTTGTTCCAATCTCAACCTGTTCAAAATCAACCGGCACCATGGAATTATTCGCAATAACATAATTGTTCTGCCTTAATTCCAATACAGCATTTCCAGGAAGACCGTTTACGCGCAAATTGATAATAATTTGATTTCTGGAACTGTCGTTTGTCGGTATGGTTAATATGGCATCATTAAAACCCTGTTTGGTCGGGTTGCATTCAATTACTATTGATGATTGAATGCCAGCAGCAATAGTATTTGCCGGTCCTGAACTTCTATTAAATGATAATGCATCTGTACCCGTAATTGTGATCCCTGCTGTATCAATAGTAAGGATATCTGTACCAATATTACCAATTGAAATAATAATATTTTTTGACAATGATACAATAACATCACCAGCATCAACAACACCATTTTGTTGTACTTCATTATTATCAAAAAATACGGAAGCAACAGGCTTAGGAGCTTCTCCTGCTGCCATAATAGTAAAGGAAAAATCACCTATTTGATCGTTGGAACTAATCGTAACTGTGGCAGAATATGTCTGGCTGCTAACAGGGAAAAAATTAATTCTGAATGGTAAAGATTCGTTTGCCGCAATCTCAGAATTTAACGGTTGAACGACTGAAAAAGCTCCGTCACCTCCGGTTATTCTTACAGGTTCATTACCATTAAGAATTAAATTTCCAGCTCCTGAATTTTTAATAATAAAATCATTTTGTTTTGGAATATTAACAACAGTTTCACCAAGATTTACAATATCGTTTCTTGCAACATTTAATCCCCCGCGCTCAACAGCTAAATATGACAAGTGAGTTATATTACCAAGCTGCCCCCTATTGGTTTCATTTGCCAGTTCTTCAACTAAAGAAGTATCAAGAAAAGTGAAGATAAAATCTTGATCAATAACTGTAATTGCGTTCTGAGTTCTGCATGTTATTCCAATATCATTACGGATAAAAGTAATATACCCACCTTTATTTAATTCATTGGCTGAAAGCTGGACAACCACATTTGTTGATCGGGGAAGAACATTCCCTTGCGAAGCGAACAAAATTCCTTCAAATCTGACTTCTGATAAATCAAATGAAGACTGGTTCCTTATAGTCAATGTTGGTAGGTTAACATTGCTGTCGGTTGGCTGATCGCAGGCGATAAATAGCAATGCGATGATAGTTGTAAAAAGTATAAACTTTTTCATAATTACTCCTTATGGTGACAGGCACCGTTTTTTCGAGCTCCTAATGAAAATTAACTCTTTTGGGGAAATGTACATTGGTAAGTTCGCCATCTCCAAGTTGTCCGCTATTGTTTCTCCCCCATGCCCATGAACTGTTGTCTTTTCTTGATGCTAAAGTATGGCTGCTGCCTGCGGAGACACCAGCCCAATTGAGATCAGTACCAATTTGAATGGGTTCATTACTATCCGTTGTTGTTCCGTCTCCAACTTGACCAAATTGATTACTACCCCATGCCCACAGGCTACCATCTGTTTTTAATGCCACAGTATGAGAGTTGCCTGCTGCCACACTCAACCAATTGTTATCTATCCCTATGCGAACAGGAGAATTTCTCTGGGTAGTTGTTCCGTCTCCAAGCCGGCCATTATCATTATTTCCCCAAGCCCACAGACTCCCGTCATTTCTTATTGCCATAGTATGAGAGGTTCCTGCTGATACAATAGCCCAGTTGGTACCTGTCCCTATTTGAACCGGAGAATCTCTTTGTATAGTTGTTCCGTCTCCAAGCCGGCCTCTGTCATTATTTCCCCATGCCCATAGGCTTCCATCAGTTTTTATTGCCACGGTATGGTAGTCGCCTGCTGCCACACTAAACCAGTTGTTATCTGTTCCTATTCGACTGGGAGAATATCTCTGTGTAGTTGTTCCTTCTCCAAGTTGACCATTATTATTCCATCCCCATGCCCACAGGCTACCGTCTCCCCTTATCGCCACAGTATGGAAGTAGCCTGCTGCCATACCAATCCAATTAGTATTAGTCCCAATTTGAACGGGAGCGCGTACTGGTTGAATTCCTCCATTTCCAACTTGACCATAGGTACTATCTCCCCATGCCCACAGGCTCCCGTCTGTTTTTAATGCAACATTATGGTTACTGCCTGCCGACACAATTTCCCAATTTGTATCAGTACCTATCCGAACCGGATTCAATCTGGTTGTCGATGTTCCATCTCCGACTTGACCAGCATTATTATTCCCCGATGCCCACAGGCTGCCGTTGTTTGGCCGAATCGCCACAGTATGATCTAAACCTCCTGATATTACCAGTAATTTTTCCCATTTGGCATATAATGTAATATTACTGATAACCGTATCACTGTCAAAATTCCATTCATTTTCACCGGATGCCTCTTTGAACCAGTCAACAAATTCATAACCTGCACGGGGCATAAGCTGCGGTCTGACGGCTGTATCTCCATGAATAACCATCTGTTGGGCCGGAGCAAAAGGCCAATTGTCTGTATTGAAAGTAACGGTGTACTGATTGAGTGACCATTGGGCATATAAAGTTACTGTATCACCGAGTATCGAACTTACGTTTCTTACCATTTGTGTGTCTGCATAACTTATACCGCTGCCATCTTGCCGGGTATTCCAGGAGGTAAATGTATGACTACTATAGGTAAATGCATTGGCATTTAACGCTTTGTCAACATCGTATATATGGCTTGAGTTTTCCATAACGCCAGTTGCATCAGCATTGTTTTTATCATAGGCAATATCGTAGCTAATGGCATCCCATTTTGCATACAAAACAATATCGCTGGTAACACTATCACTGTCAATATTCCAGGCATTCACCAAAGATGCTTCTTTGAACCAGCCTGCGAAGGTATAACCGGTTCTGGTCATATTTGAGGGCAGATTGTCTATTTTGCCTCCAATTATAATTTGTTGTGAAGCTGGCGATGGGATTCCGCCATTTGCATCGAAGCTGACGGTAAAATATGTTGGTGGAATTGCTCTTGCCTGCAGGAAAATAGCAATTGGATTTCTGGCATTGTCATTTGTCGGAATTGTCAATGTAGCAATATTGTCGCCAAGTTTTGTCAGGTTGTATTCAACAATGAACTGGGTTTGGTTTCCTGCCGGAATGGTATTATTGGGGTAAGCTTTTATACTAAAAGCCGCTGCATCTGTGCCAGTTATGGCAATATTCGCTGTATCTATGGTGAGGATATCCGTTCCTGAATTTATGATAACAATAGCAATATCCTGTGATATGGTCATCATCGCATCACCAGCATCAATCAACCCATTTTGGAGAACTTCATTATTTTCGTAATAGATAGTAGCAATCGGCTTAGTTTGAACGCTGTTTACAGTAATGGTAAAAGTAAAATTACCGCTCTGATCGTTAGAGCTTATAATAACAGTAGCTGTATAGGTCTGTACAGCGGTTGGGGTAAAATTTATAGTAAATGGTAAAGATCTATCCGGGTCTATATGCGGGTTTGCAGGCTGCACGATCGTAAAAATGCCTGTTTGTCCTTCGATTCTCACCGGTTCGGTACCTTCAAATTGCAGCCTGCCATCGCCGGTGTTTCTTATGGTAAAAGTTTGTTCTCTGGGAGTGTTTATTATTGTCTCACCAAGATTAACTGTTTGATTTTTAGCAACATTCAAACCGCCGAATTCAACTGTAACTTGAGCCTGGAACCCAATTTGGCTGAGCATACCCCTGTTGTTAGTATTAGCCACTTCCTCTACCAACGTGGAATCCAGGATGGTGAATGTTACATTTTCATCGAAAACGGTAATGGCAGTCTGGGTTCTCAATGCAATGTTGATATCCTTGCGGGTAAAAGTAATAAACCCCGTTTGATTTATTTGTGTTGCTGTGAGTTGCCTTGCAGCCTGGTTTCCCACAGGAATTTCATTAAACCCAGGCGATGTAAACTGAATGCCCGAAAAAGCAACATTCGTCAGATCGTATGAAGACTGGTTCCTGATGGTCAAGGTAGGCAGGCTTACATTGCTGTCGGTCGGCTGTTCGCAGGTAGTAAATGCCAGTGCGATGATTGCGGTTAATACCAAAAGCTTTTTCATGCGTTACTCCTTATGGTGACAGACACCGTATGCGTTTACTAATTCTCCAAACTGCTCAATTATTGTTAATGCTCAGTTCAAAATAAATTGGCTCAGGATTATTGGCGCTTACATCCATAGTACTGTTCGATCCAACGGCCATATCGCTAAAATTAACTTCGGTATACTTGACATTATAGAGAGTATAACTTGAATGATTGCTTAACCTTAGTTTTGCATTGACAGAACTGTCTTTTTCTTCATCATTATCAAACAGATTACACCCTGTAAAAACCAGCGTAAAAATTACTGTTAGAATTATCAGTTTTTTCATGTTTTACTCCATAAGCAAATTACAAATAATTCTTAACGTAAAAATGCCAATATATCCAAAACATTTTTTAATACGACACCATTTTGGTCAAATTCCAACCAATAAAGATTTCCTTGTGTTATTATAAAAGTATCAATCGTTTCGCTTCTGGCTTGCTCGTCTCTGAGATGGAACATATTGGCAGGCATTGATTCCTGACCCGATGTAATAACTATTTCATAAAAACCTATGTCGCCCGGATTAAGCCACAATGCCTGGTTGTCTTCCCTGTAAAGGGGGCTGTTACCCCGTTCCAGCCATACCCTGTTCGTATTTAAGTTTTGTACTGCAATATAGCCCCTGACAAATCGTAAATCATTAGCCGATGGCTGGTTAATCTGTATTGTATACGTCTGATTAGGTCTGATTACCTGAGGAATATTATCCCAGTTAGGCGCTGCCCCAACTATAACACCTTGGTTGTTCACTCCCGGAATAATACTGCCCGGCAAAGGCAATTCGTATCTCAAAAAAAAAGTACAGCCGACTTCCCCTGCCCCGCTTGGTGGTAATTTTAACGTTAAGCCGGGCGAACCGGAAACAGCGGTGCCAATATAAGCTGCCGGATCCTGCTCCGGGTTAGCGTTACGGTATATTCTCACGTTAAAGGAAGAAAGGTTAACAAAAACAACAGTAGCCTGTTCGGCAGGCTGCGGTTTATTATCGTCATTAACCAAATCGCAAGCCGTTAAGCCGAAAATAAGAGTTATACAAAATATGTATTGTAGATTAAAATTACTATTCATTGATGTAACCTCAATTATTATCGGTGTTTTGATATTATTGCCGCCTGTGTATTGAACAGGCGGCAATAATAGTAGTTCGCGTTATTGATAGTTGCTAAAGAATTCCTCAACATCTATTTCTGAAATTTTGCGAATTAAGTCACCTTCATTCCAGTCAGGGTTGCTGGCTGCCTCTTCTTCTGTTACAGGAATAATAAAAACATTATTAGCATCTGTACCGCCGACACGAATTTCATACTCTGTGTCAAGCTCAAAAGTAAAATTACCAAGAGACTGCAAATTAACACCAGGCCCAACCTGTAAACCATTAATCTGAAAATCAGGTGGAAACTGATTACTGGCATTACGAGGAAAATCTATCTGATAGTTTGCATTTTGAGCAACAGGAATAGTCCTGACACCATGAGTGGTAAGGAATTCGGTACCGCCCCGTTGAAATTGAATACCGGTTCCTGTATTCATATTATTGACTCTAATCCAAGCGCCGCCAAGTGATATACTGGGAGCTTGAGAGCCAAGAACAGTAGAAACATTAAACGTTTCCGTCCTGTTTGCAGAAGACAAACCTATCTGGGTTAAAAAAGGCCGGCCTTGTAACGGACCTTCTCCAGCGAAACGCGGAGTTACTGTAATTATCTCATTTGAAATGGGGTGCCTTCTACGGAAAACCGGAAAGATATTGTAATCTGCCGGTATTTCTAAACGCATAACAGCTCTGGGAGTGTCGCGGCCTACAAAGCCTAAAGTTGTACCTTCCGCAGCTCCGTGACGTATCTCTACATTCCATGCTGTCATATTGATCAAAATTAACTCGCCTTCGCCGCCCACCAGGGTGCTAATTTGGAAAACAGTATCGTTGCTGGCCTCGGTGTTAAAGAAAGCGTAAATAGTTACAAAATAATCGTCCACTGTAATTTTGCTCAAGTCTGAACGATTAGCATTAAATACTGATTCCCTTACCAGAACCAGCGGAAAATCGCCAGTGCTGTTTATGGCGGTGCCGCGTTTTAAGCCGTGGTTATTTGCCTGACCAGGTATGCCGCTTATCAGGGTATGCGGGCCAGGCGTACCCCTAAAAGCAACCAGTCGCTCATTTGTATTATTGGTTACCGAGATAGAGCGATCAGCGCCGGTAAAGTTTGTCCACTCCACAGTAGTTCCCTCATCCTCATCCACCGAACACCCGGCCAAACCCAATACCAGGCCGGCAGCCAGGAAAATCACGAAAAATCTTCGAAAAACACTCATTTTTTGCTCCTTTGTACATTATTTCTACAGGAATACTCCTGCGGTTGCAGTGTGGAAACGACCCCGCCGTTAACAGCGGGGCCGGAGCCCTGCTGTATTCTGTCAGAATTCTCCGCCATATATGCCATTCGGACATAATTAAGCAATTCGAACTGATGCTTGGGTGTCAACAGGCGGGAAATGTAAATGATCTCGGCTTCTTTGCTTGTCATTGTCGTATTATAAACCAATTATTGGTATATAATACCAATAATTGGTATTTATGTCAAGATGATATTCATTACTGATATTTTTTATTGTATTTTTTTGATTCTACCGATATTCTGTAATTCAGGAGAAAATGAATATACTCGACCGAATTAAGCTTGTTCGCAAGTCATTGAGCCTGAATCAACGAAAATTTGCTCGACAAATCGGCTTGACGCAAACCGCTCTATCCATGATCGAACTAGGAAAAAGCGTACTGACCGAAAGAAACATCAAGCTGATATGCACCACTTTTAACGTTGACGAAGACTGGCTAAGGACCGGGCAAGGCAAAATGTTTGGTTTTAAGTCGCCCTATGAAAAGGAATTACTGGAAATTTACGGCAAACTAACCCCTGACACCCAGGAATTCATATTGGAAATGGCCCACAGTTTACTAAAAAGACAAAAGAAACAATAAATAAAATACCCCGCTACAAACACTCGGGTCACGCCAGGGTGACAGTTTGCGACATGAAGCTCGTAAAAGGAGGATATAGTGCGTATTTCGGTTTATTTGAACACCTAAAACGGAAACATTTGAACAGCCTGCCGGAAAACCAAGTGTATTTTGCAGAAAATGAAAATCCCCATACACGATAAAATCCAATGCATGGGGAAGATGCTCAATTTTGAGGATTTTTAAGAATCCACGCTTTCCAAACTTTGCTTTCCGATGGCTTTTCTCATGGACTCCCCTGAGATAGAATAGGCATGGGCGTTATGAACAATGCGGTCAAGGATTGAGTCAGCTTGTGTCGGGTCCGGGAAAAGCTCATGCCAGGAAGTTGAAGGGACTTGGCCTGAAATAATTGTCGAGACCCGGCCATAGCGCCTTTCAAAAAGATCTGAAAGCTCTCCCGTTTCTTCCAGGGAAAATTTTTTAAGCCCCCAGTCGTCAAGAATGAGCAGTGGAACTTGAGCGCACTTGTCGCGGTAAGCACTTTTTTCATAAAGGCGTTGAAAGAAATCTGAGAGCCTTGTATATCTAACCTGAATGCCTTGGGAGCAGGCGGCGTGTCCCAAGGCGCAAGCGATATACGTTTTTCCCACGCCGGTAGGGCCTGACAAGATGAGGTTCTGCGCTTTCTTGATATACGCGCCAAGGGAGTGCTTGAGTATTTCCGGTTTTGCTATACCCCTTTTCCCCTGCCATTCTATGTTTTCAATGGCAGCAGGGAAACGAAAGCACGCTTGCCGTACCAGCCGCTCTGCGCGTTTGTTGCGGCGGGAAAGCCATTCTGCTTCGACTAGGAACGCGAAACGCTCTTCAAAAGACAGGGAGCCGATTCCCGTTTTACCTTGCTGTTCCTTGAAGCTTTCGGCCATGGTACTCAAGCGCATTTCTCTCAGCTTGTTAATAGTTGCGTTGTCAAACA
>Ga0099364_10012081_pt1 | contig 11696 bp, 8 predicted proteins | sample TergutTh196P3_FD_73070 | JGI IMG/M metagenome (GOLD analysis project Ga0099364, IMG submission 73070) | Microcerotermes parvus P3 segment gut microbial communities from Pointe-Noire, Republic of the Congo - Th196 P3 | ecosystem: Host-associated > Arthropoda: Insects > Digestive system > Gut ...
TTGAAGCCGTCGGCTGTCTTTATCTTCGCGTTAAAATCGAGCCTGTAAACAGTATGCGTTGTTTGTCCTACATTAAACTTTTCTGTAACATACTCCTGCGGTTTAGGATCAAGCCACACCACCTCCTCGCCAATAATGGACGATACCATCAACTTGGCTATCGCGTTGTCTTCCATCAGATACTTGAAGACTACATCGTAGATGGGGTTGGCAATGAGACAGACCTCTCCCCTGCCCCCTCCGTATGAGAGGGAGACAGAAGCATCTATCGCAACGCCATTGGCTGCGGACGCTTCCCCGTTGGTAATATGTTCTACTCGCTCTTTCATTCAATTTGAAAAAATTTTCGACCCGCAAGGATACAATTCTTTTTTAATTTTTCTATATACTTATACGTATTTTAGTGAGAAAATGTTTCGTTTTGGTTAAAAAAAAGTTTAAAGTCTGATCCTCTTGTGTCTAATAGTCTTAATTCGAGCCTAATTACCGTTTTTGGGAAGCGCAAAGGGCGGGTATTTTTATCTAAAAATCCATTAGATAGTCCTGTTTCTTTATAAAATTTATTTTTACTAATGCCTTTATATTCAACGTATTTAATTATTCTATCCCTTGAGGTCATAATATTTTTTGAGTTTTTTGAGTTTTTTTGAAAAATATTTGTCGAATAAAAAATTATGTTTAACTTTGCACCGATGGAATTTTGTTTGGGCTGTTATTGGTGACTGCCCGAGCCGAAGGCGTGGGATTACAACAGAAAGGTAACCCGCTCTGACGAAATAAAAAAACAAAACGAGTTGTCCAAGAAACGGACAACTCGTTTTGTTTTGTAAAGCTGGAGGCTACTTTCAGCCTCTACGAGGTTAACATTATTCTAACGGATTATCTTCTTGAGGTCCCCAGTTTTCCACACTTACGACAAATCCGATTACGTCGTTTTCAGGGAATATTGGATCGGGAGGCTCAATAGGTTCACCTGTTTCCGGGTATACTACCGGCAGGTCGGTTTCATCGCCTTTTTCGTCAATGAAGGTTCCTTCAATCAGATTTCCGCCCGATGAGCCGTCGCCAATATGAATGGTGTACGTGTAAGCCTGTCCCATTTTCCAGTTTGTTGGAAGCGGATAGCCCACTTTTACGAACAACGGACCTGTGATATCAGTTCCCAATTTATCGTAATCGGGATAGTCCGTTGCATCGGTAAATCCGACGAGGTCTTTACCGCCGTCTGTTTCATACACACGGTAAACTACTTCAATGTATGAAAGGTTGTTTAGACCGTGCAAGGTTTTGTCCCAGCCGCGTCCCGAAAGGTTTTGCGGCATCAGCATTAGCGAGCCTGACGAGCCTCTAACATCTTTCGCATTGGTTTGATTTGCGAATTTGTTAGCGTCGTCTACTGGCGCCTTCATATAACTAAATCCTGAATTCCAGACAAACGGAGGCGTTGTCCATAAAAGATTTGCATAACTGAACGTACCTTTGTTGCCTACGTTTCTTACGGTAACTGATTGTACTTCAACGGTTACTTTATTACCTGTAACCACTCTGAAGTCAATTTTCGAGAGTATGTGTCTGAATGATAATAACACATCGCCCGAAATTGGCTTACTTGCCACGCCGACTTGATTTGCAGCCAAATGATCCACCTGATTTTCAGGGGCTTCTTCTACTGTATAATCAGCCGTCAAAGACTTGTTAAGCGTTGTATTTGTTTTCGGAAAATACGCATAGAAATTTACAGGAAAACCTGCTTCCTTTGTGGGCCACAACATATTTAGTTCTGCCCATTTCCATGCTCCGCCTTCATACTTGTAGGCATAATTATTTATAAATGTATTGGAAGAAGCGGCATGAGTGGCAAACACTCCGAAACCTTCTGCGCTTTTTTGAAGCGCTTCCAAGTTTGCTACTTCCGCACGGGTTTTTCCGGTACTTAACTCGAATCCGATGCTTTTGGCGTCGCGATTGTTAATGTCGCTCACTTCATCTTTTGAGCAACTTGCTATCATTAGGGTCATTATTGTCAGACCTGTTACAAAATTTGTTTTCATCGTATTAAAATTTAAAATTATTAATAAAAAATGTTTTGATTTTATATACGTATACGAAACAAATATGAAAAGGTTACATTTTTTCTGAAAAAAACGCATTTTTTCTGAAAAAATTTAAAAAAATATTTTAACAAAGGCGTAATTAGATGATAATCAAAGTATAAAATTTTATAACATCGCCGTCAATTTTTCGCCGATGGTCAATTACTAAAACGACAAATCTATAACTACTACATTCGGGTGTTCGCTTCTGTTGAAAACAAAAAAGGCGTCGCGCAGGGCGGTTTGTTGAACGGCGTATGGTCTGAAATTCAACGTGTAATGAATCCCATTCTTCAAAAATGCCCTTACAGACACTAATTGCAGGGTAGATCTTTCGACCATCATATTAATACGCGAAAAATTGGAGCCACTAAAATTAATGGGATAAAGATTAATTTCGTTAACAGCACGGTTGTTGTGGGTCGTTTCTCTAACCAAATCACTTATAAAGTTTTGCGATGACAGGTTAAAATAGGTTTGCGGGTTTAACAACTGAAAATCTTCATCTTCTTCGTCAGGGTCGGGTTTTGTGATATAAACTTCATTGACGGCAGGCATAAATTGAAATATCCTTGAACCATCGAAATAAATCACAAATTCGGGAATTTCGAGTTTGTATTTTTCGCCCTTAATCCAAATTTTGCCTGCCTGCTCCGTTTCCGATTGATCTTGCGTATTGGTGATGGTCAAAGAAAAATCAAGAGCAACGCTCGGATAGGTTTTGAACCTTGCCGTCATATCGTCCAATATTCTTTGCGAGCGCGGGTCATTCTGTTGCCCGTATGCGCTAAACAGAAGTATTAAACTAAAAACTAACGTATTAATGAATTTTGACATACTAAATCAAGCGTTGAATTTTTTTTGCAAAATAAGATAATTTTTTCGTGAATTGCAAACACGAGATAAAAAATGTACAATTTTTATTCATGTTATTAAAAATCAAAAAAGTTACCTTATCTGAATACTATACAACGACGACACTCCGCAAATAAACAGTATATCTTTGTTTCTGCCTCCGAACACAAGATTTGACGGTCTTTCGGGGACTTCTATTTCATCTATCAGGTTGCCCTGCGGGTCGAACACTAATATATTGTCAGCTGGGATATACACGTTTCCGGCATTGTCTACTGCAAAGTCTTTTGCGCCTGTTTCGGCAAATAGTGTTGCGTTCGTAAGCCTTCCGTCAGCGCCCACCTCGCATTTAAACGTTTGCAGCCCCGGTCCTGTGCCGCCATAGAAGGGTTGTCCGGGAATTGCCGGTTTCAGCGAAAAAGTTTGTCCTATATCGTCCGTGTTGCGAATTAGTGTCGTGCCGTCTTTTGAGATGAAATATGAATTAACTCTTTCTATTAACGCGTGTCCCATGTCGTTTTCGTTACGGTGACGGGTTGTTTGGTAATAGATGGTAGCATTTTGAGGCGCCCGGTCGGCGTCTATTTCCTGTAACGCCACAATCGTTGATTCGGGGTTATCGGGATCGAAGCTTACAACGCCTATTTCGCCCCTCATGTGTGACGACGGAAACTGTATAAAACGGGAAACAACTATAAGATTGCCGCTTTTGTCGAACGCTAAAGATATAGGGTTCCACGGCAGGTCGAATATCAGAGATAATTTGTTATCAACGCTCCAGCGATAAATGTTGCGGTTGTTGGTATCAACGAAATATACATTGCCTTGTGCATCAACTGTAAGCCCGTCAATGAAATAAAAATCTCCGGCTAATTTTGTTACTTTTGCTCCGGGCTCAACTACTTTTCGACTGTAATCTGTTCTTCTTGTCGGCGGCGCGCCTGATATTTTTAACAGGGCAATTTCGCGGGGACGAACATTGTAGTTGTGAGTGGCGTCGTGCAAAGTATTTTCGTAGGTAAACCTTGTCCAACTGTAATTGTGCAGTCCCTTAAAAGTCAGGTTCGACGAGTTTTCTACGCGGATAGCGTATGGGAAGCGCGTAGTGGCGCGACTTACTCTGTATAAGAATGTATTTGCAAACATCAGATTGCTCGAGTTGCGAATATCCACAGGCAAACAATAGGGACCTTCTCCGCTTTCTACCTCAAGTTGAAGTCCAAAAAAGCGCCAATTAGATACATTATTAATGGTAACCTCGTAACGTACATGGTGTTCTACCGACATAAAGTATAAACGTCCTTCCGTGTCGGTGTTTGAGATATGCATACCTACCGAAGCGAATGGGCTTGCCGTCCATATATCTTTAAATGTGCCGCCTCCTCCGTCGGTAATCCACAGGCTCCAATATTGCGAATCCCATGTTCTGTGGGGCAGTCCGTCGGCTGTTCTTTGTGCGTTGTATACGGGTACTCCTTGTCCGAAAAGCAGATGCGTACCGTGTCCTCCGGTAAATTTCACGTCGTTCATCATTGATTGAGCTCCTGCCATCCATTTAGCGCCTACGGCTCGCGGGTTCACTCCCGATGTGTTCAAGCCTATTCCGGTAACAATATTTGTTCCTCCTCTTGGCGTTTCCAGCAAGGGTAGCGGCGTTCCAACGCCCTGATATGCTGCGGTGCTGTCGCGTATCACTATTTTTGTTGCCGAAGGGTGCAAACCTATCAATATTGTATTTTCTTTCAGCACAACAGGTCGCGTTACGCGGTAATGTCCGCTTGGCATGTATATTACGCGATGGTTGGCTATAGCGCGTTCCAATACTTCCGTGTCGTCGGCAAAACTGTTTCCTACTGCGCCGAGCGTTTTCAGATTGACCCACTCGCTTACGTGCGGCGTAAGCGGCACATCAGTAGGAACCATCGGGGGTAGCGATGCCAACGGTACAATATCGTGAGAAGTTTTTATTTCGGGAATAGCGCCCAAATCGTCGTAATGCAGACCATGCGAAAATTCTTTTACCAAATACTGCCTGTGCGTTATGTTCATTCTTTCGCCGGTTGTCAAGTATGAAACGAACTGCGGAACACCTACGCAAACAATATTTTCAAAATTGAACTGCGTGCGCGGATTATTTTCGTGGTTTATCACCACAGCCGGACCAGTGATGTTTTCGAAGCGCGAATCGGAAATCCACATCTGTTCGGGATATCCGTCGTTCAAAATTACTGTTGGCGTGTTTCTCACATGTCCGCGTATCAGCATAAATCCGGCTTCCTGCGTTCTTATTGCCGCCTTGCCTTGTCCTTCAAAATACGAATCGAGCAATACAAATTGCCAGCCGGGCGATGTTTTTCCTGTGTTGATAGCATAATCGCCGCCAAAAAAACGACAATATTCCATTTCATTACCAATTTTTTCTACCCCGATGTTTCCGGGGGTCAGGTGAAAGTCTATATGCGACAGGAAACAGTGTTGCGCAACGCCAAACCTGACGGCGATGGCGGCTGGGTTTCCTTGCTCTATGCGCATATTGATGTTTCGCATACCACTGTAAAAAGTGCTGGCGTTGGCGTCAGGAATAGGACGTCCAACAGGAGGCTTGTCGCCAACAAAATGGAACATGTATTTTCCGTTTCCTTCCTGATAGCCGTCGGTGTTTCGTCCCAGCAAAAATACGGGTCTGTTTCTACCGTAGCCTATCAATCGTACGCCTTTCCACACGTGAATGGTTTTACTGATGCGGTAAGTCCCTTCGGGAATAAATAAAACTCCGTATCTGATAGTAGATTGAACCCTATCTATTGCCGCCTGTAAAGCGTCAGAGACATCGCGACTGCCGTCAGTGACAATATCAAAATATTCGGGAGTAAAATAGACTGCCAGCGGGTCGTCTATTCTTTCGGTATAAATTGACGAATATGGGTCAGACGGTACCGAAACAGCCGTAATGTGTTGAATAAACAATATATACAACAAAAAAATGATAACTGTAAGAGATTTGTTTTTCATTACGAAATAGATTTTATTTATAATTTTTTAACTGTTTACTAATTGCCTGTATCCGACTTTCGGCGTCTGCCTGTTTTTTGCGTTCCGCTTCTACTACCTGTGCCGGCGCGCTGTTCACAAACCGCTCGTTGCCAAGTTTTTTCATTACCGAAGCCAGAAAACCTTCCTGATATTTCAGTTCAGCCTCCAATTTTTTGATTTCTTCTTCAGCGTCAATTTTTCCCGCCAACAGCACAAAAAACTCCGTAGTTCGCACCATAAACTGCACCGCGCCTTCTCCCCTCTCCTTCGTAAAAGTGGGGGTGAGGCTTTCCCCCCTCTCCTTCGGAGAGGGGTCGGGGGAGAGGTCTGCATTACACATTCCACTCAACAATTCCGGATATGCTACTGCGCCGTTCACCATCAGCGACAGGGTTTCCTTGTTGGGAATGTTTTTTTCCTGACGGATATTGCGCACGGCTACAACAGTTTCCTTCAACTGTTCAAAAGCGTCAATAATTTCGGGATTTTGTTTATCCGCCGCAGGCGCCGCCGTTATCATAATGCTCTCTTTTTCGCCGCGCTCCTTAATGTTATGCCACAATTCTTCGGTGATGAACGGCATAAACGGGTGCAAAAGTTTCAACAGTTTTTCAAAAATATCAAGCGTGGCGCGGTAACTAACGCCATCAATGGGCTGTTGATAACCCGGTTTTATCATTTCCAAATACCATGCCGAGAACTCGTCCCAGAACAGTTTATAAATGGTCATCAGTGCGTCCGAAAGGCGATACTTGTTCATCAGTTCGTCAATTTCGACTATTGTTTGAGAAAGCAGCGCGTCAAACCATTCAATAGCCTGTGCCGCCGCTGTTGGCTGCGCTTTTTGGTCGTCTACCTGCCAGCCTTTTACCAAGCGGAAGGCGTTCCAAATCTTGTTGTTGAAATTGCGTCCCTGTTCGCAAAGTTGCTCGTCAAAGGGCAGGTCGTTGCCTGCGGGCGCCGTTAGCAACATGCCGAGTCGAATGCCGTCGGCGCCGTAGCGGTCAATAAGTTCGAGCGGGTCGGGCGAGTTGCCGAGTTGTTTGGACATTTTCTGACCCTTCTTGTCGCGCACTATACCCGTAAGGTAAACGTTGCGGAAAGGCTTGTCGCCCATGTATTCGTAACCGGCGATAATCATGCGCGCTACCCAGAAAAACAGTATTTCGGGAGCGGTAACAAGGTCGTTTGTCGGATAATAATATTTAATGTCGTGGTTGTTTTGATTGTTTATTCCATCGAAAACCGAAATGGGCCACAACCACGAAGAAAACCAAGTGTCAAGGCAATCCTCGTCCTGTCGCAAATCGGATAAAGTGAGATTTTTGTTGCCTGTTTTTTCGCGAGCCATCATCAATGCCTCGTCCTCGTTTTCGGCAACCACGAAACCTCCCTGCGGCAAATACCACGCGGGTATGCGATGCCCCCACCACAACTGCCGCGAAATACACCAATCCTTAATGTTTTCCATCCAGTGGCGGTATGTGTTCTTAAATTTGGGCGGATAAAGCGCGATAACATCGTCCATTACCGCCTGTAGAGCAGGTTTTGAAAGTTCCTTCATGCTTAAAAACCATTGCATTGAAAGTTTCGGCTCGATGGGAACGTTAGTGCGCTCGGAAAAGCCCACATTATTTACGTAATCTTCCGTTTTTTCTACCAATCCCGCTTCCCGAAGGTCAATTTCAATCTGTCGGCGAACGTCAAAACGATCCTGACCAACGTAAAGTTGCGCGTTTTCATTTAGAGTTCCATCATCATTGAAAATATCTATTGATTCCAAATTATGTTTTTCGCCAAGAATATAGTCGTTTACATCGTGAGCGGGCGTTATTTTGAGCGCACCCGTACCAAATTCCATATCTACATATTCGTCCAATATCACTGGAACGCTGCGATTTATCAACGGTATAATCACGCGCCGCCCGTGAAGATGGTTATAGCGCGGGTCGTTGGGATTGACGCAGACCGCCGTATCGCCTAATATTGTTTCGGGGCGGGTGGTGGCGATAACGATATAATCATCAGACTTTTCAATGCGATATTTCAGATAATACAGTTTGCTTTGCACCTCTTTGTAATTGACTTCCTCGTCGGACAGGGCGGTTTGCGCCTTCGGGTCCCAGTTGACCATTCTAACGCCGCGATAAATTTTATTTTTGTTGTACAAGTCCACGAAGACCTTAAAAACGCTTTTCGAGAGGCTTTCGTCCATAGTAAAGCATGTTCGGCGCCAATCGCACGATGCACCGAGTTTTTTCAGTTGTTCGAGTATTATCCCGCCGTGTTTGTGCGTCCATTCCCACGCATGTTCGAGGAATTGTTCGCGCGTCAGGTCGCTTTTGCCGATACCTTCGGCTGCAAGTTTGGCAACCACTTTTGCTTCGGTAGCGATAGAAGCATGGTCGGTTCCCGGTACCCAGCAGGCGTTTTTACCCATCATACGGGCGCGCCGAACTAAAACGTCCTGAATAGTGTTGTTAAGCATGTGTCCCATGTGCAACACTCCCGTAACGTTTGGCGGCGGTATCACTACCGTGTACGGAACTCGCGCATCGGGTTGCGACTCAAAAAGTCCGTTTTGCACCCACCGTGCATACCACTTGTCTTCTGTGGTTTTAGGATCGTATTTCGATTCCATTTTTGAATTAAATTTTTTTTGAGGCGCAAAAATAGTTATTTTTTTGGCAATTCCAAAAAAACTATCTATAACTATTTTCGTCGAGTGTTATTATTTCCGATTTTAGAATGCAATTTTCAAAATCAATAATCAATCGTGGATTTAACGGCTCGCCCATGAAGCGTATTTCCAAATGCAGATGGTCGGTAGTTGCGTTGCCTGTTCTGCCGCCTCCGCCTATGCGTTCTCCCGCTGTAACGCGCTGATTAACTCTTACGGCAATACTGTTTAGATGGCTGTAAACGGTTTCCAATCCGTTATCGTGGCGTATCGCCACAACATTGCCATAACTGCCGTGATCTCTTGCTACGCGAACCATGCCGTCAAATGCGCTATACACAGGCTGTTCACGTGTTAATCTGAGGTCAATGCCTTCGTGCATACGTCCGTTGCGCATTCCAAATTCCGACAATACATTTCCACAAACGGGCATCGCAAAACCGGTAGAGCCTCTGGGAGCAAGATCGAGCGTAACAACGCCCGTAGGTCGCGGATCGCTGTTAAGTCTTACATACTGGGTATTCCATCTGTTACCGTAAAATTCGCCCGCAGGATAGACTGATGAGGCTGCTACGGCAGGGACGGTAGACGCAGTAGTTGCCACTGGATTGGAAGACGCGGTTGCTACTGCTGGATTGGACGATGGAGTATCATCGAACGAGAACACAAGGTACGGTTCTCTTGACGGGTTATTGAACAACGCTTTGCAATTTGATAAAAAAAGCGTTGAAAAAGCTAACAGAAATGCTTGCCTTAATAAAAAAGTTTTCATTGTTTATTTGATAATAATTCTTCTGTAACAAATGTGTGTTTATAACGACTGGGGAAAGCGGCATATTCAGGCGAAATAGCATTGATATTTAACGTTACCGAATCCGTAATGGTTACAACGGCGCTAACGCCTTCGGGTCTTTGCGTTGAAAAGAAGCCCGCCGAACGTGTTATTCGCACTGAATGTCGCTTTTCGTCCGACGTTATATATCCGTATATCACATACTGTGGCGAAGCGTCCTCTATGTCGGGCATGTCATACGGCTCGACGCAGGAAACGACTGCAAAAAACAAAAATAAAATAAAAATAATCTTCAAAATACACCAATTTGTATTTTCAAGTTCGCAAATACCGTGCCAAACTTTTCGTTTTTTCAATTTATTTTTTAACATTATTAACCGAATATTCCCTGATATTGATTGTTATTTAATTTCATGCCACAAAAAAAAATATATATATTGAAATCGCAAAATTTGCATTAACGCGCCCTAAAGTCTCATTATAAAGCATTTATCCCGCTTTTTAACCTCGTTATAAACCACTGCCACAAAAAAAGTTATTAACATTTTGATTTTTTTTTACAGCGCAAAAAATGGCTATTCGTTTTATATACAAATAATTAGCCAATTTTGACCCAAAAAATTCCGACTACCGTTAAATTTCTCATTCGTATTGTATATTGGAACTGGCACAATCACAATACTTTGATACGGGAAAATCCCGTGAGAACAATCAAAAAGGAGTTGGAATAAATTTAAAATGCACAACGCAAAGTGCATTATTTTGCCATAATTGCACTTTTTATAGTGCATAATTAAAAACATTTTGTATCTTTGCCGCAAATTTTTTCAACATGGAGCAATTAGTAAAAAATTTCAAAGAATTATTGTCGCTCACGCCGCTTGATTTTAAGCGGTATCTGTATTCAGAAGTTGCGTGGGGCGACAGAATGACGGGCATTGTTGGACCGCGCGGCGTGGGCAAAACAACGATGATTTTGCAGTATATTAAGGAAAATCTTGCAGCCGATGAAACGCTTTATGTTCAGGCAGACGACATATATTTTGCAAACCACACGTTAATCGAACTCGCTGATGAATTTTCAAAAAACAGAGGAAAATATCTGTTCATTGATGAAATTCATAAATACGCCGGTTGGTCGCAGGCATTGAAGTCTATCTACGATTATTTCCCGCAAATGAAAATAGTTTTTACAGGCTCGTCAATTCTTGATATTCTGAAAGGCAGCGCAGATTTGAGCCGCAGAGCGCTGATGTTCAAAATGCAGGGGCTTTCGTTTCGCGAGTATCTGATTCTATTTCATAATATTGAGGTCGAAAAATATAGTTTGCAGGATATTTTGAGCCATAAAACCGACAATTTTCCGGTTCGTCATCCATTGCCGCTGTTTAAGGATTATTTAAGGCGCGGTTACTACCCTTTTGCTGTGAACGATGCAATGTTTTTGCACCGTTTGAAACAGGTCATTATTCAAACATTGGAAACCGATATTCCAATTTATGCAAATATGAACGTTGCTACCGGCAAAAAACTCGGCAAACTGTTGAAAATTATTTCTCAAAGCGTACCATTCAAACCGAGCTTCACAAAAATTGCTGCAATGCTCTCTGCAAGTCGCAATAATATTGATGATTATTGTCACTTTTTGGAACAGGCGGGTTTGATAATGCAGTTGCGCGACATGGGCGAAGGAATAGGGCAACTCGGAAAAGTTGACAAGGTATATATAGACAATACAAATTTGATTTACGCATTAGCCGAAGAAATGCCTAATATAGGGAATATTCGCGAAACCTTCTTTTTCAACCAAATGCGCGTTAATAACAAGGTGTATCGCTCGCCAAAAGGCGACTTTAACATCAATAACATCACTTTTGAGGTGGGAGGAAAAAGAAAAACGCAAGAACAAATCAAAAACCTGAAAAATGCTTACATAGTGAAGGACGACATAGAATATGGTTGTCAAAATGTATTGCCACTGTGGGCGTTTGGGTTGAATTATTGAATGTTATAAGTTAATTATAAGGGATTTATCCCGCTTTTTGTCCTCGTTATAAACCACTGCCACAAAAAAAGTTATTAACATTTTGATTTTTTTCACGGCGCAAAAAAACGGTTATTCGTTTTATATACAAATAATTAGCCAATTTTGACCCAAAAAATTCCGACTACCGTTAAATTTCTCATTCGTATTGTATATGGTAGTAACTTTTTTGAGTAATTTTAAAACGAATATGACCAT
>Ga0099364_10012082_pt1 | contig 11695 bp, 6 predicted proteins | sample TergutTh196P3_FD_73070 | JGI IMG/M metagenome (GOLD analysis project Ga0099364, IMG submission 73070) | Microcerotermes parvus P3 segment gut microbial communities from Pointe-Noire, Republic of the Congo - Th196 P3 | ecosystem: Host-associated > Arthropoda: Insects > Digestive system > Gut ...
CCAGCGCCAGCGCGCCTTCTTTATAATAAGGGGGCAGCGAGAGCAGAGCCACTTCCGAAATGCTTATAATCGTCGGCAGAATCATAATCGCCAAAATAAGCGAACCCGCAAGAATACTCAGACCCGGTCCCCCTAAATAATCGCGTATCGCCGGAACGATAAACAGCAGTCCCCAGAACCCGTATACAACAGAGGGTATGCCCGCGAGCAGCTGGATCGCCGGTCTGAAAATATTGCGCATTTTCGCGGGGGCGTATTCCGCTAAAAATATGCTGCAGCATATCCCCACCGGAACGCCTGCAGCCGCCGCTCCGAATGTCACCGCGGCTGTTCCCGCGATCATCGGAAAAATACCGAATTCACCCCTTCCGGGCGCCCAGTTCATGCCGAATATAAAGTCAAAAAGCCCCACTTTGGCGATAATCGGCGAACCCCGGACTATTATGAATACCGTGATCAAAACAAGTATGGATATTGAAGATAGGGCGAGGATTAAAAACACATATTCTGAAAGTTTTTCCGAAAGGCTTTTTTTATCTTTACGTTTTTTCATAGATATTATTTTTCCGTCCTTTCGCCGTTTTGTTCCGTATCCGCCGCAAACGTCACAAGCCCTTCGTTTTTTAGTATCCGCTGACCGTTGGGAGAAACCGTAAAATCTATAAACTGCCTGACTGCACCTTCGGGTTCACCCGCGCACACAAAAATAAACGGTCTGTACAGAGCATAGGTTCCATTCGTCACATTTTCGCTTGTTGCTTCAACGCCGCCGAGCTTTAATGCTTTAACCGCTTCGGTGACAAGCCCCAGCGAAATAAATCCTATGGAATTTTTATCTCCGCTGACAAGCTGCCGCACCGAGCCGTTTGAATCCTGTATTATCGCTTTTTTTGAGACAAATGCGCCATCCATAACAAGTTCTTCAAACGCGGTGCGTGTACCGGAACCTTCTTCCCGCGCGATAACATGTACAGCCGCGCTGTTTCCGCCGAACTGCTCCCAGTTTGTCAGCGCGCCGGAATATATCGCTCTGATCTGTTCAAGGCTTAAATCAACGATGGGATTGTCCGGGTGTACTATAACCGCAAGCCCGTCTCTGGCTATCTCTGTATGCCACAGCTCAACCTCTGTTTTATTCAGACCGCGCGAAGACATTCCGATATCCGCCGTTCCCGCTCCCGCCGCGGTGATCCCCGCGGAGGAACCGCCTCCCTGAACATCAATGGCGCCTTCGCGGTACATAATCATATATTCCTCTACAAGTATTTCGGCATAAGGCTGAACCGAAGTAGAACCCGCGATAATCACGCCCGCTCCCGCTCTGCCGCATGAAGCCGGTGATATAACAACCAATACGGTTAAAACCAAAACCGCCGCTTTCACCGCTGTTTTTTTTATTTTCATAGATTAAACATTTGCTCCGTCCGATAAAAATTTTATACCACTTTGTAAATTGTAACATACTGTTAAATAAAATACAAGCGGTATATTTAAATATATTATTAATATTAATTGAAAATTTTACATCAGCGTCATCACCGCCGGTGCTGTATCAATACAGTCCGAGCGCTTTGGCTTTGGCCGCCGCTTCCGCCGCGTTGTGGACATTCAGCTTTTTATATAAAAGCCGCACATGGCTTTTTACCGTATTGTATTCAAGACCCATCGCCTCCGCGATCTCACGGTATGACATCCCTTTGCTTAAATATGGCAGCACCGCCCGCTGCTGAGGTGATAAATCCGGCGTTTTTACCTGCGCTAAATCATGTTTTTTATATACCGCTTTGATCAGTGTATCCAGATAGTTTATAAACTCGTCAGTTTTTTCTTTCTTTTCTTTCTTTTCATGTTTTTCGTGCAGCTCCCACAGCAGCGGCAGCAGCTCCCGCCCTTCATTGATAAATAACTGCTTGAAACCGTAAGGCATCGCGGTATTCACCGCCTGTTCCAAACAGTTTAACGCTTCTTGTTTTTCCGCGTTATTCCACAGAGAAACAGCAGTGAGAATACCGCTTTCGATCATATCCAGCGGGCGGTTATAATCGGCGGCCAGCTTATAAAGATGTTTCCCGAAATCTGCCGCTCCGTTTAAATCGCCGAGAGCGATAAGTGAGCGCAGGGTTGTAAAATGTCTGTATATCTGATAGAACGGCAGATTCTCCGAGAGGTATGCATAAATCTCAAGCCATTCTTTCCCCGCTTCCGTATCCCCTGCGCGTATTGCTCTTTCGGTCTGCAAGGCTTTAAAATTCGCTCTAAGAAACTGCGCTTTGCTCTCTAAAAACCTTTCTGTATGCAGCATAACATTCTCCGCTTCTTTTACCGCGCCCATCGCGTATAATACCGCTGATAAAATCATATTGGCGGAAAATACCGTTTCGGGGTGCATATCGCTGCCGCACGCCAAACAGCCGTTTACAGCGTGATGAACAGCCAAAAGCAGCTCTCCGCGCTCATAATATATTCCTGCGGTCAGCGACTGTTCCATAATTTTATAATCCTCCCCTATCATCATGCCGAACGTGTCCCTGAATATTTGCAAATCTTCTTCTTTTAGTTCATATATTTCAGAATAGTCGCGCATCGAGCGGTGAAAAAGCGGCAGGTTCTGCGTCACCGTATTTGTGCGGACGAACGTTTCGTTTTCTTCATTTTCCTCACTCTCTGCGCTTTGCATAAGCGGCATCATTTCCGCGAGAGCTTTCGCGTATTCAACCATAGGCGTACGCCAGTCAAGACTGCATAAAAACCCGGAAGTTTCGATTAAATCGGGATATTTCCCGGCGATTTCCGGCAGCTTTTGTTCAAGCGTGTCTTTATAATATAAAAATTCGCCGGCGCTGCCGCTTTGAAAAGCTATAACGGCGCACTCGACGATTAAAAAAGGGTTTTCAACAACAAAATCATGCGGCAGCGACAGGATATACTGCCCGATAAAATTACATGTGCCTTCGACCGAGATATTCTCGGTTTGTTCGTTATACACCGTGATCGCCTGTTCGCACTTTATAATGCCCTCATGGTCGCGGTTTTCGTAAAAATATTTCATGCTGAAAAAATATTCGCTGTGTTCGTAATACCATTCGGCGGCAATATTATTCAGCCTGTAAATTTCATTTTTATCCAAAAATTTATTGATACGCTCCGATAAAAACTCGCGGAATATATCATGGAATTTATACGCGCCGCTCCCGTTTATATTTGTTATATTTGACGGGAATAAAAAAGCGTTTTCTGTTTTTGTCAATCGTTCAAGCAGAATTTTGCCGTCAGCCGTATCTGTAAGCCGTTCCGCAAGTTCCGGCGTGATTTCCGGCACTATAGAAAGGCAGAGCAGTATTTTTTTTGTTTCATCGTCCCACAAGTTCCAAACCCGCAGCTCAAGATACTGCGTCAGCGTCTGCGCAGTATTATATGACCGGCCGCCCGAAAGCAACGCCGAGAGATACATAGCCCAGCCGCCCGTAGTTTTCAGCAAATCGGATATTTCCGCATTTGTGAGTTCATGCTCTTTCTCCGCGCCGAGATATTCCACTTCCTGCGGCGTGAACAAAAAATCCTCACGCCCGAACATTTCAAACCGCCCGGTTTCAAGCAGCGCCGCCGAAGGTTCGGCGCGGCTGCCGATGCACACACACAGCCAAGCGGGCAGACGCTCCGCAAACGCGGGTAGACGGTTTATTATCTCTTCGTTTTTTAATACATGCAAATCGTCAATAAACAGATAACAGCGGGCGTTTCTGTTCGGCAGACTGTCAACAATCTTCAGCAGCCCGTCAAAACTCACGTTTAAACGCGGCGCGTTTTTCCATCTGCCCGCAAGAGCCAGAAGCGATGAAGCGAGCTGTTTATAAAAAACGCCGGGGTCATTATGTGTGTCCTGAACAAGTATTTTCTCCGATTTTTTGCGGAGCGAGCCGAGCCACTGCTCCGCTGCCGCTGTTTTGCCGTAACCGCCGGGAGCGGTTAAAAAAATATTTTTTTTCACCGACGCAGATTTTATTCTGCGGATCAAATTTTCTCTGAAAATTATTCCGTCGCCGAAATACTCCGGTATACCGCCGTTTATACTCATAAATGATCAGCTGCCTTTCTGAAAATATTATTATACCGCTAATAATTATATCAAATTTTTTTTTATAAGTCAATTGTTTTTTTTATGTTGTACGGCAATCGCTTAAAAAATGCATATAAATATTTACCGGTTTTAGGTTATCATATGTATGTACGGCGTTATAAATATAACAAACGCCCGACGCAATATTCGTGGGAAACAGCGGCAAGAGCAGAGCCCTTGCCCTACACATAAACATCCGAACGGTAATTGTAGGGCAAGGGCTCTGCTCTTGCCGTCCATTTCCATCAATCAACCGTCATTCATTGTTACAATCCCGGAACATAAACATTGTTTGTATAATTTCGAGGGTATAAATCCATTTTCTGCATATTAAAAATATTTGATTTTGTTATTTTTTTAAGCGAACGCCATAGTTTATACAAAAAAAATTGACACAAAAATAATTGTGTGATATAATGATTAAAATAAAAATAATGTAAAGGCGGTGCTGTAAATGTCATATAAAAAAAAGATGCTTTGTTTTTTATGTATCCTAACCGCTGCGGTTTTCGCGGCTTGCACGGGAGAAATGGGAGAAATGGGAGAAATGGGAGAAACGGCAGAAGATGATTTTCAGCCGGCGGTCGAGCGGACAACTGCTGCGCAGATAACAAGCGGCGGCTCTGTTGCCGCGCCGCCCGAAGAAAGCGAACCGGAGCCGGATATACCTCCGCAGACAACAGAGTTTTTGCCGCCTTATGAATTTGATGTGCCGCCGCTTTATGAATCCTCAAGATTGCCGGCAGAACTCCCGGAGATGGATTTCGGCGGTTATAATTTTAAAATACTTACCCGCATGCTGAACGCGGAGAACAAGTGGCAGACGCGCGACATAGAAGCGGAAGAATTGACAGGCGAACCGCTTAACGACGCGGTTTTTCACAGAAACGCGGCTTTAAGCGAAAAATATAACTTTAACGTTGAAAATTTGCTTGAAGCCAACGTTTTAGAAACAATAAGGCGCGAAATATCATCGGGGGATATCGGTTTTGATGTTGTTTCGCTGCAGCTGGGACGAGGTTTGGGAAGCGTCCAAGGAGGCTATTTTGCCGATTTGTACAGTATTGACCATCTTGATTTGGAGAAACCGTGGTGGGACGGCGGCGCGACCGCAGCTTTAAGTATCGGCGGCAGAATATTTTTTATCAGCGGCGTCTGCCTGACGGTAAATATGGACACGCTTCCGGCTGTTTTGTTTAACAGGGAACTGCTTGCGGAATTTGCACTTGAAGACCCGTATGAAGCGGTGCGCGGCGGCTTTTGGACATGGGATAAACTTTCCGAAATGGCCAGAGCCGCAACGGTAAACTTTGACGGAACCGGATGGATGAAAGCTGAAACCGACAGATACGGTCTTATTGCGGCGACATGGTTTATGCCCCTGATGCACGGGGCGGGAGCGCGCGTATCGGACAAAGACGCCGATGATATGCCGTTTTTAATCTGGAACAACGATATAACCTGGGCGGCCGGCTCCGTTTATAACGAAATTATATCTCAAATAAAAAACACATTTCTTTTCAATAAAAATTTTAGTGACGAAGATGCGCAGAGCTTTAAAGAGCTTGTGTTTGAAGAAGGCAGGGGACTGTTTTTTATTACAAGGATGAAGTCTGTTGAAATGCTGCGCCAAACCGGGCTTGACTTCGGTATTCTGCCCATGCCCTGGTTCAACAGGGCTCAGCGCGAATGGGGTCACAGCGTAAACGCTCACGATTCCCGGGCGCAGGTTATGGCAGTTCCCGCCTTTCAAGACGGCGAAGCCCTCGCAAGAGTAGGGTTCATGCTTGAAGCGCTTGCGGCCGAGAGCAGATATTCGGTGATTCCCGCATACTGTGATTTGCAGCTTGCGGGCAAAGATGCCCGCGACGACGAATCGCGTGAAATGCTTGATATTATATTCGGCTCAATGGTTTGGGACATGGGGGCGGTTTTTGATTGGTTCAATTTATTCACTTACAGCATAAAAAACGCAGGTCCCGGGCATTACAATAATGTTTACGAATATGAACTGCGGGTTGAAGCAATTGAAGCAGAAATGCGGCGGACAATCGATGCTTTAATTGATTAATATACAAAAAAAATCTGCGGTGAATATTTATAATATTATTGACATTTACCGCAGAAGCGAGTATAATATAATTAAGATTTGTATAATAGCGGAAAACATAAAAGCTCCGCTGGAGTTTGCCAAATGATTGTTAATGAAAATTATTCTAAAAATTTTATAAGTTTATTCAGAGCGGTCGGAGCAGATGAGTTTAAATCTATAATACAAACAAAAAAATTTTCATTTCTTCCAAAAGGAGTGGACGTTAAATATTTTGGAGTAAACTTATCCGAGACTTTAGATTTTGCAAACGAAATTATGAATATAGCTTTGGTAGCCGTAATAGAAGTGGTTATGATAGATAGTGTTATAGAAAGAATCGGGGATTTTACGAATGTAGACCCGTATATATTTAAAAGCGGCACAGTTGAAATTCACTCGGAATATTTAGATGAATTTAATAATAACATCGTAAGAGTGAACCATATATTTTAATGAGGAGAATAAATTATGTTGAAAGCAAAAGCAGAAATTAAATTTACCTTACAAGGAAAAAATTATGAGGCCAACAATCAATTCAGACCTGTATTCAGGTTTGATGAAGGTTTATTATTTTCAGGAACTGTTATAAGCGACGCTAAAGAATATATCAGTAATAAAGAATACGATGTAGATGTAGAATTTTTCACAGTTAAAACTGAAGCATATAATGCTTTGCAGAATATTTTATATAATAATATGGGGGTAACAATACAGGCAGGGTCAAAAATAATAGGCATCGCAACACTGACGGATTTTGTATATGATGGATAAAAACCGCAGAAACTGCAAAAATTTTTTATGCCCTCTTTTGTAAAGAGGGTGCCGCCACAGCGGCGGGTGTTTTACATATTTACTCCAAAAACTCCGTTAACAGCCCCGAATACAGCGCGGTTATTTTATGCAGCGCCCGTGTTATGCCGATGTACAGCATCTGCCGGTCTATTTCGTTCGCGTAATTTTTATTGCAGCAGCCGGGCAGTATCACGCAGTCAAACTCCAGCCCCTTTGCGAGGTACGCGTTGGTGACAACCAAGTCGTTCTCGAATTTTTCGCTTTTTACGCCGAGCAGCACAGCGCCCGTGTTTTTTAACATTCTGTGCATATTTTCGGCTTGTTTTGCGGTTTTGCAGATTATCCCTATGGATTTGTATTTTTCTTTGAGTTTATCAATCAGCCCGATTATCGCTTCCGCTTGCGCCGCGGTGTCCGCACATTTTATAACTTCCGGTTCATCTCCGTGACGCTCTATTACCTGGATATTTTCATTGGGTATAACCCGGCGCGCAAAATCAACGATTTCGGTGGTCGAGCGGTAACTTTTAAGCAGGGTCATCGTCGACACGTTTGTTTTGGGGACAGCCGAATATATCTGCGCGAGGTTTTCCTGCGAAGCGGATTTGTTGTATGGATTGACAAGCTGGCTGACGTCGCCGAGGATTGTTTTCCTGCACACGAACAGTTTATTGAAAAACGCGTAGTGTACAGGGGTATAATCCTGCATTTCATCGATAAGCAGATGTTTGATGTATAAAAAAGCGTCCGCGCCGAAAATCGCGCTTTTCAGGTATAACAACGGCGCGACGTCGTCGTAGGGTATAAGTATTCTCTCTATCGGCTGCGCTCTGCCTTTGTTGTTTATATTATATTTTACGGTTGAAGGGATATACATATTTTCGCGTTTTATATATTTATAGAAACCGGCGTATAAATCCAGTATATTATTGCCTTTAAACATACCGAGTATGCGTTTTTTTAAGCTGACCGTTCTGATTTTGGTCTGTTTGATGTTATAAAAATCTATCATTTTATCGACTATATCTTCAAAAATCATTTCGAGTCTTTTTACCGGCTGAAACCGTTTATACGCTTCATATCTGTTCCGCAGATAAATCTCGGAGATTTCATACGGTTTTTCAAGGATATACCCGCCCCCTTCGTCTTGAATATAATGGAAAGTCTCCGGCTTGAAATTATATTCTTCGATATATTTTATATATCCGTTTAATAAATCCAGAAATTCGCCGGAAGATTTGAATTTAATCCTTTCGATTAAATCCGTGTCATAATTTTCCAGAAGCTCGCAGGTCTGAGTGTAAAGGCTTTGAAATTCACAGAAAGGTTCAAGCTCGTGCTCCGCTATATCGTCAAAAGTCATCTGAAGAATCTGCTCTTCGCCGAGTTCCGGCAGCACATTTGAGATATAATCCGAGAAAATCTTGTTTGGGGAAATTATCATGATGTTTTCCGAATATATTTTATTTTTCAGCCTGTATAAAAGATATGCCACCCGGTGGAGCGCTATGGAGGTTTTGCCCGAACCCGCAACCCCCTGAATTATGAGCACATCGGATTTTTCATCGCGTATTATCGCGTTCTGCTCTTTTTGGATCGTCGCCACGATTTGTTTCATCTTGTCGCTTGTTGCGCGGCTGAGCTGTTCCTGTAAAATATCATCGTCGATCACCAATTCACTCTCAAGCATAAATTCAAGCTCACCCGAGCTGATTTTATACTGCCGCTTTAATGTTATCTCGCCGGTAATCCGCCCTTTAGGAGCGGTATAATGCGCGGGACCAACCTCAAAATCATAAAACATACCCGCAATGGGTGAGCGCCAGTCATAGATAATATTTTTTATGCCGCGTATATACGAGTATATACCGATATATATCTGGAATGTGCCGTCGGGCGCGGCAATTGAACCGCGGGAGATTCCGGCTGCCGCTTCCTTGTCGTCAAAATCAAAAGAAATTCTGCCGAAATACGGAGAATTGAGCATTTTTTGGAATCTTTTTTGTTTTGCCAGCAGATTATACGCCGCATTGACCATACCTTCAAGAATCTGCCGGTTAGCGCGCACCTCCATAGGGTCCATATCATAAACTTTGTCATGCATATATTTCTGCTGCTCTCTTATGCCGGAGCTGTCGTCTGCCAATAGTTCATCGACTTTTTTGTTATCCTCTTCAAGGTTGCCTATAATTTCTTTCAGATAGATTTTTTCCTGTTCTTCGGTGACGTTAAACATAAAAAAACTCCCCTAACTTTTAAAAATTTTTTTTGGAAAATTTGACAGCGAGAGTATATTATATCATAATATGCAAAAAATTACAATAGGATTCGTTAAAAAAACCTACCCCGCGCAAATTATTTTTTTGCACGGGGAGAGTTTTTTTGAGATTAATTAAATTTATTCTTCGTCGTCGTCATCAGCTTCTTCGTCGTCAGCTTCATCATCTTCTTCGTCTTCGTCATCGTCAGCTTCTTCGTCGTCAGCTTCAGCTTCTTCGTCTTCATCGGCTTCCTCGCCTTCATCTTCATCTTCATCAGCTTCTTCAACAACAGGCGCCGGCACCGGTACTGCCACTTCCGGTACCGGAGGAGGCGTCATCAAATTCCGTACTACAGCAACGGAGAAGCTTGAGAGAGTAATATTTCCTTCTCCCGACAAGGCCATTAAAAGATCTGTGATTTCTGCGAGGGTTATCGGATCATTCGGAGCTATGAACAAACGTCCGTCGTCCGCCTGTCTGGGTTTTAAAATTCCCAGTTTAACCATGTTTTCAACAGCGCTGCGAGCGCCGAGTCTTATTTGAGCGCTGTCCGCAAAACCGGCATCCCGCGCCGTAAAGCCGCCCACGCCGATGTCATTTGCTTTGAGCAGCGGAGCTGTGAAGCCGCCCACGCCGATGTCGTTTCTGCCAACCCTCGGGTCATCGAAAGTAAGGATTTCTGAGGGTTCGGAAGATTTCAGAACAAATGAAATTCCGAATTTTTTTATGATTTCAAGAGCAGTTTCAGCCACAACCGCAAATTCCTGTCTTGTCATAGGCGCTTCAAGGTCAAATGTTCCCGGTACGCCGTCCACTTTTGTTTCATGACGGTATCTTGTCATATATGCGCCTGTTATCAAACCGACTGTTTCGGCATATTCCATAGCGGCTTCCGGCAATATTTGATTGTTTATCAGAGATACAAGGAAAATATACGCGTCACGGGCTATTATGGGTTCTCCCTCTTCGTATTCTTCCGCTTCTTCCACAACCGGTGCGGGTTCATTACCCATAAGCAGAACCTGTGTCAGCTGGATCGTATCGCCGTCGCCGCCCGTTTCGGATAAAATTTTGTAATATTCATATGCTTCTTCGTTTTCCAAGCTGATAATGAAGAACGCATAGTTGTCATTTTCATAATCGTCGGCGCTGCCCGTGTATATAACCGTCCACTCTTCGCCGTCGTTTGAGCCTGAGAGCGTCCAGCCGTCGCCCAGACGGCGGGGATACTGCCTGTTATCGTTCGCGGTGGCGAGTATAATCGCGTCTGCGATATACGCCGTTTCATATTTCCATGAAGCCCAGTATTCACCGTGCTGCTCGATGTTCGCGCAGTATTTTGTTGAGGTGTTTCCGTTGAACAGCTGGTCGCTTCCTTCGGTTTCGCCGAATCCGGGACCTCCGTCCACAAATACGGGATTCGGGATGGTTTCAAGCGGCATACCGTACAGTTCAACTTCGGCGACGTCGCCGTGTTCAGCAGCGTTAAAATACGCGAAACTTGAGAAATATGCGTCAACCGCCAAAAATTCGTCAATTGTTATAACCTGGAACTCGAACGCTTCGGCAGCGGCGTCACTCTCCCAAATCAGCGACGCGGTTTCAGGGTCAAAAACATCGCCGTTAAATCCCCAGATTGACGCTCCGAGGAAACGTCCGAGTTGTCCGTCTCTCGGGAGTATGCGTATTTCTGTGAGATAATAGGGTATATCTGTTCTTATTCCCGCATAATATTCGGGGTTGTCTCTTTCCTGAGGGTCAAAGAATGTGCCGGGGTCAGCGTCGAAAGCCGCGGCTCTGCCTGTATTTGCGTTATCGTCCCAGCCTGTTGCCGCTCCGATCGCCGCGCCTTTTATAAGTCCGCCGAATTCGGGAGCTTCAAGCCCGAACGCGGTAACAGACGAGGGTGCGGTGACAGAGGTGATTCTGAGCGCGGCCAAGTTCGTGTTGCCGTTGGTAAACTCGACTTTTATAACGCCTCCGCCTGCGCCAAGCTCGGCAGTACCCGCAAGATACCAAGAGTAAGCCTGCCAGCCTTCGGTGTCCTCGCTTTCGGTTGAACCGATCTGTGCATCATTGTATAACAATTCGATATTGCCCGCTTCTCCCGCGCCGGATGCAAGATAGGCTTCGAACTTATATGTTCCGGGATCGGTTACATATATGGTGTACTGTACCCATTCGCCCGGCGACGTCCAGCCGATGTTTCCTTCAAAGCCGCTTTCGCCGGCTTCGGTTTGGATTTCTTCGTCCGGTCTTACCGCGTGTTCACCGGCTTCCGGGTCGCTTTCGTTATAAAGCTCGGAATCAAACTGTGTTGCTTCGATCAGCGTTGTTCCGAATCCGATAACAAATCCGACTATTTCTTCGGTTTCTTCTTCAATTTCTTCCTCAATTTCTTCCTCTTCCTCTTCTTCTTCTTCTTCAGAATCT
>Ga0099364_10012083_pt1 | contig 11695 bp, 8 predicted proteins | sample TergutTh196P3_FD_73070 | JGI IMG/M metagenome (GOLD analysis project Ga0099364, IMG submission 73070) | Microcerotermes parvus P3 segment gut microbial communities from Pointe-Noire, Republic of the Congo - Th196 P3 | ecosystem: Host-associated > Arthropoda: Insects > Digestive system > Gut ...
GAGCATTGCAGATAACGAAATAGTTAAAAATAACCTCGCTGTTGTTGCATTACGTGATGGTAACCTGGAATTAGCCGAAGAGCTCTTGAATTCTGCCGGTTCGAGAGATGAGGTGAAATACAACTTGGGAACCATTAAGATTATACAAGGTCAATATGCCGATGCTATTACCCATTTAGGCAATCAGCAGGAAATAAACACTGCTTTGGCTAAAATACTGATAAAAGATAATGAAGGCGCTTTATCTACTTTGGACGGTGTTAAAAGTGAAGAAGCTTTAGCTTATTATTTGAAAGCAATCATTGGAGCTCGCTTAAACAACAATGATCTGTTGATGAACAATTTGCGTACTGCTTGCTCAAAGAGTGCTGAACTTAAAGCAAATGCTAAGAAAGACGTTGAATTTATAAAGTTTTTCCAAGACTCAACATTCAAATCAATAGTTGAATAAAGTTTTTCTCATTAATCAATAATTTGCAAATTAAAAACCGGTGAAAATATTACCGGTTTTTTTTATTGGCAAATATAATCGCAAAGCAACTTGACTAATGCTTCGGATTTTTGGAAATTTAATATGCGTTTGCCATGCATATGAGTTAATTTTTTTCATTTTTCAAAAAAAATGTGTTACTTTGCGGCAAATTTAACAAATGTATAATCATGAATACGTATCTCGAAGTAATCAGACTTATGTTTGAAAAGACCATGTCAAAAATATTTAATGCCATAGTCTTCACTTTTCTTTTCCTCTCTTGTGCATATAGCCAAATAGACGATCCTCGTTCTAAGAAAATCATCGACGATATGACTGCAAAGTTCAAGACCTATCCGAGCGTATCTCTCAACTTTTCGATAACCGTAGAAAACAGGCAAGATGGCTCGGAAACAGAACAGGAAGGAGGAATATGGGTCAAAAGTAACAAGTATAAACTCGAAGTACCCGATTTGGTGATTTATTTCGATGGCTCTAAAGTTTATCAATACATGCCGCATGTCAATGAAGTAAATGTAACAAAGCCTGCCCCTGATGAGGACGACGAAGATTTTCAGTTGCTAAACCCCCAAACATATTTCACTCTTTCATCAAAAAGTTTCAAAAGCAACTTTTTAAAAGAAAGCACCCGCAATGGTCGTGCGGTTTACGAAATAGACTTGTATCCCATACATTTGAACGCCACTAAATATTCACGTATTCGCATGATGGTCGAAAAATCGACATTGCAATTGGTATATATAAAGGCTTTCATGAAAAATGGAATACATTATGTTTTGTCTTTCAAACCATACAGTATACACCAGACCGCTTTGCACGATTCTTTTTTTGTTTTCAACAGACTTGAATATCCAAACGTGGAAGTGATCGATTTAACATTTTAGATACATTTTTTTTTCTTTTTCAAAAAAATTGTGTTACTTTGCGGCGTTTTAAAAATTTAATCATCATTCGAAATGAAAAGATTGTTATTTTATCTTACCATTTGCGTAAGTTTATTGATTTCCTGTAAAGGAACAAAAACATCCGAACAGGCGGAAACGATAGATTCGGTATCGCCTCCTGTTCGAACTCTTGTTGACTATAGTATCGTCTATGTCGATATTGATTCTTTGACCGAAAATTATCAGCTGGCTAAGGATTTGATGGCAGAGTTGGAAGAAAAGATGAATCGTTTGGAGACCGACTTGAACAACAGGCAAAGGAGATTTCAGACAAACGTGAATGATTTCCAAAACAAAGCCAGTAAAGGACTTGAAACGCGAGCCGTATTAGCCCAAATGGAGGAACGACTTGGCATTGAGCAGCAACAACTCATGCAGCTGAGAGAAAGGTATAGCATGGAGATGGCGGAAGAACAAATGGTCATGCAACGCAAGGTTCTTCACGAAATTATGGAATACTTGAAAGAGTATAACAAGGCAAAAGGGTATAAGTACATTTTGGGGACTGCCTTTGACGCAAAAATTTTGTATGCCGACCCGTCGCTAAACATCACAGCAGAGGTGTTAGAGGGTATAAACGCCAAATACAAAGCAGAAAAAAAATGAAGAGTGAAGAACGAAGAGTTAAGAGAGAAGAGTTAAGAATGAAGAACGAAGAACGAAGAGCATCTCAATTATCGACCATCCATTCTTCATTCTTCACTCCTCACTCTTCACTCTCCTCGTTATTCGCTTGTTATTTATCGACTGCTTATTTTGCTCCGATTCAGTATTATTCCATACTTTTGTCGGATAAATTGCAGGTTGTTATCGAAAAGCACGAAAATTACATCAAACAGTCTTATAGAAATCGTTGTACTGTTTATTCGGCAAACGGACTGTTAGACCTTGTTGTGCCGGTTGTGAAAAGCGACAGGAGAAAAATACCTGTTACGGAAGTTGAAATATCTTACGACACGCTTTGGCAAAAACAGCATTTCAAAGCCATCGAATCTGCATATCGACGGTCGCCGTTCTATGAATATTATATAGACGATTTGACGGCGTTTTTCGACCGTCGGCAGGGTTATCTTTATGAATTCAACATGCAGATATTGCGCATGGTTTGCAAATTGATGAATATTCCGTTTCGCGTTCAGGAAAGCAATGTGTATATAAAACATGCCGACAGCGGTATTCTTGACCTGCGAAACGTTATACATCCTAAAGCAACCCAACAGCCGCCCGATGCTTTACCGCGCTACACGCAAGTTTTTGCAGAAAAATGGGGATTCAAAGCAAACCTGAGTATTTTAGATTTGCTGTTCAATAAGGGTCCGGAAGCGAAAAAGTATTTACTCTATTATTCTGAAATCTAATTGTTTCTTCATCAGGTTTGCGCGACATAATTCAACCTGTATCGGTTCGCCCAACTGGTATGTTTTGCCGCGACGTTTTCCTTTTATGCAATAATTATCCTCGTCGAATATGTATAAATCGTCGTTCAGTTCGCGAATGTGTACCATTCCTTCGCATTTGTTTCCGTCTAATTCTATGTATACGCCCCATTCGGTTACGCCCGAAATAATTCCGTTGAATGTTTGTCCTACTTTGTCGCTCATGAACTCCACCTGCTTGTATTTAATCGAACTGCGTTCTGCTTCCACAGCCCGACGCTCCATGCTTGATGATTGTCGGCACATCGCATCCAATTTATTCTTGTCTGGCATATCGCCCTCGCCGTCCAAATAATACTGCAACAGGCGGTGAACCATCATATCAGGGTATCGGCGTATGGGCGATGTGAAATGCGTGTAATATTTGAATCCCAAACCGTAATGCCCTACATTGTCGGTTGAATAGTCTGCTTTTGCCATTGAACGCAAGGCTATTATCACCAACATGTTTTCTTCTTTTTTTCCTTTCACTTTCGCAAGAAGATTGTTGATAGACGTTGCAATGACGCGCTCAGACGACGTCTTTATAGTGTAGCCGAAGCGTTTTGCAAATTCTGCAAATCTTTTTATTTTATCCATGTTCGGCTTATCATGCACGCGATACAGTCCTGTTTTGCCTTTACCTTTGCGCTCAGGGCTTTCTGTTTTCCTGCTGCCTGTGCCGATACCTGTACAAAATTCTGCTACTCGACGGTTAGCCAGCAGCATAAATTCTTCTATCAGGTGATGCGAAGTTGTTTCTTTTTCGAAATATACACTCAGCGGCTTGCCTTTTTCGTCGAGCAAAAACTTAGGCTCGGCGCGGTCGAAGGCTATAGAACCTTTTTTGAAACGGTCTTTGCGTAGCATTTGCGCCAGTTGGTGCAGCGTTTGAATCTCATCGTTCATTCTGCCCTCGCCGGTATCAATAATCATTTGCGCTTCTTCGTAAGACAGACGGTTTGTAGAACGTATAACAGTGCGCCCAAACCATTGTTTCAGAATATTGGCGTTATCGTCCATCTCGAAGACAGCCGAAAAACAGAGTTTATCTTCGTCGGGGCGCAACGAGCATAGGTTGTTCGACAGTTTTTCGGGCAGCATAGGCACAGTGCGGTCTACCAAATATACGGAGGTGGCGCGATTGATGGCTTCTTTCTCTATGATAGTACCCGGTTTTACATAATGCGTTACATCGGCAATATGCACGCCTGCTTCCCAGTTGCCGTTATCAAGTTTTCGCAGCGAAAGCGCATCGTCAAAATCCTTTGCATCGACAGGGTCTACTGTGAAAGTGGGTACTCCGCGAAAGTCGCGACGTTTACTTATTTCTTCTTCTGTTATTTCAACAGTTATATCAACAGCGGCGTTTTCTACTTCCTTCTCGAATTTATACGGCAACTCGCATTCGGCAAGGATGGAGTGCATCTCTGTTTCATTCTCGCCCGGATAACCTAATATTTGAATCACTTCGCCTATAGGATTTTTTGCCCTATGGGGCCATTCGATTATCTGAACCACCACTTTTTGTCCGTCTTTGGCGTCCATCTGTTTATCTTGCGGAATAAGCAGGTCATAAGGCATAAAACGGCTATCCGGAATCATGAACGAAAAACCGTCGGTTATGCCTATAGTACCTACAAAGGTATTGCGTGAGCGCTCAATCACTTTCACGACCTGCCCTTCTACTTTAGCGCTTTTGCGACGGGCAAAGAGATGCACCTTCACTGTATCGCCATGAAGGGCTTCTCGCAAGTTTTTTTGCGACACAAAAACATCATCTGTCGATTCTTGCGACACTATGTATGCGTAGCCATGCGCTGTCATATCAACTCTGCCCACAACGCTACCGGCATCGTAGTTCAAACGGTAAATACCGCGACCGGCTCCGTCTATCATCTTTTCGGCTTTCATTTCTTCCAAAAGAGCCGGTATAAGTTTTCGTGTTTCGATATTATTAACCCCCATCTTTTTTGCCGCCTGCTTATAGTTCATCGGCATGTTGGGGTAACGATTAAAAGCCGCAAGGGCGCGTTGTTTTAAGTCTGAATAGTCTACTATGGATTTCTTTTTACTCTTTTTTCGAGGCATATATTATTTTTAAAACCTGAACCCAAATGTAACGAGTATCTTGTTTGATTTTGTTTGTAAGGTTGTTGTTTCAGGTGCATTTGGCAATTCGTAAAGTAAATGTATTCTTTCGGGATGCTCCATGTACGAGTATGCAGCATCCATGTAGAAGTCGCGTTTTCTAAAGCCGATACCGCCCGAATAGCTAATTGTTCCCTTTAGGGTATTCTTTAGAGTATCATCGATGTCGTCATTATCAAATTCATTAAACGGATTTCCATAAAAAGCCATACCGCCACGTAGATAAATTGCACCTAAACGAACTTCAGCGCCGGTTTTCACATTTACGACTGTTTTCAAATCTGTGGAAATATCGTTATTTATATTGTCATACTCCGATTGTGGCGATACAAGGTTCTGTGAAAAATCTATTAATTCAACATCAACGTTCAATGCTCCAAGTTTTCCAATCACTGTTGCCGCGCTAAAAATATATTGCCACGGAGTTTTTATATTGTACTTTTCAGTAGGGTCGCTTTCAGTTTCTTCATAAAAATATGTATATCCGTCTTCGGGCGATTTATGCCAATTTGTTTCCATGCCTGTCAGAAGGTAAGGTTTCATGCGCAGGTAAGTTGGAGTATGTATGGCTGCGCCTAAGCGTAGCATCGGTATGGGGCGATAGATAATTCCTGTTTTTAGATTAATTCCCAATCCGCTAACAGAATAATCATTTCTGAAATTGAAATCCTTCAAATACTCAAAACCTGTCGGAGTTTCTTCATGGTAATAATACTCGCTAAACTGAATATCCTGTATGCCTATCGTTGCGCCTATATATAAATTGTGATTGAAGTTCAAACCGATTGAAAAGTCATACTCGCCAATACCGCCCTTGTAATTCATAGTACGATGCAAGTATTGATCATATCTGTCTTCTAATATGTAATCGTTAACAACTTCATACATATCTTCGGGAATAAAAATAGCATTGGTATACCATGCCAATTCTTCATAAAAGGGATGCAATTCGTGTCCATAATCAAAAGCGTCATTAGCAAATAATACAAATTCGTCGAGCAACGATGATTTTGCATTCTGCGTTTTTATGTATGCTCTATAGTTGAAATCGCTTAAACGATTATAGGCAAAACCAAAGTTTACAGATTTAAGCCCTTTTTCATTATACATGTTTTTCGTGTAAATATAGCCGACATTGTTTAGAATAAAACGAGCGCTATTATCGGAAAATATATTATTATCATATTTAGCGTCTGTACTGACAAAGTTCAACGCAGGTGTAAATGTAAATTCAGAGCCGCGAAAAACAGCCAACCCTGCCGGATTGGTACTCAACACTGAAGCATCGCCGCCCAATGCCCCAAAAGCGCCGCTCATACCCATTGAACGGGCTGTGCCGCCAGCATAATGCCGCGAAAACAACATGGCGTCGTATACAGTTTGCGCTGAAACAATACTACTAACCATCGCAATAAATGATATTATTGATATAATTATTAGCTTTTTCATTACTGTTTTTTTTAATGATGTACACCAGTGTTATAGAAACCTTATACTTCCATGTTATCGTCTTCCTCCACTGCTACTGCTTGAGCCGCTACTGCGCGATGATGACGACGAAGACGATGAACCGCTACCGCTACTCGAACTGCGCGATGATGATGACGACGAAGGAGAACTATAACTGCTACTACTCGAACTGCGCGACGACGACGGAGCGCTATAACTGCTGCTACTGCTCGAACTGCTGCGAGTGGAACTTGGAGAAGTCGTGGTAGAGGAAGAACTGCGCGTCGAATTGCTGGGAGCGGTATAACTGCTCGATGTGCGACCGCTCGAACTGCCGGTAGTGGAAGTCGAACTGCTGCTCTGCGTTGTGCGTGGCGTTCCGTAGTTATTGGATGACGTTGTCGTTGTGCTGCGCGAAGGCGCAGTTGTAGAACTTGACGTACTACCGTTATTACTGCTACGGGAAGGCGTAGCGCTCGTAGTCGTAGCGCGGCTACTGCTACTACTGCCCTGCGACGCCGAGCGAGTGTAACTTGCCGGAGTCGTTGTGCGATAAGATTCTCCTACCGCCGAACTGCGCGACGATGTTACAGTTGGCGAAACTGATGACTTCACGCCGCCACCGTATCTGGTAGATGAATAAAGTGCGCTCCCGCTACGACGTTGCACAGGACCTGATACCCTTGTACGATAAGACGTATGATAATGGTCATTGTAACGATAATAACCGCTATAATATGGGTGGTAATATGGTCTGTAATACCAGGGGTCATACCAACCGTAATAATAAGGTGAATACCATGGCGAGTAGTATGGGGAACCCCATCCAAAACTCATATTCCATCCGTAATACGAACTGTAGCCAAAACGGTATGAAGGTCCGAAATACCAAGGGTCAAAATAACTGAACCCAAGATAAGGACCGCTGAAACGATTGATACGCGCTGAGTATGAATCTTCGTAATAATTATTTATGATAACCGTATTTCCCTGCCCGTCGTTGCTTTGGGCTGTTTCTACGTATGCATACTGCGCTCTGTTATCTCCTTCGGGCGCATCAAAATATTCTACATGCGCGCCTCGCACATAAGCGGTTGCTTCTTCTGCCGACATGCCCGATTCTAATGCCATACGATACCTTTCGTAATCGCTCATGCCTGAATTGTCGGATGGCGAAGGCGTAGTGTAACTATTAGCGGCTACGCTTGATACTCCCGTTGCCTGTCCATTTGTGGATGTGCCGTTGCTCGCCTTAGGGGCGAAATAAACATCATCGTCAAACGTATTCTGAGATACTAATTTTCTTGATGAACAAGAACATAATATTAAGACTATTATACCCGGAATTAAAACTTGTGCTTTCATGATTCGTCCTCCTGATTTTTTTTGTTTTATAAAAATTATATTACTTTTGTCAAATTATTTATTAAAGGTTATTAAACATAATACAAATATCGTACCAAACTTAAAAAAATGGCAAAAGAAGTTACAAGTAAACAAGAAAATTATTCGCAATGGTATAACGATTTGGTCGTAAAAGCCGATTTAGCGGACAATTCAGCAGTTCGTGGATGCATGGTAATTAAACCATACGGATATGCTATCTGGGAAAAAATGCAAGCACAATTAGACCGAATGTTCAAAGAAACAGGTCACGTGAACGCATATTTCCCGCTATTTATACCAAAATCGTTTCTAAGCAGAGAGGCAAGCCATGTTGAAGGCTTTGCCAAAGAGTGCGCCGTTGTAACGCACTATCGTCTAAAAAACTCCCCAGACGGAAAAGGAATTGTTGTCGACGAAGACGCCCGTTTGGAAGAAGAACTGATTGTCAGACCGACCTCCGAAACAATTATTTGGAACACATACAAAAATTGGATACAATCGTATCGCGACCTGCCCATACTCGTCAATCAATGGGCTAACGTAGTTCGCTGGGAAATGCGAACCCGTCTGTTCCTGCGCACAGCAGAGTTTCTTTGGCAGGAAGGGCATACCGCGCACGCTACAGAAGCCGAAGCGGTGAAAGAAACAGAACTGATTATAAACCTGTATGCCGAGTTTGCAGAAAAACACATGGCAATGCCTGTCATCAAAGGCAGAAAAACAGCAAGCGAGCGTTTCGCCGGAGCGGTAGATACATATTCCATAGAGGCGATGATGCAAGACGGCAAAGCCCTACAATCGGGAACATCTCACTTTCTGGGACAGAATTTCGCAAAAGCCTTCGACGTGAAGTTCGCCACCAAAGAAGGAAACCTCGACTACGTGTGGGCTACCTCATGGGGAGTGTCTACGCGGCTGATGGGAGCCTTAATAATGGCGCACTCCGACGACAACGGATTAGTGTTGCCGCCAAAATTAGCCCCAATACACGTCGTGATTGTGCCGATTTACCAAAAAAATGAGCAATTATCGCAAATAGCCGAAAAAATACTTCCGCTAAAAAAGGAATTAGAAGGCAGAGGATTGACAGTAAAGTTCGACGACCGCGATACCGTGAAGCCCGGCTTCAAATTTGCCGAACACGAACTGAAAGGCATACCTGTACGCCTCGCTATGGGACCACGCGACATGCAAAACGAAACAATAGAAATAGCGCGCCGCGACACGCTCGAAAAGAAAATATACCCAATAAGCGAAGCCGCTGAAAGAGTTATTGCATTGATGGACGAAATACAGGACAATATCTACGGCAAAGCATTAGAGTTTCGCAAAGCGAATACCTATACCACCGATTCATATCAAGAGTTCAAAGATATATTAGACAAGGGCGGCTTCATAATGACGCACTGGGACGGAACAGCCGAAACCGAAGAACGCATTAAAGAAGAGACCAAGGCTACTATACGTTGCATACCCTTCGACGCGCCGGAAGAAGACGGAAAATGTATCCTTACCGGCAAACCGTCAAAGCAAAGAGTAGTATTCGCAAGAGCGTATTGATACAGAGATTACACAAAAAATGTAGTGTTAAGATAATGATAAAATGGCTTAAATATTGGAAGTCTTTTCCCAAGGGAAAAAATATCGGTAGAATGATGTATACCCGCACGCTCTGCGTCGTCCCGTTAGGGACGAAATATCGGTAGAAAACGGAATGTTACCGCTACGTTCACGCCGTCCCGTTAGGGACGGAATATCGGTAGAAATTGAACATATTGCAATGAAAAATTTCCCTTGACAAATTTTATACCGATATTCCCTAACGGGACGGCGTGAGCATGGCGACAATATTCAATTTCTACCGATATTTCGTCCCTAACGAGACGCGCCTGCGACAATTTAAATTGCACCCATAAGTATCTGTAAATTTTGAAAATTATGGAATTATGTAAATAAAAAAACAACTGCCACAACCGTAAAATCACGACAGTGACAGTTGTAATCAATTTTTAACGTTCTACAATAACTTGCTGCATCTCAGGCGTGCTATTTACTCCATCGTAAACATGGACATAGTAGACGCCAATGGGCAGGTTTTGCACATTGAATTCTACTGTGTCGCCTTTGGTCTGCTGCTGACGCAAAAGGTTGCCCTGATTGTTGTAGAGGCGGACGTCGAAAGTAAGGTTGTTTCTGGCGTCGGCAGATAGCATGGCATGGGCTGTTTCAGAATCTATTTCAACGTAAAGTACACCGTTGGTTGGATTGGGATATGACACGACCGTCTTTTATCTTGCGCGATATCTCACACCTATATCCAAAATATAAATGATGAGTCCCCTACAAAAAGTCATTTTTATAAAGCCTACCCCAAGAGCGATTTTCCGGAAAACGAGGTAAAAAAACTCCAACAAGCGACATGGCAAATCTGATTTTAACAAATTTTAACAAAAAAAGCGATAAAACAGACTCATTTTTTGCCTTTAGGACACATTTATAGCCACCTCCGGCTATGTAATTCAAAATCCGAACAAAATTAATCCACAAACAACGCGCATTTGCCCACATTTTATGTTTAATCAGCCCACGATAGCGGCTTTTGTTATTTGAATAATGATAACCTAACTGAAATATAGTAGCTTCCACATTGTTGCGACGATTTAGTTCGACTTGTGGTCTGGATGTTATTCGTTTGCGTAATGAACATGTTTCTATCTCTTTTTGTGTAAAATATCTGTGCTTGTTATTTGCTGTTTTGATAGCCCATTTGGACGCTGCACCTTTCTTGCGGGAGGTTACCTGACGTACTTCAATATCTGTGTTGGTTGTCAAATCTGTAACTGTAACATGTCCTTTTTCGTCTTGTGTAATGTCATAACGGGAGGGTTTACCCTTTATTGCCCCAGTTATTAGGTCAATGCTGTTTTCCTGACAATAATCCTGATTATCTTCGCTGTGGTAAGCGCCATCAATATTGACTGTCTCTATTTTTTTCGTTACCACTTGCTGTGTGGCTTCTATAGCGGGTTGAAAAAAATCACAATCCGCAGCGCTTGCCGCTTCAACCTGTACACAGGTAACCAAATTCAACGGATTGTTTTTGACGCTATCTTGCAATTCCTCTGCGGCGCTACATTCCTCCGTGGCTTCCTGATGGACAACATCATCACAAGTCTCCGCGATGTTGATAGAGTAACCTTTTTCTTGATTATCACCCTTTTTACGATAATGACAGTCTGTGTCATGCGGCGATTGTACGCTCTTTGCGCTGATTTCATGTTTGGGACGCGCAATGACTGTATCATCAAATACCTGATACTGTTCGTTAAAAACCCTGACAAGTGTTTGTATACAAGAAGATGAATTATCACCCATTTTTTTGATAATCTTGAATATAATAGCGCCTAACTGCGACAGTTTTGTTTCTATTTCTGATTTATTGCTGCGATAGGATACCTTATCCCCTGATTCTGATTGTATGCCTTCCAAATACTTTATCTCAGATTCAACTAAAAAGCAGTCAATAGATGATTTCAAACTGTTGTAAGCCATACGAATGCTCTCATGTATAAGTTCATAGCGACTGTACCTGGCTATATTACTGCCCAGCAATTTGCTGTCCATGCGTATCTTTTTTCCATTGATGTTAAATTCAGCGGCTTGAGACTTGGTTACTTGTGAAAACACTTTTTCTATTAGGTTCTCATTACCTTCTTTTTCCCAGCATACGATACGATTACGTAACAAATAATAGGTGGATTCGGCGGGGATAGAATCATCTATATTCGAGTTGCCTAACGCACTACGAACAAGAAGATTAAAACGTGAATGTTCAAAAAGTTGAGAATCGCTCCAGC
>Ga0099364_10012084_pt1 | contig 11694 bp, 17 predicted proteins | sample TergutTh196P3_FD_73070 | JGI IMG/M metagenome (GOLD analysis project Ga0099364, IMG submission 73070) | Microcerotermes parvus P3 segment gut microbial communities from Pointe-Noire, Republic of the Congo - Th196 P3 | ecosystem: Host-associated > Arthropoda: Insects > Digestive system > Gut ...
CATCCCTCGGGGATGAATCAAGTGCAACAGTGTTAATTCCTCTTGATAATGTTTGCGTAGCAATATCTGGTCCGATAATAGCCCGAAACTTATCCATCATTACAAAAGGATCTTCGTTAAGATAGAATACATTTGCTTGGAATCTTGCACCACCACCAAACTCGAAATGTCGTATTCCGATTTCTACACCTTTTGTTACTGCGGGAAGGAAATCATCCATCAGCACTCTACCGCCGAATACAGATTGAAATCCATCTCTAAATGATGTATCCATTACACCAATAAGTTTTTTCTTTTGCATAATATGCCTAATGATTTATTTTTAATTTTATTTACTATATTACAATTAAGTTGCATCTTAATTTACAAATATACAAAATTATTAGGAAAAATTATGCTATATTTACAAAATATTGTTATCCGAAATTTAGCAATTTACATATACATTTCTCTCCACAAATCTTTTTATTGTTTATTGTTTAATATTTCGGATAGTTTAATTCTTGTGTCTTCTAATGATGATGCATAAAATTTAACATCTGCAATAGTTGCTGTAAAATTAGAATCACCGTTCCATCTCGGAACTATATGAAAATGTAAATGACCTGGCAATCCTGCTCCCGCAGAAGCACCTACATTTAATCCAAAATTAAAACCATGTGGATTAAATAATTCTTTCATCGCAGCAATAACTTCTTTTGTTGTATTCATAATATCAAGCAATTCTTCATTTTCAAAATCTTCAAATTGAGATATATGTCTTAAAGGACAAACAAGCACATGCCCACTATTATATGGATATTTATTCATTATTACAATACATTTTTCACGCTTTGTAACGATTAGAAAATCTTTATCATTATTAATTGAAGCAATAGCATCACAAACAAAACATTCATCTGATGTTTTATTTTCTTTATCAGTAAATGTTTTTATATATTCTGAGCGCCAGGGAGACCAAACTCTTTCCATAACTTTTTATATTATAAATTATTTTTAATTTTATCGGATTGTTAGCAATTAAACAAAATTATTTTGAGAAAAAATAACATTTTTGTTTTGATATTTCTAAATTATTTTTTTTAATTTTTTATTAAAATAACATTTTTTATTAGGTATTGTTAAAAAAGTATACATAACTCATTATTAAGTTTTAGGAACAACAAATTCAAAGATATAACAATCATATATTCCGCTTTACTATAGCACTTCGTTTTTCTTTTGAACCTTGCCAAATAATGCCTTATTCTACTGTTATATCCTTCTACTGTATAGGTCTCAGATTTAGTTTGCAAATGCTTTACAGCAGGGATAAACTCTTCGTAACTCTTCCAATGATCCGATGCAAAATAATTGATGCTAAAGTCCTTTAGTTTATACCATAATTTTAATCCTGTTTCAGTAGATCTGTCGCCACAGACAAAAGAGACAAACTGCTTTCCAAGTCTATCAACAGCAACCCATATCCATTTGTAGTTTTTTGTGGCACGAAAACCTATACCTTCTAAATACATCTCAAAAGCCAAACGACGCACCTCTGATGACTTTACATTTGATCTTTGAGTTACTGTATAATAATAGTTGCAAGGTCTACATAAATATCTTTTACGACCTTTTGAAAATCGCTTTGATAGAGCGTGTATTTTTACAACGAGGACAATCCATAATAATTTATAAAATTATATTTTGTTAAAATACAAAGATAATGAATGTATACTTTTTAACAATACCAAAATATATACTAAATAAATGTGAGAAATAAAATGAATAATAATTTATTAGAATCCATTAACGAATTTATGGATGAAAAATATAATGAAATATCTGAAAACGCCTATCTTGAAAATCTTGTTTTAGGTTTTGGTGTAATTGCTTCAACAATAAATGAAGACAATAATCATGAATTGATATATGATTATTTTGATGAAGATTTTATTAATGAATGTGTTGATTTATTAAATACTCATTTAGATTAATATGAATTTGATGAGGATTATATTAACGAATGTGTTAATGCAGCATATGATTATCTTAATGAAGATAACAATGTTGTTGATGTTGCTTCAGAAAAACAATCAGAACATACTTCAAGAGAAGAAGAAAAAGAAGAACGCAGAAAAAATATAAATGCAAAGTTACAACCACATAAAGAAAGAGGTGCTGAACGATTGCATAATGTAAGAGAAAAATATTATTATAAATAAAGAAATATGAGCAATTACGTTATAGAAATTTTTGATGAATTTATTGAAAGTAAATATGAAGAAATGTATGAAGATTTGGATGACAATTTTTATATCCAAATGCTTTATGCAATGAAAGATGATACTCTTTCACAATTTAATGATGTGTATGAGCAATACATTGAAGAGTATGCTGATTATGATGATAATCAAGAATTTTTAAATGAATGCTTGCAACATTATTTTAATTTTTGTGATTTTTTAGTAGAATCATATAATAATGCTGAAGAGTATTATGATTTGTATGAGATGCTTAATGAAAATTTTTTTAAAAAAATGAAAGAAAAAAGAGATAGAGAAAGACAAGAAACAACATAAGACGTAAAAGAGTACAGAAAAAAAATAGGGAAGAAGATTCTAAAGTTGATTTGGTTCAAAGAGCAGAATATTTTGATTCAATAGGAAAATCTGATATAGCAGACCAAATTAGAAATAAGTCAAGAGGATATAAGGCAGATGTAGAAAAAAGAAAACAAGTAGAAATAGCAGCTAAAAAACAGGCAGAACAAGATAAACAAAATGCTATTGATGCTACAAATAAGCAAGCGGATTTGGACAAAAAGCAAGCAGATTATGCTGCACAATATGGTTCGAATAATTTATATAATAGACAACAAAATAATACGCAGCAACAGACACAACAACCGCCATCACCAAATAATAATACAGCAACAAATAACAACAATGTTAAAAAACCAAATGCAATAGCAAACAAATGGAATAGTATGGGAACAGGTGGTAAAGTTGCTGTGGGTGCGGCGGCTGCTACAGGTGCTGCTTTAGGTATTAACGCTATTAGAAATAAATTAAAACAAAGAAAGATGGCTAAACAACAAGCCCAACAACCAAATAACAATTATTATTACAATTAAATAAGATTTTTAAAATTAATATAGATAAATGTATGAAAAATTACAAAGAAAGTGACTACATCATAGAATCTTTTGATGAGTTTATGTCAAAAAGATTTGACAGCAATATCAATGAAGATATAGAACTTGCTGCTATTGGTGCTGGTGCTATTGCACATAAGTTATATGAAGATAATAAAGTCATCAGTAATGATACTTATCTTTTGAGCTATATGACCGAATATCAAATTGAAGAGTGCGTTGATGCTTTTTATAATTATGAGAAAATTCATGGTTACCAACCTGATTTTATTAATGAATGTATAGATACATTCTTTAAAATATCTAATATAGTTTGGAAAAACTATGAAAGTTATATCACCGAAGGATATGACGAAGATGACACTTCAATGATTGAAGAAGACGCATCAGTTATTGCATCTGCTGCAGAAAATATAAATGATTTTTTAACTGAAAGTTCAAAAAAAGACAAAGTTAAAGGACATTTCTCAAAAAATAAAGATAAATATGCCGCTGGTGCTGGTATTGCTGTTGGTGGGGCTTTGCTTGCTAATAATTTACGTAAGAAATTTAAAAGAAGCAAAGAAGAAGACCCCGAAAGTAAAAGAAGTATGTATAATCGTTTACATCATGGCAAAGCATTACAGGATAGAGATGATGCTCAAGATGAAATAAATTATCATAATAAACAATCACAAACAAAGGGTGTGATTGGTAAAGTCAAAAACAACATAAAACATCATATTGATAGAGATTGGCGTGGTATAAGAGACACAAAAGTATAATCAATATTAAAAAAGAAAATAAAAACTCTTTAAGCACTAATTTCTTAAAGAGTTTTATTTTTTTAATTTTTAAATTATTCTAAAGCAACATCAGAAGATGCATAACTGATAACTTTTTCAATAAATTCAGAGTCATCAATTCCTAAACTTTCAGCACATTCTATTATAGACATTTCAGCGTCCATTGACAATTTTTTACCGTTTGCCTCAATTTCTTCCCTTATTGCAACAGCAAAAATATAGAAATATCTATTGTATTCTTGTGTTTCCGAATCCCATTCTTCAAATTCTCTACTATTTATCATATCTTGGAAATCATATTGAAGACATATAGATGGTATATAATCTTCTATATCATTTAAATATTCTATCATTTGATTTACAAAATGTTCTTTTGCAGATATATTATAATTTATTCCAAATTCTTTAAGTTTTATAAAAAAAAAGTTTGCCCATTTGTTGTATAATTTTGAAGTTTTAAAATCTAATTCACCTTCAAATAATGATTTCATTTTATTTTTTACATTAACACTATATACAAATATAAGGAATAATTTTAATTAAATTTAAATAATATGGCAGCTGGGGCAGCGAAAAGTGGTAATTTTAATCATTTAAGACGATAATTTTTAAATTATGCTATTAAACATAATAATTCTGTAAGCATACAAACAAGCCGAGTTTAACTCGGCTTGTTGTTTTGTTTATTGATAATTGTTTCTTCTAACATTTCACTTGTTGTAATTTTTTTTAACTCATCTGAAGTAATTATATTGGGTATCATTTTTTCTTCTAACATTTCCCACGTTTTAATTTTATCAAATTCGTTTGAAGGAAGTATATTATATGCTAAACGAAGGAGTTTTTCCTTTTCTATTCTTGCATCAAACATTTCCCACGTTGTAATTTCTTGACATTCTTCTAATGTGAGTATATTAGCAGCAAATGCGATTATTATTTCCCTTCCAAGATCATTATTTAATTTTATAATCTTATCGCATTCGTATATAAAATTTAAATTGCGTTTGTAAAAATTTCCATCTTTATGCATCACTTTTAATTCTTCACGCATTATCGTTGCCATAGTTTGTAATATTTTAAATGTTGTTTTATTATTTATTTCTTTTTTTGAAAATAATATTTCAAGATGTTTTTTATAAGTTGGATCCGAATATCTATAAATTCGTCTTAAATAATGTCGAATAATTTTATTGATTTTTATAGGGAAAAACATTTTCCATTTTATACATAACAAACGAAATTTCTTTTTATCTATTTTCATTTTTGCAATGACACTATATACATTATGTTTAATTTTCAAAAATACTAAAAAAATGCAAAATAATTATAATATAGAAAAAATTAAAGAATTTGTTGCAAAAAGAATAGAATTAAATGAAGATAATAAGAAACCTGCATTAGGTAAAAGTCCACTAAGTAACAATAGCAATATTCCTCCACAAAAACCGAATAATAATGTTAAAAAACCATCTATTGGAAAGGGTGTAGGGGAATTGATAAACCAAAAACAACAAACAAATACTAATAATACTAACAAATCATATGGCAATGGTTTAGGTTCATTAATAAAAAATGCTAACAGCATTAAAACTCCTAATTTAAAATTGGTTTCTAATAATAAAAATAAAGGACTTGGAAAAGGATTATCGGGTTCATTCGAAAATACAAAAGAATCTTACTACTACACTAAAAACGATTTTAATTCTTTAAATGAATTTGTGCCTGCTGCTATGATAGTCGCACCGACCATTGGTTGGGGAATTCATAAAGGATTAAATGTGCTTTCAGATAAAATAAAAGCAGCACGAGAAAAAAGGAAATTAAAACAACAACAAAAACAAGAAGTAAATATAAAAGAAAATTACTATTACAACGATTTTAATAATAATATAAATAAATTTAATATGAATTACATCAAAAACAATTATTTAATGGAAACTTACGATGAGTTTATAAATCGTAAAGCAAGAGAAGACCAAAATTATTATGATGCAGGTTATGAAGATGGATTTGAATTCGCATTGTATAGTGTCCTCGAAATGATAGAAGATGACGCTTCTTATAGTGAAGTGTATGAATCTATCGGCGAATATCTTCTTGAACAAGAAGAACAGAAAAAACCTGGATTTTTAAGAAGACATGCTGGGAAAATTGCTGCTGGTGCAGCCGCTGGTACTGCTTATAAAAGAGGTGGAGGTAAATTCAGTGATTTAGGTAAAACCAATTTAAATCAAATAGGTAAAAGAATGAGAGTTGGTGCTAAATTAGGTGTCAGAGATGTTAAAAAGAAAATGGGAGTAGGTGTTTTTGCAAACAAACCTAAAACATCAAATTCAAATGAAGTAAAGGCGTTACCAGCGCCAGCATCAACATAGTAAATTAGTAAATAATATATTTATGAAAAATAATAATTATAATTTTGGAGACATCGCTTTAGGTTTAGGGTTTATCGCTTCTAATATTAACGAAAGCGATGGTTATAATAGAATCTTTGATTATTTTGATGATTCTATCATTTATGAATGTGCCGTATCATACAATAAATGCAGAGACGAATATAATGATAAATATTTGTTCCATTGCGTAGAAAAATGTTATGAATACGCTTTAAATGAATTTGCGGCAGTAAAAAGTGCAATAAATAATACGTTTTTTCACAATGCAAATAGCAAATCAAAAGGTGAAGTTGCAAAAACATTGGGCATTGATAAAAAAGATTTAGGTGATAAACAAAAAGTAAAAACTGCACGCAACAATATGTCCAAAGTACATCATCCAGATAGAGGTGGCAGCACTCAAAAAATGCAAGATGTTAATAACGCATTTGACACAGCAAACAGTAACAAATACAAACAATTAAATAAAACCAATGTTGCCGCAGCAGGAGCATTAGTAGGATTAGGAGTCACTAATCTAATTGCTAAACGAAGACGAAGAAAATTAGCACAGCAACAAAAAATGTTAAATGCTAATAAAGAGTAATAAAGACAGATGTTTAATAAGAGTAATAATTTTCCTAAAAATAGAAGATAATAAATCATATTAAGACGTTTATTTTATGGCTCTATTACATAAATTTTTGTTATGTAATAGAGTCATACTTTGTGCATTCATCAAATAATTAGCATCTGTACATTTTTTTGGCGAAACCTATATCTTTTACGCCTTTACTTATTTCATTTATAGCATCGGCTAATTTGTCTAAAACCTTTACCATATTTTGTGTTGATTCTGCATTTTTATTTGCTGCGTATTTTATAGCATCTGCTATTTCTTTTGCTGTTGCTAAATCCATTTTTACCTCGTTTTCTAATTTGTTTTTAATATTATCTGTTGTTTTATTTTCTTTATCTTTGTTTTTTAAACAATCAAAACATAGAAGTTTATTACCAACTTGTTCCCAATTTTCTGGTTTATAGTACACTGAAGGGTTTATAGGTGGAGTAGATAAAGATTTCGTTTTGTATTCTTGCATTTCTTGTTTGTATTTTTGTTGTAATTTTTGATATTCCTGTTCATTTATCTGAATAAATAAACTTTTATTACAACAACTACAGTAGTATTGTATTGTCATTTTTATCTCGATTTTATATATTTTATTATTACATATTTAATTAAAAATTCTGCCAAGTTTCTTCAAGTATTTTGCTAATTTTACCCCATTCTTCATTGAGAAAACTATTCATCTTCCAATTCCTCATTTACTTTTATTAATATTCTTTCCATTGCATTTTGCATTTCGTAATATGAGGGTAATTCTATGTATTTACGCTTTGAAACTTCATTTTCTACAATGCTGACAAGTAAATCATAAGCAAAATTTTTACGATCATTACTTGCGAACATATTTTTTAACATCTTCCCTGTTAATTTATCTTTTTTCAATTTTTCAACAATGTTTTCTACTTCTGATTTAGTCAATAAATAATCGTCAGCCATTTGTACAAGTTCATTACTAATAATTTTCGTCATTTCAACGGCATCATCTTCAATAAATTTTCCTAAAACAAAGTTAGACGTTTTACTGGCGACAGTACCAGCAAAAATAGAACCAAGTAATCCCAATCCTACTCCTATTGCAGTTCCAACACCTGGTGCTATCGCCGTTCCTATCGCAGCACCAATTTTAGCTCCAGCAGCAGCTCCACCAACATACCCTGCTGTTCCTGCTGCAACCGTAGACGTAGTTGTTGTTATATTTTTAAAAAGTTGCTTCCCCGAAATACGATTTCTGAATATGTTTACAACATCAAAACTTGATAATGCCATAATTGTCGCCGCACCTGTAATAACATTAGAACGTAATAATTTGGCTGCATTATTCATTGCTGCAGCACCATGAATTGGTTTCCCACTTCTTAAAAGATTCACAAAACGTGCAGCGTTTTTTGCTCCTATTGCACTAACTACTGCTTTCGAGCCAGGAACAAGAACACTATTTAATCCCGCTTTTGTTGCTTGTGATGCCATAACAGCAGATACAAAAGCAACACCTCCAGTTTTTAAGCCAGATAAAACTGCTGCTTCAAAAGCGATATCAACATCTTCGCCATTCCAAATAGATACAGCAAACGATAAAACTGTGCTTATACCAAATGAATATGCAGCAGTAACGGTTCCATTAACTGCATCAAAAACTACTGATTCAACTTTTCCAAATTTTCCAATATTTTTTGCTTGTTCATATGTGAAATGTCCTTTACGAACAATATTTTTTGCTTCTGATGGATCTGTTATTCCGTTTACTTTTCCATTTCTTATTCTATTTTCCATTGCTTGAATTGCATCATTATATTTATCAGAAGGAACTTCTATTTGCATCGGTTTTCCTTCGGAATTATAATAGCGAAAAACACCTTTTCCATTATCCGTAAAGCAATCACTAATACATTTACTACCACTTGCACAATATTTTGATTGGATTTTTACACCATTAACAATTCTATCTGCTCCATCCTTATAATTATTATCACCAACAATTTTTGCTGATTTTCCTGTAATTTTATCGTATAAATGATTTGCTTGTTCAGCAGCAAAGCCGTGTCCTTTATTATTAGCAGTAAAACGATTTTTTCCATCATCTGTTTGTTGGTTATAAATATTGTTTGCATTTTTTATATTACCAAATACATTACCAGCCACAGATGTATCTGTTTCACTTTCCACCGCATTTGATAATGATTCAAAATCTTTGTTTTTTTCTTGTTTAGGCATATTTATTTATTTTTTATTTGTTAAACAAAATTTCGCAATCTATAAAATAGCCCGTGAGCCGTTTTATTTTTGCGAAATTTTAACGAATTCATATTAGAAAAGCACGAGGAGTGTTTTAGTATGTATTCTCACGAGCCACACAATATGGCACGTGCTTTTCTTTTTTTTTGTTATAGTATGTATTTCGCCGTGAAAATACATATCACATTAAAATTTCACATCACAAAAATATAAATATTATTTTAAATAATCATCGTTTTTCGTTTTTTTTTAATAAAAAAATATTTTTTTAGAGGTTTTTAGCGTTAGTATAATGTCTTTAGATAGGTGCAAAATAGTAGAAAAAATAATTACTATATACAATATTAGCATATTTGAGATAAAAAATGATTATTAATACAAATGCAGAATCAACTGATAAAAAAATAAAAAATAAATACGATTTTTTATTTAGAAATTATCAACAATTATCGTATAATAACGATGATATTATAGCAAGTTATCTAATTACTAACTGGAATGTAATTATAAATTTAACAAAATTATTTGAAGAAAAGAAATTTGTATTTCAGATATTAAGACCTGCAAAGTTTCCCGAATATCATTACATAACGTTTGAAAACAATATTAATTTAGATAATTTTGTTGAAATTTACAAACATCAATGGAAACTAATAAAAGAAAATGTTGATGTATTAGAAAATTTAGAAACGATACTATGGTCTATAGATTATGATTTATTAGAATATTTTGAGCCAATAATTCATAATTATATTATAGATAGCCGATTTTTAAATAAATGTTTTTAATTGTATTTATAAAACCAAGGATATTTACCATCTATCATATATTCGCTTTCAATTAATTCGGATATTACGTTATTAACCAATTCATTTCGTTTAGTAATATCTAATTGAAGAAAATCAGATATGTTATCGTGTAATGCTATCATTATATGGTCTTTAGTTATTGCTCCTTTTATTGAAACATTTGTATTTTTATCTATTATAGCAACACATTTAGACATAATAAAATCTTTTATGTCTTGATAGATTATTTGTTCTTGTTTATTCATTTTACTTGAATCTATATTTTTTTATTAATACAAAAATATAAATATTATTTTAAATAATCATCGTTTTTCGGTTTTTTAATAAAAAAATATTTTTTATAGGTTTTTAGCGTTAGTTAGATAGGGGCAAAATAGTAGAATAAAAAATAACCACTATATACAATATTAGCATATTTGAGATAGAATTTATGAAAACAAAAATGGAAAAGATAAAAACTGAAAGAATATTTTTATCAAACAAAAAAACTTTGCCAGATGTGAATATTGAGGAATATTCCAACGAATTTTTAATGAAAATATGGCAAAAAGGCGATGAAAGATCACTTATTGATGCGGGTACTTGCTAATAAATTTTGGGAGCAAAAATTGGAAGAACTTCAAGCAATAGAAGCAGGTAGAATACAAGCCCAAGACACTATTGGTGTGATTTTCAAAAAGTTTATTGAACAAAAAAAGCAGTATGATAAAGTGGCAGATGCGACCATAAAAGATTATAATTATCGGTTTAATATAATTTTCAAAAATTATATTAGTTCTATTTTGAGCGAGCAAAATGTTAAAAATATTTTAGAAAACTTTATAAAAAATACAAATCTTACAGCAACAACTATAAATAATTATTTAGTTGCAGTGCAGATATTTTTAAATTGGGCATCTGAAGAAGAACAAAAATACATTCCGCAAAAAAATTATATAAAAAAGTATAAACAAAAAGCAACAACAAGTATTCGTTCCCCTTATACCGAAGAAGAATATCAAAAATTTATAAATTATTTTGAAGAAAACAATAAAGAAATGTCTTTATTTATACAATTCTTGTGGCACACGGGAGCGAGAGGTAGCGAGGCAGTAAATATAAAAATTAGCGATATAGATTTAAAAAATAATTACATTATCGTTCCGAATAAAAAATATAAATCGCAGCAAGAAACTATTTTATTAACAGACGAAACGAAGCAAATTATACGCAAAATACTCGCATTAAACAGTAGCAAAAGTCACAAATTATTTAGTTTTAATAGTGCAAAAACTCCTTTTTATTTTTTGCAAAATTTAGAAAAGCAATTAGGTATAAAAATTAGTGGCAGAGGTTTGCACGGCTTCAGACGTGGCTTTACAGACAGGTTGCTTGATAGCGGCGTTGCAATACAAGACACACAGCACATATTACGTCACCGTGATATTTCAACAACCGAAAAACACTATAAAAGTATGTATAAGAAAAAACTTATTAAAGAAATGAATGAGAAGTTGAAGTGAAAAATATTACTAATTTCTTTTACGACTGAAAACATACGAACTACATAATTCCTAAATAGAGTGTGATTGAATTTTTTATTCAGATTCAATTTGAGATTTCATATCATTAATAGCATCTTGATATTTGCTGATAATTAGTTCCATATTCGTTTTTAACTCTTCTTCCGATTCGCATCTATATTGATTTCGCAATATATTCATGTCTTTAGAAGCACTATATAATGTTT
>Ga0099364_10012085_pt1 | contig 11693 bp, 10 predicted proteins | sample TergutTh196P3_FD_73070 | JGI IMG/M metagenome (GOLD analysis project Ga0099364, IMG submission 73070) | Microcerotermes parvus P3 segment gut microbial communities from Pointe-Noire, Republic of the Congo - Th196 P3 | ecosystem: Host-associated > Arthropoda: Insects > Digestive system > Gut ...
CTTTGTCATCATGGGCGACGGAGAGCAGAGCGAAGGACAGCTCTGGGAGGCCTCCCAGGCGGCGGCATTTCACAAGGTCGATAACCTAACCGCCTTTATAGACTGGAACAAGGTCCAGGCCATGGGGCCAACCAAAGAGATTTTCGATATCCCCAACCTGGACGAAAAATGGAAAGCCTTTGGCTGGGAAATAATTAAGGCTGACGGCCACGATCCGGCGGCAATAATTGGGGCCATAGAAAAGGCAGAAACCATAAAGGGCAAACCTTCGGTAATAATTCTGGACACCATAAAAGGGAAGGGTGTTTCCTTTGCCGAAGGGAATGCGGCTTACCATAACGGCATTTTGGACCAGGCTGCCTTTGACATGGCTGTAAAAGAAATAGAAGCGGCAGGGGTATAATCATGGCAAAAGAAAATACACGTAAACTTGAAAATCTGCGGAGAGCCTACGGCGAGGCCCTTGTGGAAGCAGGAAAGAATAATAAGGACATAGTGGTTCTGGAAGCAGACCTCCGTAAGTCTACCATGTCGGTAATGTTCCAGGAGGCCTTTCCGGAACGATTTTTCGAGATGGGCATTGCCGAGCAGAATATGACTTCCACCGCCGCCGGATTGGCCCTGGCCGGGAAGATCCCCTTTACCGGAACCTTTGCGGTCTTTGCCGCCGGAAGGGCCTACGACCAGATCCGCTGTTCCATCGCCATTCCCGAAGCAAACGTAAAGATCATAGGTTCCAGCTGCGGTCTCTCCGATTATGGAGACGGCAAGACCCACCAGTCTGTAGAGGACAGCAATATAATCCGGGCCATTCCCAATATGACTGTTCTTAACCCTGTAGATGCAGAGGAAGTCAGAAAGATGATCCCCGCGGTTATAGCTCATAAGGGTCCGGTTTATATCAGAATTAACCGGAACGACCTCCCTGTTTTTACTTCTCCCAATGGGGATTTTAAGATAGGCAAGTTATACCCCATAACCGAAGGCAAAGATGCAGTTATTTTTGCCACCGGCGTAATGGTAAGCAAGTCTGTGGAGGCCGCCGAGAAACTGGAGGACGAGGGTTATTCTGTCCAGGTGGTAAATGTAAGTACATTAAAACCCCTTAACAAAAACGAGGTTCTAAAATATGCCGCAGGAAAACAGGCTGTTATCGTTGCGGAAGAAGCGGTTAAAACCGGCGGCCTCGGCGAGGCCATAGCTTCCCTCATTATCGGGGAGATCGACGCTAAATTCGAAATAGTGTCCATTAACGACGAATTTGGCACCTCGGCCCTTAATTACGAAGACCTCCTTGTAAAATTCGGCCTTTCCTCGGCCCATGTTTACAAGGCTGTACTAAAAGCCCTAGGGCAAAAATAAAACCACGGAATAGATTTAAAGGAGTTAATTATGGCGATCATAGGATTTATCGGTCTTGGAATCATGGGAAGGCCCATGGCGACTAACCTTATCAAGGCGGGCTACAAGCTCGTAGTCTATGACAAGTTTGCGAAGTTTGACGACCTCGTGTCCCAGGGCGCGGAGGGGGCTGCTTCCAATAAAGAAGTGGCTTCCAAAAGTGATATCATTATTACCATGCTGCCCAATTCCCCCCATGTCAAAGAGGCCGTTCTCGGCGCCGGCGGGGTTATAGAAGGGCTAAAGGCAGGGACCATAGTGGTGGACATGAGCTCCATAGCCCCCGCCGCCGCCCAGGAAGTTGGGGCCGCCCTTAAAGCCAAGGGCGCCTCATTCTTGGACGCCCCCGTCTCGGGGGGGGAACCCAAGGCCATAGACGGGACCCTGGCCATAATGGTCGGAGGCGACAAGGCCGTATTCGAGAAGGTAAAACCCATTTTAGAGAAGATGGGCTCCTCGGTGGTTCTGGTGGGCGACATCGGCGCGGGAAACGTGACCAAGCTGGCAAATCAGATTGTGGTAGCCCTTAACATAGCCGCGGTCTCCGAAGCTTTTGTACTGGCCACCAGGGCCGGGGTAAATCCCGAATCTGTCTTTGACGCCATTAAGGGGGGACTCGCGGGCTCCACCGTTATGAATGCAAAAGTCCCCATGATCCTGGATGGTAATTTTAAACCGGGTTTTAGGGTAGAGCTTCATATCAAGGATCTGCAAAACGCCCTGGACACCGCCCACGATCTGGCCGTGCCCATACCCTTAACCGCATCGGTTATGGAAACCCTCCAGGCCCTTAAAGTTGACGGCCTTGAAACCAGTGATCACAGCGCCATTGTCCGTTTCTACGAGAAACTGGCCAAGGTCGAAGTCCGCAAAAAGTGAGGGCCCCATGGGTAGAGTAGAAGGAAAAGTAGCCCTTGTTACAGGGGGCTCCCAGGGGCTTGGCGCCGCCATTGCCGCACGCCTCGCCGAAGAAGGGGCCGCGGTTTTTATCGGGGATCTTAAAGCCGAGACCGGTGAAGAAACCATTAAGGCCATAAAAGACAAGGGGGGCAGGGCCTTTTTTGTCAGCCTGGACGTAACGAGCGAAGATAGCTGGAAGGCCGCCATAGCTGCGGTGATAAAGGAATGCGGCAAGCTCGATGTCCTTGTGAATAACGCGGGGATAAATATCCGGGAACCCATCGAAGAAATGAAGGTGGAAAACCTGGACGCCATGCTGGCTGTAAATGTCAAAGGCCCCTTTTTGGGCTGCAAGTTTGCAATTCCGGAATTCCGCAAAGCAGGCGGCGGCTCGATAATAAATATGTCTTCGGTATGCGGACTTATCGGACACCGTTATACCACCGAAGCCTACACGGTTACCAAGGGGGCGGTAACCCTCCTTACAAAAACCGTAGCTGTCCGTTATGGGAAAGACAATATACGCAGCAACTGCTTAAACCCCAGCACGGTGGATACGCCTTTGATGCAGGAAGTATTCAAGATTCCCGGCAGACGGGAGGAAAGGATAGGCGAAGTCCCCCTTGGCAGGCTTGCCACAGCCCAGGACGTGGCCAACGCCGCCCTATTCCTGGCCTCCGACGAGGCGGCCTTTATCAACGGCGTCGCCTTCCCGGTGGACGGGGGGACCACGGCGGACTAAAAAATCCGCGTTTTGGGGATTCCTTTTAGGGATTGCGTTTTAGAGATTGGTTAATCGTTTTTTTTCGGATTACGCATAACAGGAGTGAATTATGAAAATTACAGGTGTCAAGGTAATTAAAAGAATCTGCAATTACGTAAACAGGTTCCCCCGGGATCTGGGAGAGATTACTCTCCCCAGTACCTACAATGAGTACGCCTATAGGCAGGCCCCGGCCCGCCCCTCTGCCGAAAAGCCCGGGCAGAGAATAGCCCACTTTATCGAAATTAATACCGACGAGGGCCCCAGCGGCCAGTACGGCATTATTGAATGTAAGCCTGAACTCCTGGCCATCATGGATGGTTTAAAAGATTACCTCATTGGCAAGGACCCCCTGGACAACCGAATGTTATGGGACATGATGATCCGCTACGACCGCCATGCCCGGAGCGGGGTCATGCTGATGGCCATATCCGCCCTGGACATAGCCCTCTGGGACCTAAAGGGCAAGATCCTGGGCCAGCCGGTATACAAACTTCTCGGCGGGGGCCGCTCCAAAGTCAGGCCCTATGTCAGCGCCCTGGGTTTTTCGGTGGAACCCGAAGCCGCCAAAAAAAGGGCCCTGGAAATTAAGGCCATGGGAATAAGGGCCCAAAAATGGTTCTTCCGCTACGGGCCGGCCCATGGAGCAGAGGGGCTGCGAAAAAACCTGGACATGGCCTTTGCCCTTCGCGAGGCCCTGGGGGAAGACTACGAAATCATGTTCGACTGCTCCATGAACTGGACGGTAAATTACGCCCGTAAGATTTTCCACGAACTGGAACTTGTCCGGCCCGTATGGGTAGAGGAAGTTCTCCGGGCCCACATGATAGACGGCTTTAAGCATCTAAGGGATTCTACGAGTATTCCCCTGGCGGCGGGAGAACATATTTATACCCGCATGGAAGTAAACGCATATTTACAGGACAATGTCTTTGCCTTTATGCAGAGTGACCCTGTCTGGTGCGGGGGAATTACCGAATCAGTAAAAATAGCTGACCTCTGCGAAATGTACGGCGTTACCTATGCCCCCCACGGCCATGCCCTGATGCCGGCTGTCCACGTAGTGGCCTCCATGCCCCCCGATGTGGCTCCCTACTGCGAGTATCTAATCGCCATAATGGACAGCAAAAACGCCTTTTTCAAAGATCGCCCCATCGATGCGGACGGCTTTATTTCGCTTAACGATACTCCGGGGCTGGGAGAGGAGCTGGACGAGGCGCGGATAACTTCTACCGAAGAGATTCATTCCTTTGAGTTTTAATTTTAGGCCCTGGGCAGCGAGCTCCAGGGCAGTTAGATAGAACCTATATCGGCAGGAGATCGGTAATGAAAATATCGGGTATTAGCATAAGTAAAAAGGTCTGCAGCTTTGAACCAAAATTCAAATCCGTAACCCGCCAGGTAAATATGCTGGACGCCTGGGACGAGTTTGCTTTTAAGCCCTTCGTCTCCCAGCAGGCAATGGGCCCTGGAACAAAGACAGGTTACTTTGTGGAAATTAACACCGACGAGGGAATAAGCGGACACTACGGCTTTGTAGAAAGCAGGCCAGAGCTTCTTGTCATAATGGATGGTTTAAAAGACTACCTTATTGGCAAAGACCCCCTGGATAACCGAATGCTCTGGGACATGATGAGCCGCTTTGACCGCCATGCCCGGAGCGGCCTGATGATGATGGCCATCTCCGTCCTGGATGTGGCTCTTTGGGACCTAAAGGGCAAGATCCTGGGGCAGCCGGTTTACAAGCTCCTCGGCGGGGGCCGCTCTAAAATAAGGCCCTATATCAGCGCCCTGGGTTTTTCGGTGGAACCGGAGGATGCCAAAAAAAAGGCCCTGGAAATTAAGGCCCTGGGAATAAGGGCCCAAAAATGGTTCTTCCGTTACGGCCCCACCCACGGCGCAGAGGGGAAGAGGAAAAACCTGGACATGGCCTTTGCCCTCCGGGAGGCCCTGGGGGACGACTACGATCTGATGTTCGACAGCTACATGGGCTGGACGGTAAATTACGCGCGTAATATATTCCAGGAACTGGAAGCCGTAAGGCCCCTTTGGGTAGAAGATACGATCCGCATCCATCTTTTGGATGCCTACCGCAATCTCCGGGATTCTACCAATATTCCCCTGGCCGGGGGAGAGCACCTCTATACCCGCATGGAGGTAAATGCATATTTACAGGACAATATTTTCGCCGTCATGCAGAGCGACCCGGTCTGGTGCGGGGGCATCACAGAAACCCTCCGCATTGCCGACCTCTGCGAAATGTACGGGGTTACCCTTATCCCCCACGGCCACTCCCTGATGCCTGCCATGCACGTTGTAGCTTCCATGCCCCCCGATGTCTGCCCCTACTGCGAATACCTCATGATCTTCATGAACCAGAAAAACGCCTTTTTTAAGGCCCCGGCCATAGACGCCGATGGCTTTATGGCCCTTAACGATACTCCGGGGCTGGGCGAAGATATAGACCCGGAGCGTTTAATTTCTTCCGAAGTGATTCACTCCTTTGAGTTTTAAGTTATAGGCCTAAGCTGCGTCTGGGCTGGGCTCCTCCTTCATTTTCCCGAGAACGTTAATAAGCATGGGTATAACCATGGCAAAGGAAATTAAGTCCGCCGCGGGGAGGCTAATTTGTATCCCCAGGAGGCCCAGGTCAAAGAGGCGTGTAAAAATAATAAGCGAAGGGAGCAGAAAGATCCCCTGCCTGGCCATGGCGGAGATGCTGGCAAAGAGGGCTTTCCCCACAGATTGGGTCATCATGGTACACAGAATGACCAGGGGGATAAAGGGTTTACTTAAGGCCATCAGCCTTAATCCCCTGGCGCCCACGGCTATTACCTCCAGGTCCTCCCTGCGAAAGAAGGCTACTATCTGGGGAGCAAAGATGAACATGGCCAGGGAAATTACAAAGAGCCCCGCCGTAGCGACCCGCACACAGTACCAAAAGGCTTTTTTCAGACGGCCGTAGAGCTTTGCCCCGTAGTTGAATCCGCAGACCGGCTGAAAACCCTGGCCAATGCCGAGCAGAACCGAATTAGCGATCAGCATGATCCGGTTGTTTATGGATATTGCGGCGATGGCTGCAACTCCGTAGGCCCCGGCAAAGTGGTTAATGATAATATGGGTTACCCCCATAAGTCCCTGGCGCATAAGGGATGGAACGCCTCCCCGGAACATCTCATAGTAGTTGGATCGGGACGGAGAAAAGTGCCGGAAGTTGATGCTTATATTTCCCTGCCGCCTTGAACCATAAACAAAGAGTATGATAAAACTCGTAAACTGGCTTAACATGGCGGCTATGGCAGCACCCCTTATACCCATATCGAAGACGAAGATAAAGAGGGGGGAAAGGAGTATATGCAGCACATTCCCGCTTACCATCCCGATCATGGCCATCTTGGCTCCCCCCTGGAGCCTTAACTGCTGGTTTAGTATGGTGGCACCGGCCATCCAGGGAGCGGCTATCAATATATATAGAATATAATCTCTTGTGTGGCTTAGGATGGCGGGGGTGGCCCCAAGTCCCATCACTAGATAGTCTATGTTCAATATGCCTATAACGGCCATAAGCAGCATAACAAAGAATCCGGTGATCATCCCGGTAGCGGCTACCTGGGAGGCTTTTTCGGTCTTCTGCTCCCCCAGAAGCCGAGACATATAGATCCCCGAACCCTGTCCAAAAAAGACGCCGATGGACTGGATAATTGTCATCAGGGGCAGGGCTATGCCGACTGCGGCCACTTCGCTGGTTCCAAGGCGGCCCACGTAAAAAGTATCTGCCATATTGTATATGGAAGTAGTCATGGTTATGGCGATGCTGGGGAGGGCCATGCTCCACACGAGCTTTTCCACGGGGGCCGTGGTCATACGAATGAATCTTTCGTTTTTTGCAGGGTCAGATCCGTTTCCGGAAAAAATTGGTTTTGGCATTCTTATAAACTCCCATTGTTATGGCTGTTACCGTTGTGCCCGTCGTTTAGGGCGAGCTTAAACTGGGTTTCGTATAACATTCGGTATACCCCGTTAAGCTCAAGTAGTTCTGCATGGCTTCCCCTTTCCACGAGCCTGCCCCCTGCGACCACCAGGATTTCGTCGCAGGCCATGATGGTGCTTAGCCTGTGGGCTATCACGAGGCTTGTTTTTCCCTTTAGGAGGGGCTCTATGGCTTCGTGGATACGGCTCTCCGAAATGGAATCGAGGGAGCTTGTGGCTTCGTCCAGGATTATGAGTTTTGGGTCTTTTAGAATTGCCCTGGCAAGGGACAGTCTCTGCCTCTCTCCCCCGGAAAGTTTAACCCCCCGGTTTCCTACTTCCGTATCGTAGCCATTGGGTAAGGAAGAAATAAAGTCGTGGATATTTGCCTCCTTACAGGCCTTGATAAGATCCTCCTCGCTGGCTTCTTTTCCCTCTTTGGCGGCGTATTGTAAATTCATCCGTATTGTGCCGTTAAATAAATATGTGTCCTGGGTGACAAGCCCTATATTGGAACGGAGCCAGCTAAGATCCAGGTCGCGGACATCATGGCCGTCAAGCAGTATCTGGCCGGAGATGGTATCGAACAAACGGGGGATCAGGTTTATGATGGTAGACTTCCCCGCTCCCGAGGGCCCTACTATGGCCGCCGAATGGCCGGGCTTTACGGTAAAATCGATATTGTGCAAAATGGGTTTGTCTTTTTCGTAATAAAAACTGACATCCCTAAACTCAATATGACCTTCCATGTTAGGGGGAGACAGGGCTTCCTTTTTATTTTGAACCTCCACGGGCATATCAAAGTATTGAAAGATACGGGTAAAGAGCGCCATGGAACGGATAATATCCACCTGCATATTAAAGAGCATATTGGTCGGGCGGTACAGCCTTTCCAGAAGGGCCACCATCACCGCAATATCACCGACCGTAAGGTCAGTTTGGCCGAAGCGCAGCATTAGTAGGCCCCCTACCAGGTAAATTACCAGGGGGCCTGAGTTTGTCAGTATGGCCATGGTCGCCCTAAACCAGCGTCCGGCCATGCTTTCCTTTATGTTCAGGTCTGTCATTTCACTGTTGGATTTGGAATACTTTTTAAACTCATCATTCTCTTTGGTAAAGAGTTTTACCAGCATTTGACCTGATACGCTAAGGCTTTCTGAAAGGATCTGGTTTATCTCGTCGTTTTTGGCCTGGGCCTGGTAGGTTATGTCCCAGCGTTTTTTCCCTACTTTTTTTGTGGGGGCAATTAAGAGGGGGAGGAGCATAATCCCCGCCGCTGCCAGGATCCAGTTCTTCTGAAACATGGCCACCACCGCGATAACAACCAGCATGATATTATTTATCATCCCGGTAAGGGTGCCGGAGATTACCATCTGAACGCCCCCTATGTCGGTGGTCATTCTGGTTATGGCCTCGCCCTGCTGGGCGGAACTGAAAAAGCGGTGGGACATATTAAGCAGATGCTTAAACATATTATTCCGCATATCCAGGGTTATGTGCTGGGCCACCCAGACATTCATCCAGGTCTGGAACACCGAAATTAGGTTGGACAGTATAAGGACCCCAAAAGACATGGCTATAAGTATTATGAGGGTATTTAAATTACCCCCTATTATCCCCTCGTCAATTACCCTGCCCATAAGTATTGACGGTAATATGGACAGCCAGGAAGAGGCAAATATTAATATGACTATAAGAATTAATCTTTGCCAGTAAGGCATAAGGTAGCTTAGTACCCTCTTTGCAAGGCCCCAGGTTATTTTTTGGGCGTTCTTTTTTTCATCTTCTGTTAAGGGCCGGCTTCCGCCCCTTCCTCCGCCTCTTCCTGCATCACTCATTGATTGTCCTCCGTATTATCCTCTATCGAAGAATCTGTAGTCAGCGATATTAAATGGGCGCTTAGCTTTTCGCAGATTTCTAAAAATGTCTTTTTTTCATCTTTCGTAAGGCAGGCTTCAATCTCCAGGCGCGCTTTATTGTGCTCCTGTGAATGATTTTCCATCTCGCTTTTTCCCTGCTCTGTCAGTTTTATCCAGTAAACCCGGGAATCTTTTTCGTCCCGGCTGCGTTGTATCAGGCTGCGTTTTTCCAGCCTGTCCAGGGCTTCGCTTAAGGACGAGGGCCTTATGTCCAGCCTCTCCGCCAGTTCCCTGGCGTTCATGCCCTGGTCCGCCTCAAGAATATGGAGCAGCTTCATTTCGCTGTGGGAAGCCCGGCGGCCCCTATCCCGGTCACCCCGGCCATGGCCACCTCTTTCTCCCCGGCCTCTGCCGCGTCCGCCGCCTTTTTCTTCTCCATGGCCTCTTTCACCGCCCCGGCCTCTGCCGTCTTTGTCCCGGTCTCTGCGGCCGCCCGGCCGGCTGCCCCAGCCTCCGTGGCCCCCGCTGTAAAATCTCCTGGAAAGTCTGGCCAGGTAGTGCAGGCTGTCAAGTACATCCATTTTGTTCATAATTTTCTCCTTCTATAAATTAGGCCCTATACTTAGGAACCTTTATGTTAGTTACCTAAATAATAACTTATGTACCTAACTATTGTCAAGGGTTTTTTTGAATTTTTTCACTTTTTTTCATAAAAAATCGAAGTGTCTTGCATCCTGGTGCAGTAATAGCTGTATAAATCACGGAGGTTTTTATGGCTATTCATAATACAGCGGACAACAGTTTTAAACGGATCTTTAATGACCACCGGCTTTTTGCCGACTTCATCAGAGATTTCATCAAAATCGATATTCTGGAGGATATCAAGCCAGAGGATATCGAAGACCAAAGCGAGCGTTTTATTCCCCTCTTTCAAGAAAACCGGGATGCAGACACCGTCAAAAAGATCAATCTTGGGGGCGAGACACCTCTCTTTGTCATCGCCATTCTGGAGCATGAGTCAAAGGTCAATTTTCGCTCCAGCTTCAAGATGCTTCAGTATATCTGCCTCGTCCTTGACGCCTGGGAAAAAGAGGCCGATATCAAGGAAACTGGCTCTAGTCAGAGGAAGGATTTTAAGTACCCCCCGGTATTACCCATCATCTTTTATGACGGCAGGGAAACCTGGACAGCGGAAAGGAACTTTTTGGAGCGCACCCACTTGAACAAGGTTTTTGAAAAATACATTCCCAAGTTTGAGTATGAACTTGTGAACCTAAATGACTACAGCGAGGAAGAGATCATGGGTTTTGGGGATGCCCTTTCATTGGTACTTTTGATCGACAAGATAAGGGGAAACAGGGGAGAAACCCTATTACGCCAATTACCTGAGGACTATGTAGAAAAATTATCCTTGCAAATTCCCGAAAGCTTAGTTAAGCTATTAAGTGACGTTATAGAGGTTTTACTTGATAAGAGCGGCTATGAACGCCAGGAAATAGAGAAATACGTAGCTTGTGTAGAGAAGCCTGAGGGTAGGGAGCATATAGGTATGTTTGAAGCAGTGATAGAAAGCATAATAGAGGGTCGCGAAGAAGCCAGACAGGAAGGCCGGGAAGAAGGCCGACTGGAAGGTCAGGAGCAAAGCCTTGAAGCCGTTGCCCGGAATGCTTTGGCTGAGGGTTCATCCCTTGAGTTTGTAAGTAAAATAACCGGCCTGGATATGGAAACCGTAAAATCCTTTATGCAGGGGTGACTATCGCCTTTGCGGCCCTCACAAGCACAATACCTCTGACCTTTTGAAGCTTGTGACATATCACAAAGTTCAAAGCTTGTGTGATCTCACAAGCTCTTAAATCCTCTGGTAAACCTACCTGATTTGGTAGGTACAAAAGCGGTTGAAGCAAGCATTCCTACCAATTTTTGCAGGTAGCCTGCATATTATCCCTTCCCTATGATTTAAATACATGAAGAAAAGAATAGCTTTTCTTATTGCCCCATTTATATTTTTTCTCTCTTCGGCTGGATATCTGGGATCTTCGGAACAGGCCTTGCTTGTTACGGCCGACCAGGCCCAGAGATTGGCCCATAATAGCAGTATTGTGTTAAGGGGAAATATCATCTTTAGCCTTGGGGGAGACAGGTACCTATTGCGGGATTCTTCCGGTGACATGGTTATCAGGGTTACAGAAGATACATGGGAAGGATTATTCGCCGGTCCCCGGGACCGTGTCGAAGTTGTGGGTGAGCTAAAGCGGGATGACAGAAACTGGCATATAGAGCTGGAGGTAAGATCCCTTACTAGGGCCGCCGGTCCTTCGGGTGCGGGTATCGAACTGGAGCATCTCTTTGTATGGCCCCTAATTGGCCGTATCTCATCGCCCTATGGTAACCGCAGGTCCCCCTTTACCGGGAGGCAGCAGTTCCATACGGGTATTGACATCGTTGCCTCCCGGGGGACTCCTGTGCGGGCGGCCATGTCCGGCAGGGTAAGTGCGGTGGGCCGGGACAATGTATACGGCAACTACGTAATGATCAACCATCATTCGGGCCTAAGAACCCTCTACGCCCATTTGAGTGTTACCAGGGTAAGTCAGGGAGCTTATGTTGCAACCGGGGAGCGTATTGGAGACGTGGGCAGTACCGGCCTTAGCACGGGGCCCCATCTTCACTTTGGTGTTTTTAGAAATGGTTCAACCGTAAATCCCCGAAGCCTTTTGAGGTAAAGGGCTAATAAATTTATGAGGTGTATTATGAAAAACTTAAAGGTCTTCGGCATTTGCTTTTTGGCATTATTTATGATG